>Ga0193752_1000959_pt1 | contig 25472 bp, 24 predicted proteins | sample H1c1metaG_FD_144924 | JGI IMG/M metagenome (GOLD analysis project Ga0193752, IMG submission 144924) | Soil microbial communities from a riparian zone of the East river system, Colorado, United States - H1c1 | ecosystem: Environmental > Terrestrial > Soil > Riparian zone | place: USA: East River...
TGAATCAGCAGATTCAACTGATTCAAATAATTTAACCCAATATTCATTGAGTTTTATATTTTTCAGTATCTCGGTAGCGCGCTTATTGTCATCCCAGAAGCCTGGCGACAGCGATAATTGTTTTTCCTGGTTTATTTTGTCCTGTCTGTTATCGACGTCAAAGAAACCTCCTCAGGACGGTTACCCGATCCCTCATAGCCTTGATCTGTTCTTGTGTCATAGGGCGCAAAGTTATGTGTTGTGACGGAAAAAAAGGCATGAAATTAATATTGAAACCGAAAAACGTTACGTGAAATATTTCCCGCCACATCACTCACTCTTATCATCAACACATGCTGGTTAATCGATATAGCCCGTCCCGGGTTGGGGTTAGAAACCCGGGTTTTGTTATTAATCCGAAAGCTAAAAACGTTGTCCTTCTGTGCAAGAGGAATCCACCTGCCATCCAACTCGGCCCTTATATTCCCGGTTACGGAAATGTTATCTTTGATTACCATTTTCACCAGATCCCCGGTATTAAATTGCTGCCTGTTTTTCCAGCCAAGCAATTTTATCGTAGGTGGTATCGAATCAATAATAATCCGGGCCTTGCCCAGGTTGCCGATCCTGGCAGCGAACCAGTTGCCTTGCCACGAGCCGAGATGAACAAGATTTTCAGCACCGTTTTGAATCAATAACACAGCGTGCTTTTTTTCATCTGTCGAAAGTTGCCGGCGACATTTAATCCTCAGTGTTAAACTGTCCTGTAATGGAACATTTGGTTGGCTGAGACCAATAACAGCTGAAATTTCTTTTTTATCTGAAGGTGGTTTTTCAGAAATACTAAAATATACATCGTTATAAAAAGACCCGGCGGGCAGATCTACGATAGCATTTTCATTTTTTATTGATGTCTTTCTTCCGCTTAAAAAATTCGGTGAAGGCAATTGCTGAACCTGTTTTTTGTTATTGGATTTCAGTCTGAAATCATAACTGCTGGTATTACCAGCTATATCCTTTGTTTCAATTTTTACATGGTGCACCTTCCCATCACCCAGGTCAATCAGGCCATTCCCGCTAACCTGGCTTGTCTCATAGATAGCGTTTTTCCAGGGAGAAAGTAAAAGTATACAATTCGCGGAGTTCTGCCACTCGGCATAGTCAATGCTTGAATTTACATTCCGGCTACTGATTGCTGTTAAACTATCCATTGTAACATTATAAACACAGCTGCCATCCACCAATACCTTCACCTGGTAAACCCCCATGTTGAAGGGCGAAGATGATATTTTATCAACTACAGTAATACCAAGACTAATTACCCTTGATGGCACCAATTGGGTTTTTGCCAGGTTTTCTGTATTCCTAGTTAAGGAGGCAAGGCTATACAACTTTTGTGGGAGATACGGATTGCTCCCGGCTTCGCGGTTATACCAATAGACATCTTCAATCACCGGTGGCAGTTTATCCCTGACTTTTAATACTTCCAACTGTGGATTTATTCTATTCCCCGTCTTAGTATTTCGCCATTCAAAATGGAGATGGGGACCCTCTGAAAAACCTGTGTTTCCACTCTGGCCAATGATCATACCCTTTTTTACTTTAAACTTTCCGATGGGCAGCCGGATATCCTGGGACCATTGTTCCTTTGCCTGCTGTACAGAAGCAACATATTCTCCAATTGGTTCCATAAAAGAATTAAGATGAGCATACAAGCTTGTCCTGTTATTATTATGTGTAATATAAATAGCATTACCATAGCCGTCAGCACTAATCGTAACCCGGCTCACCCAACCACCTGCTACAGATTTTACCGGCAAATTCTCCTTGCCATTGGTCCTTATATCAAGCCCTGAATGCCAATGGCCGTTTCTCACCTCTCCAAAGTTTCCTGCCAGTTGTATGGGTATATCCAGCGGTGAATCATAAGCTGGAAAAAATGCGGTATTACGATTTGAAAAAAACATTAATAACGCGGACACAGTAATACCAAGAAACACTAAAACGATAGCAGCATTTGCAGCTTTTCGTTTTGTTACAAACTGTTGTTTTCTGTTGATAGTCCCGGGCGCAATAACTTTAGCTTCATTAACCAATTGAGACATTAAGGAATCAGGCATAAATCTTTTTGACGAAACTATTATCCGGCACCGGCCTCTTCAATTCATATCTGCATAAGGGATCAAAACCTATGCAAACGAACATTGCAGTCCGACATAATTTTCGCAGATAAATTCTGCCAGTTTGCAGATTCCCGGCTTAAGTGTTTTACTTATGCTATTCTCTCAGGCTGTTAAGTATTAGATTTACACTTATGAAACACAGGGTGTGGCAGGTAATGGTCCTGTTTGTATTATTTTATTACCTGGTAAGGCTGATACAGGATATGCCAAACCTTGTGAACGGTCAGGCTGTATTTTTACAAATGCCGGATACGATCAGAGGCTTAATTTCCAGGATTATACATGTAATCATGCTTAGCAGCTTCGCACTTTCAACATACCTGCTGCTTCTTAAATACTATTCATCAAGACCAATACTTGCGATAACCCTTATCGGGGCTGTAAACCTGATATTGTTTTTTTTGTTTTTTATCTTCGACGAAAAAGCCTTAAGGCTGCGGTATTTCTTTCTTAATAATCTTTTTTATTTCATCATCTATATAGCATTTGGTGCGATATTTTTTTTCATCCGGTTCTCTGCCTATAAAGAGGTTCAGCGTAACGAATTATTAATGCAGCATCGCCAATCTGAGCTTTCATTTTTGAGATCACAATTAAACCCACACTTTTTATTTAATAGTCTGAACAATATATATTCACTGGTGAACCAGGGATCTGACAAGGCACTTGAGGCAATCGCGGGCTTTTCTGATCTGATGCGTTATATGTTATATGATGCAAGTGAAAATATCCGGCTCAGCGATGAAATAAACTATATTCATAAATATATCCGGCTTCAGCAGCTGAGGTTTGACTATGACTTACCTGTAAAGATTTCCGTTACTGGTGTGACACCTGGAAGAACCATTCCCCCATTATTACTGATCCCGTTTGTTGAAAACGCATTCAAACACGGTAGCTTTCAAAGCAAGGCAGATGAGCTGATCATTACAATAAGGTATGAAGAGAGTGGATTGCATTTTTTTTGTTCTAATAAGGTTAACAAACATCAAAAAGATTCCCAGGGTGGTATAGGGCTAGAGAATGTAAAAAGAAGACTGGAATTACTTTATCCTTCCACGCATCACCTGGCAGTTGGTATGGAGCATGACAGATTTAATGTTAAACTACATTTGCAGAATGACTGATACCGCAAATATCAAATGTGTTATTATTGATGATGAACCGCTTGCCGTGACCCTGTTGGCAGATTATGTTAAACGCTCTAACGGCCTCCAGGTATTGTTCGCCGGAACTAATGTAATGCATGCGCTTGACCTGGTACAGGGAGGCCAGGCCGACCTTCTTTTTCTTGACATTCAGATGCCGGAACTTACCGGTATTCAGTTCATGAAAATTATCAGGAATTCCTGCGATATCATCATCACTTCAGCATATACACAATATGCAATTGATGGTTTTGAGCATAATGTCTTAGACTATCTGCTGAAGCCGGTAACATATGAGCGATTCGTGGTTGCCGTAAATAAGTTCAGGCATAAGCGTATATCTGAAAACGCACCAATTGTGCTGAAAGAAATACCTGATCATATCTTTATCCGTACAAGTAACAGGCTTCAACGGATGGACCTTAAAGACATATTTTACATTGAAGGATTAAGAGACTATATAGCCTTTCATAGTGTCCTGGGAAAAACGTTGTCGCTTGAGAGCATGAAAAATATACTTGCGTTGCTACCACCAGAGCAATTTGTTCGTATTCATAAATCCTATATTGTAAACAAGTCGAAAATTTTGTTTGTAGAAAAAGGTGGGGTCAATATAAACAATACCTATCTGCCCATTGGAGATACATACAGGGAGGAATTTATGAATAGCGTGCGGAAGACCTGAAGCGAAAATTATTTCTTTTTATAACGTGGAAGGCTAAACGAAAATACGCTGCCATTGCCGGGGGTTGACGAAACGGAAATACCACCGCCATTTTTTTCCAGAAAATCTTTACAAAGAGAGAGCCCTACACCCGTACCGGATTCATCATTTGTGCCACGTGTAGTAAAATATTCATTGTTGAAAAGTAAACGGATATTGGCTGAACTGATACCTATGCCGGTATCCGCAACATTTATCTCAATATTTGTATCCGAGATATTAGAAGAGATTGTGATGGTTCCATTTTCCGGGGTAAACTTAATGGCATTCGAAAGAAGGTTCCTTAATACCAGGTTCACCATTTCACGATCAGCGAAACAACCCGCAGGTGCGGTAACCTCGGAAACCAGTTTAATATTTTTATTCGCTGCCTGCAATCTTAATAGCTTGAATACATCAGCAACCATTGTACTCATCTCAAGTTTTTCAGGCTGGGCACTCGCATTTTTCATCTGATCCCTTGCCCATACCAGGAGGTTCTCCATCAGGCTGGTAGCAAAATTCATTTCATTAATGATCCCGGGAACAAGATCTTTTATCTCTTTGGCCGACATCTGTTGTTGTTGCATATTAACGAACAGATTTCTAAGTGCGTACATGGGAGTTTTAAGGTCATGTGCAATCACAGAAAACATCTTATTTTTTACCTGGTTCAATTCTGCAAGTTCCTTGGTCTGATGTTCAAGCAATACTGCTTTTTCTCCTATTTGTTGGCGCTGGTCTTCGATTTCACGATTTTGTTTTTGTAATTCATTCCCTTTACTAACCAGGGTAAATTGGTAAATACTGTTTTCTTTTTTGATAAGATATAGTGCATAGAAAATCAGTATGAGTGCAGAGATATGATTGATCAGATAAAAGCCATAATTAACATGCTTCAGATCAAAATAGTATTGCCGGATTACGAGTGCGGAAAGAAAATAACAGGCAGAAGACAAACAAAAAGAAAAAACAATATTTCTAAAGGTTTGAAGGAACAGTACAGACAATACTCCATACAGAATAAAGAACAACTCAATCCCAACATCTACTTGGCCAAGATATGCAAGGGATGTTGCAAGTGGATAAAGACTAAAATAACAAACTCTTGATAATTCATAATATCTTTCATTGTTCATCCAAAGCACGGTGAGACTTATGCATACCGGGCTGAATGCGGCAAACCAGGCCAGCGGTGGCAGATGTTGCTTTGCCAACAAACCCAATACCGGTACAATAATACCCGTGATGAGACCGAGCAGGTTAAGCATATTGAATATGCTCATCTTGCGTTTCTCATATTCCGTCATGTCTTCCGTAACGCCGATCGAGTGAATATACTGGCGGAAACGTTCCAAATGGCCCGGTAATGAATAGATGATATTGGCTGTCAGCAGTTTTTGCACTGCATCAAGAACGGAATTCAGGAAGTTTTAGTACGGAACCCGAGCAGGTAATTTCTGAGCCAAACAATCAGGCACGTTATGTGCATAAACTTGTGCCAAACACGTGCAAAACCATAACAAAAAAAATTTGGAAGACATACCAAAAATATTCTACCTTAGAAGTAACAAAAGAGAAGCAAAGATCTGAATAAGAAATAGCAATCCGAAAGGAATGTAAATCTGATCAGAAACCAGCAACTCGAACAGGCATCAGGAATTGTAAGTATCATTTGCGCAAGCAAATTCGACATACAGATCTTGGTGCTTTTTTTATGTTTCTACCCTTCATAACTTCGCTTTTTTCGAATTTCGACACTACGCATATTAATTTCGTACAAGAATCACCACTGAATTAAATCTTTCTACCAGGAGCTTCAATTTCCCTTTCCCCTTGGGTCTTGCCATTGTCTCCCTTAATAATAGATTCAGTTGTAGAATGTTTTGCCCACGCTATTGGCCACACGAATAGTTTAATATTCATTCAGTTATATCAAAACAAAAACGCGGATTAAGTCAATTTATAAATGGCGCAGGCATGATTTTTATCCGGTTATTTAGGTCAAAAGCTCTACGGACTATCAAAAAAACTTATATGACAGCCAAAGACAATGCAGATGTTTCCCCAATTCAGGAATGTGCCGGTTCACAAGTTCAATCAGGATTAAATCAGACAGGATCAAAACAGACCGATGTTGATCCCGAAAAAAACTTTATCGTAACCAACGTTGATGAGCTAATGTCTGATGGATCAGCTTCAGCTTTTGAAGGGACCGAGTCAATTGGCTCCCGGGAGCAGGACCTGGATATAAAAAGAAAGGAAGAGCAGTTGAAAAACGATCCTTCCGGGAGGCGCAATTATTGAACAAATCACCAGCAATTATTGAACAAACCACCATTTTTATTCACAAACCATAAAAAGAACTTTATGAAAAAACTCTTATTTTTTGCTGCCATGCTTACTTCAGGAGCGGCATTTTCCCAGGGCTTTCAATTGGGTGTCAAAGCGGGCGTTAACATTAGCAATTACACCGGTGGTGATTTAGAAAATTCGGCCCTGGTGGGTTTCCACGGAGGGGTGATCGTCGGATTCATGTTGGGCGATCATTTTTCTATCCAGCCGGAGGCGCTATTTTCAGCGCAGGGTGCCAAAATCAAAGGCGTTTCGAGCAATGAAGAAAAGTTTAAGGTTTCCTACATTAATTTGCCGGTCCTGGCGAAGTATCGTTTCAACGGAGGTTTTTATGTCGAAGCAGGGCCCCAGGTTGGTTTCAAGCTGGATGAGAGCATCCCTGATAACACCATTGAAAATTTTGCGGAAGATCTTGACCTTTCCATTGCTGCCGGAATTGGGTATCATAGTCCGATAGGGCTGGGCATTGGCGGGCGTTACAATGCGGGTCTTTCAAAAGTCGGCAATTTTGATGCAAGCACTACAGACCCTGATTTCAAAAACAGCACCATCCAGTTTTTTGTTTTTTATACCCTATTCAATAATAAAAAATAAGACAGGAATTAGTCAGACAAGACCAAAGGGAGCTTTTGCCGGCTCCCTTTTTTATTGTTAACAACCGGAAAACTATGGTCAGGATTGTATATCTATTCGTAGATTTGTAACACCTGATTATTTATTTTATTCCGGGCCGAAGTTCGTGTGTACTCCACTTTGGGAATAAATTATTAAAATGTAGCACAGAAATTGATATCGTTCATCTTACAATAGTTTAACATGCAGATAAAATTTATAAAGAATATTCAGTTCACCAGGTTAGTGAAAGCAGATGGAAGACTCAGGGAATTCAATTTCAGGAAGCAAAACGGCCCCCAGGAAGGCGTCTTCACTGTTGATGTAAGCGATGATCGTGGTAACAGGATCATTTTCCATATGCAAAAAGAAGAAAACGTGTGGAAGATCGTGGAAAAACAACTTCCGGAATGGATCTGGAAAAATGAATCCAAGTTGAATGAGCTAATTGAAGAAGAAATGAAAAATGTCTGATCAGACCTTCATTCCTTTGCAACAATCGCCATTGGAAACAGACAATCAAAAAAAAGTAATCAGGGAGCTGAAGGTCTGGCAGCGTGAAATGCTCAGAAGTCCAGGCTATTTTAACGGCCTGGCAAAAAAGCTTCAAACAAGAATAAATAATCTCATACCGGAAAAGATTCACCAGGGCATAACTGCCGTGATCAAACAAATGATTCGCGGAGTTTTGTTTGGTGCCGAATATACCAGTCCTGCGGGGCTGGTTTCTTCATCTTTTGCCGAACAGGAAGAAATAGTCACGGAAAAAATAAACTTCTACCGAAAAACAGCTGCGGTAGAAGGAGGAATAACCGGAGCCGGGGGTTTGTTACTTGGTTTAGCAGATTTCCCCCTTCTGATTGGGATAAAAATCAAGTTACTTTTTGAAATAGCAGCTGCTTACGGTTTTGAAGTAAGCAATTACAAGGAACGACTTTATATTCTTCATATTTTCCAACTTGCTTTTTGCAGCGAACAACAAAGAAAGACCTGTTATCTCCAGATGCAGGATTGGGATAACCATGTAAGAAAACTCCCGGCGGATATCAATGAATTCGATTGGAGAACTTTTCAACAGGAATATCGTGACTATATAGATCTTGCAAAAATGGCACAACTCATTCCGGTAATTGGTGCCCCGGTTGGCGTGATCGTAAATAACAGGTTAATCAAAAAGTTGGGTAAAACTGCTATGATGTCCTACAGAATGCGTCTGTTTGATCAGCAAAAGCTTCCTGGTATAAAATAATCAACGCTATACATAATCACAGCTGTACATATCAAATCATCGATGAACAAAATCACCATGTACATATTTAATCACCGATGAACATAATGATTGCTGTACATATCAAATCACCGCTGCAGAATCACCGCAGTACTTATTCAATCACCGCTGCACATTGTTGTATTGCCAGCTTGCCATTAGCTTTGCAGCCACTTCTTTTCCATTTATTAATGCAGATTCTACAGTTCCCGGGGAGTCTCCGTCATGTACGCCCTCACCCGCAAAATACACTGTCCCTGCTAACGGCTGTCGCATCATTTTCTTAATTTCTTTTGATCCGACCATCTCATAACTATAGGCACCGTATGAAAAAGGATTGTCTATCCAGTTAATCGCCCGGGCCGCAATCAACTTCTGATCGAGTGCTCCTTTATCTACATTAAACATCGATGCTACAGATTCAAGTATTTGTTCTTTGTATTCGTCCTGGGTTTTTCCCGCATTCCGGATAGCTGATGGCCCACCGAGCCAACCTGTCAACATCACCTTGTCTTCATAAAACCTAAGCCACCAGGTCGGAATTTTTTTATCGGAAATTATTATTGCAGATTTTGTCAGTTCTGCGGAAAAGAAATTTTCAAATGAAGCAAAATATTTTACAACTGAACCGAAGCCAATGTATTTTGTATTTGTTAATAATCCGGTTATCGAAGGATTAAATTCTATCATCTGTGCCACTGTATTTATCCTTTGAATGATTCCTATGGGGACAGTAATGATGACCTTCCTTGCTTCATAAATTTTGCCTGCAGATGATTTTATTGTCACCAGGTTTTGCTTCCATTCAATTTTTTCAACTTTAACACCGGTAACCACCTTCGATCCATTTTCCTTTAATTTTTGAGCAAGATAATCCGTTAACTGGCTGTAACCACCCGGGATCCGGAACTGCTGGTTGTTTTCCTGTTTCCATTCATTTAACAGGAACTGCATGCTGACAAGATTTACATCAGCAAGATCAAAGCCTTCAGCAAAACGGATGACGTCTTTTTTTAATCCTTCGTGTTTATTATCCTTGTAATAAATATCCAGGAAAGAGCGAAGTGACATATCAATTTTTACTGACTTCATCTTCTCAATCATTTCATCCCAGCCATCTATAAAATCATCTGTCCTGTTCCATTTATTGTCTTTGATTTTGATCATTGTATCGGAGTCCGGTTCATAAGCAATTCCGGCTTCATCCAGAAGCCCAAGCGTTACTGGCAGATCACCATGAATAAATTCAGCGCCCAGTTCCAAAGGCATTGGAAATGCAGGATCATGTAATGTGTGTATTCTTCCCCCAATCCTCGAATCAGCTTCAAGAACCAACACACTCATTCCTTTTTCTGAAAGCTGTTTTGCTGCCATCAGTCCGCTTGCTCCTGCGCCGATAATGATTATATCTTTGCTCATAACAAATCTGAATTAGTTAATAATGGGTTCATTTTCCAAAGAATAAATTTATTTGGATTGAGGTATTTGATGCTACGGAATTTGACGATGTCGGTCTTATAAAATACACCAAATGTTTGCCACCCGGAGCTAAGGGTTTGAAGGAGATTAACTTAGGCTAATTGTAGAAACTTATATACAGCTGCAACAGCGCCAATTAATTATACTAAGTTACAAAAATTGCTCCTGAATATCACTGTTAGTATAAAAAAAACGACTATGAACTATGTTGAATTTATCACTACGATGCTGAAGTTTGACAAAAAGGGAGAAAAGACTCACTGGACTTATATCATCATAAAGTCTTCAATTGCTCACAAGCTGAAACCAGGTGTTAAAACAAGTTTCAGGGTGCATGGGCAGCTGGATGAATACAACATTTCTCAGGTAGCATTGTTACCCTCAGGGGAAGGCGATTTTTTTATGCCTGTAAATGCGACCATGCGCAGGCATTTAAAAAAACAAGCTGGAGCGAGATTAAAAGTCAAGATTGCAGCTGAGGTTTCAAAGCCACCATTGGACGTAGATTTAATTCAATGCCTGAAAGAAGAACCGGAAGCCTGGAAAATATTTTCATCATTATCACAATCGCATCAACGTTATTTCAACAACTGGGTCGCAAGTGCAAAAACCAGTAATACGCGCGATAAAAGAATCGCTCAAACAATTACCGCTATGTTGCGGAACTGGAATTACGGGCAGCTTATAAGATCATTAAAAAAGGATGGATAAAGAATTTTCAAAAATTAACAATAAAATGATTCAAATAAACAATAAAACGCTTCAAATAAAGAACTGCAAAGTCTTGAAGCAGCCTTCTAAGCCAATTAATTAACCAAAATTTAGTTTCAATAATTCTATCCACAATTTGTGAATAAGTAACTTTGGAAGAGTACCATTTCATTTAATTATATTTGGATAGAAGGGTCTTTGAAGCGGAAGACCAGGTTATTCCTGAACTTAAACAACCTGAAATTGACAGAAACTATAATCAACCTCGAAACGGTTAACCCTATTGAATTTTTTGGCGTTAACAATGGCAAACTTGATATACTGAAAAAGAAATTTCCCCTACTAAAAATTCTATCGCGCGGTACTCAATTAAAACTCAGCGGTTCGCAGGAACAGGTTGGTTCAGCTAAAGATAAAATAAGTTTGATAGTTCAATACCTGGAGAAGAATGGTCACATGAGTGAAAATTATTTTGAACAGATACTGGGTGGTGACGATGCTGAAACTGTTGACAATTTTGTTGACCGCAATCCTAATGATATCCTGGTTTTCGGTCCGCATGGAAAGACGGTGAGAGCAAGAACTGTGAACCAAAAGAAAATGGTGCAGTTTGGAGATAAAAATGATGTGCTTTTTGCAATCGGCCCCGCAGGTACCGGTAAAACATATACAGCCGTAGCTTTGGCTGTCCGTGCGCTAAAAAATAAGCAGGTTAAAAAAATCATTCTTACCAGGCCGGCAGTGGAAGCAGGTGAAAGCCTTGGATTTCTGCCAGGCGATCTGAAAGAAAAAATTGATCCATACCTCCGTCCTTTATATGATGCACTGGATGATATGATCCCGGCAGATAAACTGGGTTATTATATGAGCACCAGGGTAATTGAAATTGCACCACTGGCTTACATGCGCGGTCGTACACTGGATCATGCATTTATTATCCTGGATGAAGCCCAGAATGCCACTGATCTGCAGATAAAGATGTTTCTTACCCGCATTGGATCAAACGCTAAGGCAATTATAACGGGTGATCTTACCCAGGTGGATCTTCCCAAGAATCAGCGCAGCGGCCTGGAAAAAGCTGTGCGGATTTTGAAAAACATTGATGGGATAGCTCATATTGAACTCGATGAAGAGGATGTTGTACGTCACCGTCTTGTTAAGGCCATTATCAGGGCTTATGATAAGGACAAAATCAATGATCCTGAGCCACAGCAATGGAAAAGCTATAAGGACCGTTCGACAAATATCAGCACACCCCCTGTTAAAGAAGCATAGTTTCAGGAGAGAATATTATGAAAAAATTTACGGCAATATTCCTGGCAATACTCACAGCATGTGGAGGCAGCGGTTACCCTAGAGCCGAAGATGCACAGGATGCGGGCCGGGAATTTATACGGGCCACACTTGACGGAGAACACGATAAGGCAAAATTTTACCTGCTGCATGATACCACCAACCTCCTGCTGCTGAAACAGCAGGAATCTAATTACAACCAGTTGAGTGGTAAGGAAAAAAATGAGTTCAGGCAATCATCCATCAGGCCGATTGAAATTAAACCCGTAAATGATTCAGTAACACTCTATAAGTACTACAATACATATCATAGTAAAGACACTACAACGCTTCGGATAGTGCGGGTCAACTCGGATTGGGTAGTTGACCTGAAGTCTATCATAAAAATGTGACGGTGACCGTTGGTTTTTTGATTTACTTTGCACCCACAAAATAAACAAATCACTTATATGATGACTGTCTCTCATCCCTGGCATGGGGTACCGTATGGTGAAAATGCACCGGAAAATGTGAATGCAATCATTGAAATCCCACAAGGTTCCCGTTGTAAATATGAAATTGATAAAGCCAGCGGATTGCTGAAGCTCGACCGGGTAATCTACTCATCTTTCTATTATCCCTGTAACTACGGATTCATTCCCCAAACCTATGGCTATGATAAAGATCCGTTGGATATAATGGTTCTTACATCATTACCTGTGCAGGCGCTTTGCCTGATGGACGCAAAGGTAATTGGAGTTATGGGTATGATAGATGGTGGTGACGCTGACGATAAAATTATAGCCGTTGCGGCAAATGATCCCAGTGTGAATCACTACAATGATATTGAGGAATTGCCTAAACATTTCTTTGATGAACTTCGTCACTTTTTTGAAGAGTATAAAAAACTGGAGAATAAAACCGTAGTGGTTGAAGAGTTCCAGGGCAAATCAACGGCGTTAAAAATTATTAATGATGCGATTGCTTATTATAAAGAAAGCTTTTTGAAGTGATGAGTTTATGAGTTATGGGTTTTAGTGGTGAGTGGTAAGTGGTGAGTTAGTGTGGGAGTTATTGAGAGTAATAAGTGATTAACCGGTTTTGTAGAAATTTCGCTTTCGGAAGCTGATTATATATTTTTCAGGCACTTGGATGACAAATATTGTTTACTGTTAGAAATATTATTAAATTTATAACATAAGCGGGGCAATGATTTATGTGCATCATTGCCCCGCTTATTTATTTACCCGGCTTATTATTTGTCCCGCTCATTTATTTGCACCGCTTTATGGAATTCATTTATAGCGATAAAAGATAAATTCATCACTACTTAATTCACAACTACACTCACCACTCACCACTCACCACTTCTTTTTATTATTTGGATGGAGTTTCGGGCCTGAGTTGATGAGTTAGAAATATCTTTTTATTATCCGCAGCTGATGGGTACGTTCACCGGTATCCCTGTTTATTATACCCATGTTATCGATCGGGTCTATTCGTACTTTAACGGAAGAATGTAAAATTTCGCTTTCATTCAAAAGTATTCCGACATGGGTGATACGTCCCTCGGGGTTGTCAAAAAAAGCAAGATCGCCGCAGCGGGCTTCCTGCAGAAAACCAACGATTTCACCCTGTGTTGCCTGTTGCGATGCATCCCTTAAAATGGGCTTATTAAAAAACTTATATACAGTCTGGCAAAATCCACTGCAATCCACCCCAAATATGCTTTTACCTCCCCAGAGATAACTTGTATTTACAAAAGGAAATCCAACTTCACGTATCATCTCTTCCTCAAAAACAAGTGAAGCGGGATTTATCAGCGTTCCTCCAAACATTATTAAATGCCCGCCCCAGCTGGCTTCTCCATCGGCTAAGCCGGGTATTTGCGATCCAAAAGGAACTCGCATAGGTACACCGTTTACATTTACTTCGCTCTCCCAGTCACCGGTAAGCATAGTCGAACCATTGATGGGCTCTTCCAACACCAGCACATGGCCTTCCTGGCACCATCCCTCATATTGATCGTAGTTGCATCTGATCTTTATCCAGTGATCTTTTTCTTGTTCCAGGATTATACATTGCTCACCAAAAACCTGTTGACTTACCATCTCAGCACGATGAGATGGTTCTGCGCGCATGGGACTAACAGGTACACAACAAATGCCAGATCTCATAATTGATTTTTAAATATGATGTCGTTTTAACTGGTTTAATAAATGTCCCGGAAAATTATGAAATCTTTCCCGCAATGCATCTTAGAGATGACGGACGATCCGTTCCTATTTGAACAAAAAATGACTATTTTCAACCGGTGAGCAAAGACCCGAATGTACATATCAGCGACCAGGAACTTCTCGACAGTTTTTACCGGGATCGCGACAATTACTGGCTTGGTATATTGTTCCAACGATATACTTTGCTGCTTTTGGGTATTGGAATGAAGTATCTCAAAAATGAAGAAGAAGCAAAAGACAGTGTTCAACAGATATTTTTAAAAGCAATAACGGAATTACACAAATACAAGGTCGAATACTTCAAATCCTGGCTCTATATGGTTGCCAAAAATCACTGCCTGATGAAACTGCGTGACCGGCAGCATATGGTTACCACAGAAATTAAAGAGCAAATGGCTGTTGCACCGGCCGAAGATCACTCCCTCTCGCTCCATCTTGAAAAAAACCGTCAGCTTGAGCTCATGAACGAGAGTCTGAAAGAGTTGAGCAGGGAACAACAAGTCTGCTTAACTTTGTTCTACCTGGAAAAGAAGTCATACCAACAGATAACCGAATTAACAACATTCAGCCTTTTGCAGGTGAAAAGTTATATTCAGAATGGGAAAAGAAATCTTAAATTATTACTTGAAAAAAAACTGGGTCAGTGAAGATTCTGAACAATGAGCAACGATCTTTTAAACATATTATCAAACAGTAATAAAGACATCGATAACCAGAAGCTCATGGATTATCTCAGCGGCAAATTGTCTGAACCTGAGAAACATGAAGTGGAGACCTGGATGAATGAAAACGACTTCGCCAATGAAGCCGTAGAAGGTTTACAGAAGTTTGACGGTAAAAAAAACCTTCAGTTATATGTTGATCAGCTCAATAAGGAGCTTAATCAATATATAGAAAAGAAAAAAACACGTCGGGAACGTAAAAAACTTAAAGAAAATCCCTGGATGTACCTGACGATTTTCCTCATTCTACTTTTTGTTGTGGTGGGTTATCTGATCATCCATCAGCTTATGAAATAAGCTGATTCTATAATAACAATACTGTCAGTGGACCTCAATATCACTTTTGTTATCTCCTTTTTTTATTCCCGCTCCTGACCTTTTATATACACTTAACTGATCTGATTGATTTAGTATGGGTACCGGCTTAATATTTCTGTTTATTTTCTTTCTTTTTCCATTCTTCAAATACCTCCATTGAGCTCATCCTTTCGAGATTTTCCATAGGTATTTTTCTCAACTCAATTGCGCTTTGCAGCTGATCATAAATAAAATGATCATCAAAACCGGCATCTGCAGCATCATGGCGGGTACACGCGTAATACACATTATCTGGTCTTGCCCAGTAAATGGCTCCAAGGCACATAGGACATGGCTCACATGAAGTGTAAAGATCACAGCCTGTCAACTGGTAAGTGTTCAGGGCTGTACAAGCCTTTCGTATAGCCACTACTTCAGCATGAGCTGTCGGATCATTTGTAGAAGTTACCGAATTCATACCCCTTGCAACAACCATATCATCTTTAACGATAACACAACCAAAAGGGCCTCCGACCCCTGAGTTCATGCCTTGCCTGGCAAGATCAATGGCCATGTCCATAAATTTTTTACGAGGGTGATCCATGTACATTAATTTACATCAAATTTACGTATCGTAGCTTCTGATATATTCACCCCAAATTAATTGCATGAAAAAAGTTTCGCTCCTGGTTTTGTTTGTTGCCGCAGGCTTTTATGTTTTCGCTCAAAAAATCAGTTATATCGTCTCCTTCCCCAATATCAACCATCATGAGGCGAACATAAGCCTTACTGTATCGGGCCTCGTGCAGAAAAATGCTATATTTCGCATGAGCCGATCCTCACCAGGCCGCTATGCCACTCATGAATTCGGGAAAAATGTTTATGACGTTAAAGCATTCGACAAAACCGGCAAACAAATTACCCTCAACAAAATCGATGGAGATGTATACGAAGTTCCGCGTCATGATGGATTTGTAAGGGTTGAATATACGCTGTTCGCGAATCACCCGGATGGCACTTATGCTGGCATCGACCCGGCTAGTATTCACTTAAATTCGCCGGCCACTTTTTTGTGGGTTAAGGGCGCTGATAAATCTCCTATAGATATAAAGTTTAACCTGCCTCCGGGCAAATCGTGGACAATTGCCACGCAATTAAAGCCGGGTACTGATTCTACCCTGTTCAGTGCCCGTGATTATCAATACCTCATGGATTCTCCGGTGAGTATCGGTGAATTACACTGGAAGGAATGGACACAGATAAACCCTGATAAAAAATCATATAAGTTCCGGCTGGCGCTTGAAGCAAACACCAATGACAGTTCTGTCGAAAAATTTGTACGGAATCTTTCGAAGATAACGAAGCAGGCCCAGGCTGTATACGGAGAATTGCCACCTTTTGATTACGGCACTTATACTTTCTTAAGCGGTGTCAATCTATATGTTAAGGGCGATGGTATGGAACATCGGAACTCAACAGTTATAAATATACCTGCACAATTCACAGGCAATTCGGTACCATCCGTATTTGCTCATGAATTTTTTCATGCCTGGAATGTTGAAAGAATACGCCCGAAAACACTTGAGCCTTTCAACTTTGAAAAAAGTAATATGAGTAATGAACTTTGGTTCGCTGAAGGTTTCACTCAATATTATGGCGAGCTATTGTTACAGCGCTGTGGTTTTCGCGGTATTGAAGAATATACGGGTACGCTCACTTCTCTCGTCAACACAAAAGAAAATACAAGTGGAGCGAAACGCTTTTCACCGGTTGAAATGAGCCGTCATGCCGTATTTGTTGATGCAGGTGTATCTATTGACAAAAATAATTATGCTAACATGTACACCTCCTATTATCCATATGGGGCTTCAATAGCCCTTGCACTTGATCTTGAACTATATTCAAGATATAAGCTAAGCCTGGATAACTATATGCAGGGAGTCTGGAAACGCTTTGGTTTGAAGGAACAGCCTTATACTGTTTCGGGACTCGAGTCTGTGCTGGCGGAGGTTACAAAGGATAAGGCTTTTGCAGCTGATTTCTTTAGCAAGTATGTGAATGGCCATGAATCGTTCAATTATGCACCGTTGTTTGAAAAAGCCGGGTTAAAACTTAGCCAGCCGGGCAAAGGGATTGCCTGGTTAGGAAACCTTGCATTGAAACAGGATCTATCGCTGAATGGGCCAACGATAGCAGGAACTCCATTGTATGAAGCAGGACTTGATGCAGACGACAAAATCATTCAGCTCGACGGAAAAAAGATCGAATCACAAAGTGATTTAAAGACCATTATTGAAGCCCACAAACCGGGCGACAAGGTTAGCATTCAATATCTGCATCGTGAAAAATTAACAACTACAGAAATTGTCTTCTGCCAGAACCCATCTTATACTGTAAGAACTTTTGAAAAAGAAAATATGGAGATAACCCCGGATATTATTGAATTCAGAAAACGTTTGTTGGGTGAAAAGCCTTAGAACGAGTTATGAGTTATGAGTTATGAGTTATGAGTTATGAGTTATGAGTGATGAGTGAGTTATGAATGCAAGAGTGATGAATTAGTCTGAAATATGAACCACTTTAAGAGAGATATGAATTATGAGTTATGAATTATGAAACCAGTTAAGAAACTAAGAGTTATGAATTCATAATTCAACATTTCATAACTGGTTTCATAATTCATAACTCATAATTCATATCTATCTTTACTGGTATTGTATGTATACCGGTTGTGGTTTTAATTTAAGGATCTCGGCAGGAGTCATCACATGACTGTTTGCTTCTCTCAGATCATTTTTGTAGAATAATTTAAACCCGGTAAACTGCACTGGTTCTTTGTGAATAAACTGGCGATAAGTGTTTATTTTCCGGGCCTGGTGTCCCCATCCATCCATGTCCATTACTATCTGTACTTCGGGACGCTTCTTAATCTGCTGATAGTTGGTCACCATTTTTTGGGTGAACCTGTGTACTACCAGGATTTTTGGAGGCAGGTTGTTTTCCTTAACCAGTTTAGCCAGGTAATCGGTAGTATAGTTGATATCGGCGGCATCAAAGCTCCCAACCGCCTTACCCGGAGCCTGGCCACCTTTCATTGAAAATTCGGGATCAATGCCAAAATGTACATTAGGCATCTTAAGGTATTTCTCAAACTCTGGCAATTCTTCCTGGAGCGTGCTCAAGCCCACCTGGATGTCTAGGAAAACAAGTGCATTGATTTTTTCTGCCATAGCCAGCACTTTGTCGATCTCTTTGAATGGCATACGCAATCTGTACTTATTTCCTTTCCCCGGGCTTCCCTGGGCAGTTATGGCTATATAATGCAGGGCAGGTACAACTTCCAGGGTCGAATCGGCCTCCTGCCATTTCCTTACTTCTCCCTGGAGTTTTTCAACCATTTCTTTTTCAGGTAATTCCCCCAATATTCCCATGCGTGTCGAGTACAGGTTGCCGTAATAGGCTATTATCCGCTTGAAAGGCAGGATTGCACCCGGCAAAGGGTAATCGCTCTTTACCGGCCATTTGCCCGATGAATCTTTATTGGTGATATGGTTTGTTAATTGATCGTATAAAACAGTATCCAGGAAGGATCGCACAGAAACAACCGGCTCTGTTGAATCACTTTCCGGTAAAGTGTCCCCTTTTGTACCTGCCGGTGAACTAGCCACGACGTCTGCATTTGTCGAAAAACATGAAGATGCGGTCGTGATTGCAACCAATAAGACCATTGATCTCAATAATTTCACGGGGCTAATTCTTTTATTCTGTTTAGAAAATGTCACACAATCCATAATGTACATGAAGTAATTTTTGAAAAAACGGGATCAGCCGATATTTATTTCAAAATGACTGATATTTATTCGTCGCAAGATAGCATTGTAATTTATCCGCTTCATTTATCCTCTTCGATATTTATCCTCTTCGATATTTATCCTCTTCGATATTTATCCTCTTCCTTCGATATTTATCCTCTTCGATCCTCTTCCTTCGATATTTATCCTCTTCTATCCTCTTCCTTCGATATTTATCCTCTTCGATAATTATCCCCTTCGCAATAAATGATAATCAACTGCAAATAATGATTGGTTTTCAAATAATGAGCGGTTTCTAACGATTGGTTTTCGGTGCGTATAATGCGTCCTTTGAAAAACATAAAACCAATTAAAAGGCACAGTAAACCTGAAACCTTCGATATACCGTACGGTTAGACAATTATGGTACCAAAGTATCATTTGGCTTGAAAGCCATGGTTTCTGGGTAGAATACGGGCGTTGCATCATTCACATGCACATTATTCATCGATAAATTTGTCACGTGAAATTAACGCACGAATAAATAATTCCTGGATGCAAATTCGAGATTCATCATTCATGAATACATATTGTATCGGATCTCCCTCACTATTTATTTGCTAAGTTATCTATAAAATTAAGTCTACGCATTTGGTAGACTATTGGATAATCACTAGTATTGCATCTGACATCACTATTTTCTGATTTTGTATTGATGGAAATATGAAACAACTTTTACCAGCCCTTTTGTTGGCGACTACCATTATAACATCATTTGACAGTCCTGTTTCAAACCAGCAAAAGACGGTGACGGGCAAGATAATCGGGGCAGCAAATGAGGGGATCACCGATGCCTATGTTTATGTAGTAGCCGGAGAAGAAGAAACCCTTTCGGTTAAAGATGGCAATTTTTCGCTGAAAACCTGGCAACCCCTGCCACTGGTTCTTGTAATTGAACACAATGATTTTGAAAAACAACGAATTGTAATCCGGGCTGCAGGTAAGCCTGTAACTATAAAATTGTCGGAGCGGAAAAACTGAAGACTTTTTCTTATAATACCAAACCAACGGCCGGTGTTTCTACATCGGCCTTTTTTTGCCAGGTAGCTGATACCACGAAAACGGGTAGTTGATACCATGAAAACGAGTAGTTGATATCATGAAAACAGGTTATTGTTACAATGAAAAAAGGCTGTCACTATAGACAACCTTTCATCATTGCAACTCAATATCTGTATTTTTCAAAATCTGAGTCTCTGCGCCCTCAAATCGTTAATCCGGGGGAATTATGCCCGCTGTTTTGTTGCAGGCTTTTTGTTTGAAATTTTCAATGCAGCATCAATTCCTTTACTCAGATTTTCAAGTGTTGGTTTGCCGGCAAATGGCTCCCCGTTGATAAAGAAAGTAGGAACATCCCTCACCCCCATGTCAAGACCCTCTAACAGGTCGTTCCGAACGTGCCAGCCATAGGTAGAGTTCATAAGTTCTTCAAGGAACTTTTTATTCGTTACACCGGCTTCTTTGGAATGCACTTTCAGGCTTGTTATCCCTAAGTTACGACGCTGGGCAAAAATGATATTATGCATTTCCCAGAATTTCCCTTCCTGTGAAGCGGCAACAGCAGCTTCCGCGGCTTTCATGGAGCGTTGGTAAACCTGTGTTAACGGGAAATGCCTGAAATTAAAATTCATCTTGTCTTCATACTTATCCATCAGTTGTTTTACAACTTCGTTAGCCTTTGCGCAGGCTTCGCTTTCATAATCTCCGAATTCGACCAGTGAAACCGGCGCATCAGGGTTTCCCGTGATTATGTTCTTTGGAGGAATAACCTCAACTATAACCTTTGCTTTTGGTGGCATATTTCTTCTGTTTTGTCTTTAAATTTGACTTATTGTGTTTTTTCGATTTCTGCTTTTTCATTTCTGAATACAACAACTCCATCAAAAACATCGATCAGTACGTGTTGGGATCTATCGATTTCTCCAGCCAGTATTTTCTTGCTCAGCTGGTTGACGATTTGTTTTTGAATCAGCCTTTTTAGTGGACGGGCGCCAAATTGGGGATCGAAACCATTTTCTGCGAGATAATCAATAGCGTATTCACTAAACTCTATTTGTATTCCATTTTTCGCTACCAGCTCTTTAAGCTGATGTAGCTGAATGGAAATTATTCCCCTGATATCCCTTTTCAGCAGAGGCTGGAACATGATCACCTCATCAATCCGGTTCAGAAACTCCGGCCGGATCGTCTGCCTTAACAGTTCAAGAACTTCCCGACGTGTATTATCTACAACATCTTCAATGTTCATTTCGTTCACATCTTCAAAATTACTTTGGATAATATGGCTGCCCATATTACTGGTCATAATGATGATGGTATTCTTAAAATTCACTACTCTACCCTTACCATCGGTCAGCCTTCCATCGTCCAATACCTGCAATAATACATTAAAAACATCAGGATGCGCCTTTTCGATTTCGTCCAAAAGGACCACTGAATACGGCTTTCTCCGCACTGCTTCGGTCAGTTGACCGCCCTCATCGTAACCAACATATCCCGGAGGAGCACCGACCAGCCTGCTGATCGAATGTTTTTCCTGGTATTCACTCATATCTATCCGGGTTAGCATACCCTCATCATCGAACAGGTAGTCTGCCAGCGCGCGGGCTAATTCAGTTTTACCTACTCCCGTGGTTCCCAGGAAGATAAACGATCCAATCGGCCTTTTTGGATCCTGTAAACCGGCGCGGCTGCGTCGGATTGCATCAGCTACAGCAACGATTGCTTCCTCCTGGCCAACTACTCTTTTATGCAATTCATCCTCTAATTGCAATAATTTCTCCCGCTCACCCTTGAGCATTTTTGCTACGGGTATTCCTGTGGCTTTTGCTACAGACTGGGCAATATCTTCTGCGTCGACCTCTTCTTTTAACAATCTTTTTTCAGATAATTGACCAAGTTGGGCGGTAAGTACCTCCATTTTTGCCTCTGTCTCCTTCACTTTTCCGTACCTGATCTCAGCAACACGACCATAATCGCCATTTCTTTCCGCTTGCTCCGCCTCCTGTTTCAGCTGTTCGATAGTCGCTTTCGAGCTTTGAATCTTGTCAACAAGTTCCTTTTCCTGCAGCCACTTCGCCTTCAGCGTATCACGTTGAACGCTAAGATTACTGATTTCAATCCCAAGTTCTTTGAGCTTGGCTTCATCATTTTCTCTTTTTATCGCTTCACGCTCAATTTCCAGCTGACGGATATTCCTTTCGAGTTTATCGAGCTCCTCCGGCATTGAGTTCATCTCAAGTCTCAGTTTCGCAGCGCTTTCATCTATCAGGTCTATGGCCTTATCCGGCAGAAAACGATCGGTCATATATCGGTGTGACAATTCCACAGCCGCAATGATCGCGTCATCTTTGATACGGACATGATGATAAGTTTCATACCTTTCTTTCAGACCCCGCAAAATAGAAACGGCATCTTCAATAGAAGGTTCGTCTATCATTACACGCTGAAATCTTCTTTCAAGGGCCTTATCTTTTTCAAAAAATCTCTGGTATTCGTTAAGTGTTGTTGCCCCGATGGCCCTGAGTTCACCACGCGCCAGTGCAGGTTTCAGGATATTTGCTGCATCCATTGCACCTTCCCCACCACCGGCTCCAACAAGCGTATGAATCTCATCAATGAAAAGAATAGTTTCGCCATCGCTGGCCGCAACTTCTTTAATTACACCTTTTAATCTTTCTTCAAACTCACCCTTGTATTTGGCTCCCGCAATCAGAAGTCCCATATCAAGCGCATAGATCGTTTTTGATTTTAGATTCTCCGGTACGTCACCGTTAACAATCCGGTGGGCCAGGCCTTCCGCAATGGCAGTTTTACCAACACCAGGCTCGCCCACAAGTATGGGGTTATTTTTACTACGGCGCGACAGTATATGAAGTGTTCTCCTGATTTCTTCATCCCTGCCAATCACCGGATCCAGTTTACCCGCCCTTGCCATTTCATTGAGGTTCTTCGCAAACTTATTAAGGTTATTATGTTGCGTCTCCTGGGTCTGCGATGAAATAGTAGAACCTTTCCGAAGGTCTTTGATAGCTGCAATCAGCCCTTTCTCGGAAACACCGGCGTCTTTCATCAATTTCCCGGTGTTATCATTGTTTAGTAATATTGCGAGTAACAAGTGCTCAACGCTTACAAATTCGTCTCCGAACTGCTTGAGTAAGGTACCCGCCTTCAGGAAAACATTATTCGCCTCCCGGCTCAACGACTGAGCCGGAGTTCCGGTATCCGATTTTGGCAACCTGGCAATGCTTTCGTCAATTTTGCTTTCGAGGAAAGCAGGATTCACATTGTTTTTCTTCAACAGAAATTCAATCGGCGAGTCCTCGTTGGTGAGCAATGCCTTTAAAATATGTTCTGATTCGATATTAGGATTCCCATTATTGTACGCAACCTGCTGAGACTGCGCAATAATTTCCTGTGCCTTTATTGTGAAATTATTTGGATTCATAAGCTTCAATTATTGCTTTTTACGACTATTTTTAAGTGCAAATGCTACTCCAAACCCAACTGCCGGTAAGTATGTCACAAAAATTGAATCACACCTGCCTGATATGCAGATTCTTAGTAATATTTATGCTATTCTGGCTGCCTGCAACCAGCCAATATAATTTTGATGATCTGACTGCCCGTCTACAACGGTCGCAAAAACAGCTGGGTAACAACGCGATAACCCTGGTTTTCAAAGACGATTCTCTGATTTACAAAAAAGAGATGGGTGAAGAATTCACTGCAAAAACCTCAGCACCCATAGCCACTTCAGGGCAGTGGCTGGCAGCGGCAACCATTATGACATTTGTTGACCAGGGTAAACTTGAGCTGGATGATCCCGTTTCTAAATATCTTCCCATTTTTACTAAATATGCAAAAGGCTATCTCACCATTCGCCACTGCCTATCCAATACAACCGGCATTGAATCTGAAAAAGGAAAATTGGGTAAGATAATTGGAGGTAGAAAAAAATTCAGTACGCTGGAGGATGAAGTTAATGCAATCGCCGCCAAAGAAATTTCCAACAATCCCGAGAAAGAATTTCACTATGGCAACCTGGGAATAAATATAGCTGCCCGCGTAGTAGAAGTAATTGGCAAAAAAAGTTTTGACCGTCTCGCACAAGAAAGAATAACAAGACCATTGAAGATGCGGGCAACAAGTTTTACCGACGAAAACGGAGGTGCTATCAACCCTGCCCTCGGCGCAAGATCTTCCGCCAACGATTATCTCAACTTTCTCATAATGATCATGAATAACGGAAAGTTCGATGGCAAACAAGTTATCAGTGAGAATTCATTACAGGAAATGCAAAAGCAGCAATTTGTTGGACTACCAGTTGCCTTTAAACCTGTCGAAGCAACCGGGTTCGATTTCGGTTTAGGAAACTGGATTGAAGCAAAAGATTCTGAAGAAAAAACTACTGTTATTGGATTTCCTGGTTCTACCGGAACCTGGGCTGTGGTTGATAAATGTCGCAAATATGCTGCGATCATCTTTGTGAAAAATGCAGCTGATGATATTCCTCAGAAAGTATATCTCGATCTTAAAGCTGCGATTGATGAGCAGGTGAAGTCTTCTTGTAATTAATTCGCTGCTTTATTTTATTCGCTGTTGATTTTGCATGTTCAGGGCGTTCACTCGGTTCTTCCCTTCGCCGGATGGGCCTTTCGGTTGGTTTGATTTGCCACTGTGATTCCTGGTTATTACCATTGTTCATGCCGGTGGCTGCTGTTGTCTCCGATCGGCTTTTTGTTCCCTGATCGGCTTTTTTAGGTATGCTTGTAGTGCTGGTTGCTGTTGGGCCCTGATCGGCTTCGGTAACTCCGGGCAGGAATCGAAGGTGGCAATCAAACCAACCTCAGGCCCATCCTGCACGTTCTAATCTCGTTCACTTAAGGGGATATGCGACTTGTACAACAAAATTCAACATTCACTTATTGCAATAACCGGCATTGACATTATCGGCATTGCAGAAATTGAAATGACATTGTTGTGTTACCGTTCTCTGAATTACTGTTGCCAGCCATCCGGTTATCGGAAAAACGATTGGCAAAAATCCGTTTGCAACAATCTTAACCAATCTTAGCTACCGAAATTTCGGTTGTGCATCATTGCATTTGCATTCTTTTCATCTCATTCGCAAGCAATCTGGTACCTGTGCATTAATAATATTCCCTATAGCGCAAAGGAAAAAATAACGATGGGTATTGCATCGATTGCTCGTTACAGCCTCGCAATGATTCAGCATAGTAGTGATTCAGCGTTTGCAGGTGGCTGTGATTCAGCGTTTGCGATTGCAGCTTTCACGCGTGGCAGCGTTATCGGGGCTGCCTTTGCAAGTGGCAGTTTTTGCGGGTGGCAGCATTTGCACGCGGCGTTTTTTTGCGGATGGCTGCGTTATCTCCTCCAATGGAATGTCAGATTGGTTTGAATATAGATCGGGAAGGGAATTGCAAAACCGAATATCAACTCATTTGTCTTCTATCGCTAAATAAGTGATTGGCTAATACACATGATTTGATGCTGATTGAATGATGGGACAAGGAACCTGCTATAGCGGACTCTTAAGAATTGCTATGACTGGTATGATATTCCCCCAAGTGGATGAGCTAGTTGGGAGAATATCATACCAGTCATAGCAATTCTTAAGAGTCCGCTATAGCAGG
>Ga0193752_1000960_pt1 | contig 25450 bp, 18 predicted proteins | sample H1c1metaG_FD_144924 | JGI IMG/M metagenome (GOLD analysis project Ga0193752, IMG submission 144924) | Soil microbial communities from a riparian zone of the East river system, Colorado, United States - H1c1 | ecosystem: Environmental > Terrestrial > Soil > Riparian zone | place: USA: East River...
CGTCCCCCGTCGCCTCAGCCTGAAGGCCGTCCACGCCGGGCACGCCCGTGCGGCGCGCCGTCTCGCCGCGATTAAGCGCGCCTGCGCCCTCGGCGGCGTCTCGCTCGCGCTCCTCGCCGGCGGGGCCGCCCACGCCCAGGACGCCACCCACCGCGGGTCCGCCAACCCCAACGCCTCCAGCGCCGGCACGCCCTGGACGCCCGGCACGGAGAGCTTCGCCCCCGCCTTCGGCGCCCCCGTCACCAACCCCTTCGGGTACGCGATGGTGGCGGGCGCAAACATCCCGACCACCTACATCGTCACCACCTTCGGCGACCTCGACGCCGACGGGGACCTGGACATGATGACGGGTGGGAACACGGGCATCTTCATCTACTACCCGAACACGGCCGGCGCCGGCAACACGCCCGCCTTCGGGCCGCAGCAGAACCAGCCCTTCGGCCTCACCACCGACCTGGGCGGCTTCACCTCGCCCAGCTTCGCCGACCTCGACGGGGACGGCGACCTCGACTTGGCGGTGGGCCTCCAGTCCGGCGGCACCAGCATCATCATCAACACCGGCACCCCGGCGGCCCCGGCCTTCGGCGCGGCCGTCTCGGTCGGCATCTCCGGCACCTTCAACGGCGTCACGGCGGCGGACTTCGACGGCGACGGCGACGTGGACCTTCTCAGCGGCAACAACGCGGGGGCCTTCATCTACCGCCAGAACACGGCCGGCCGCGGCAACGCGCCCGTCTTCGCCGCGCCGGTGACGAACCCCTTCGGCCTCACCGGTACCGGCGCCGCCAGCTACAACCAGCCGTCGGCGGCGGACTTCGACCGCGACGGCGACATCGACGTGCTCTCGCAGACGGCCTCGGGCACGTACACCTACTTCCAGAACACGGCGGGCCCCGCCGCCGCGCCCACGTTCATCGCCCCCGTCACGAACCCCTTCGGGCTCGTTGACCCCGGCGCCTCGGGCGTCCAGCCGGGCATCGGCGACCTCGACGGCGACGGCGACCTCGACGTGATGTCGTCGATCGGCAGCGCCACGACCTCCATCGTGTACCAGGAGAACACGGAGGCCGGTGCCGACCTCTCCGCGACGCTCACCGGCACCGACGGCTGGCGGCTCCTCACGGCCCCGTCGGCCACGAACACGCTCAACGACCTCCTCGGGGAGATCTGGACCCAGGGCTTCCCCGGCGCCGACAACGCGGGCGGCACCACGAACGTCGTCCGCTACAACGAGCCGACGGCCGGCGGCCTCACGGCGGGCTACGTCGCCCCGACGAACATCACCGACCTCGCCGGCGGCGGCCGCGGGTTCTTCGTCTACGTCTACGCCGACGACGACCCGTTCACGGCCGGCACGCAGGGCGGCTTCCCGAAGACGCTCACGGTGCCCGGCGCCGAGCCGGCGAGCCCGTTCACGATCTCGAACCTCACCTACACCGACACCGGCGACACCGACGCGCAGGACGGGTGGAACCTCATCGGTAACCCCTTCGCGCGCTGGGTGGACTGGGACGCCACGGCCCGCACGCTGCTCACCAACACCGTCCAGGTCTGGAACCCGGCCACCTCGTCCTACCTCACGTGGAACGGGACGGCGGGCAGCCTCCCCGGCGGCATCATCGCGCCGTTCCAGGGGTTCTGGGTCAAGGTGTCCTCGCCGGCCGGCCCGCCGCCGCCCCCGCCGCCGCCCTCGCCGCCGCCCTTCGGCGGCCCGTCGGTCATCGGCTCGATGCGGCTCCGTGCGGAGACCTACGCCTCCGGCGGACCGTTCTACGGCCGCGGCGTCAACGAGGTCGTCTCGATCCTCGGCCTCCGGCTCCAGCGCGCCGACGGCGACCCCATGCGCGCCGACGCCTTCGTCACGCTGGGCGAGCCGGACGTGACGACGGGGATCGACAACAGCGACGGGTACTTCCTGACCCCGCCGGCTTCGGACTTCCTCACGCTCGGCGCGGAGGTCCAGAGCCCCGAGGGCACCACGCTCGCCCTCGCCATCGACGCCCGCCCGGCGCCGACGGACCACCTGGAGATCCCGCTCCGCGTCCGCGCCACCGAGGCCGGCGTCCCGGGCGGCGGCGCGATGGTGCTCACGTGGCCGCAGTTCCAGGACGTGCCCGCCCAGTGGAGCGTCACGCTCCGCGACAGCGAGACCGGCGCGTCGGTGGACCTCCGCACCCAGACGCAGTACGCCTTCACCCTCACGCCCTCGCTCACGGGCGGCACCCCGGTCGCCCCGGGGACCATGCCGGCCCTCACGAGCCCGGTCGTGCTGGATGAGGCGGCCAACAGCGCCGTGCCCCCGCGGTTCTCGATCGTGATCGAGCCCAGCGGCGTCACCGCGAACGAGCCCGGCACCGCGGGCGCCTTCGCCCTCGCCCCGGCCTACCCGAACCCCTCGAATGGCGCCGACCTGGCCGTTCCGTTCACGGCCGGCGCCGCCGCCGACGTGACGATTGAGGTGTTCGACGCGCTGGGCCGCCGGGTCGCCGTGGTCGCCGAGGGCCGCTACGCCCCGGGCCCGCACACGGTCTCGCTGGCCACGTCCACGCTCCCGGCCGGCGTCTACGTCGTCCGCGCGCTCATGACGCCGGACGCCGGCGCCGTGCAGACGTTCGCCCAGCGGGTCACGATCGTCCACTGATCGGACCGCGTTTGACAGGAAGCGCCCCGCCGGACCCGCTCCGGCGGGGCGCTTTTTTTGGTTTGGGGGAAGGGAAGGGGAGAGCAGGGCAGAGCCCTGAACCGGGCGTGGTTTCAGCCCCCCTCCTGGACAGGAGGGGCTGGGGGTGGTAGAACCGACACGGCACCGCCTGTCCGAGCCGAAAGACCCCCCGCCTTCCGCCCATCGCGCTTCGCGCTCACGGTCGGAAGCCTGTCCCCCTTGAAGCGGGGACAATTTGGGTTTGTGGCCCCTCCGGATGGGTTTGCCGGAAACAACCCGCCCCTCCTCAGATGAGGAGGGGCAGCCGCGAGCGAAGCCAGCGGCGGGGAGGTTGACCGGATTAGCGATACCCCTGAGTAAAAGAACGCCCCTCCTCAGACGAGGAGGGGCAGGCCCGCGCCCGTGAGCGGCGCAGCCGCGATGTGCGCGGGGCGGGGTGGTGTGATTGGATGGGCACCACCATATCGGTCTACCACCCCCCGCCCCTCCTGTCCAAGAGGGGGGCTGGAACCGAGCCACACTGGACAGGCCTGCCCCCGGCGTACGGCGCTCCCAGAGTCCTTCTCTCTTCGCCTCCCTCACGCCGTCGTCTTGCGATACCGAAGCAGCGCCACGCCCATCGCGACGGCGGCGAAGGCGGCGAGCGCGCCGAGGGACGGGGCCAACTCGCGCAGCGTCGCCCCCTTCATCAGCGCGCCACGCACGACCACGATGAAGTGGCGGATCGGGTTCAGCTCCGCGATCACCTGCACCCAGCCGGGCATGCTCTGGACCGGCGTGAACAGCCCGCTCAGGAAGAGGTAGATGATGAGCACGAAGAACGTGACGAACATGGCCTGCTGCTGCGTCTCGGCCACCGTCGAGATCAGCAGCCCCACGCCGAGCGCCGCCACGAGGTAGAGCGCGGCCCCGAGGTAGACCACGCCGAGGCTCCCCACGAAGGGCGTCCCGAAGGCCACCTTGATGACGACGAGCCCCAGCGTCAGCTCGAACAGCCCCAGCACCCAGAACGGCAGCAGCTTCCCCGCGATGAACTGCCCGCGCGTGATGGGGGTCGCGTTGAGCTGCTCCAGCGTGCCGCGCTCCTTCTCGCGCGCGATGTTCTGCGCCGTGAGGAGCGTCCCGATGATGGTCATGAGCATGGCGAGGAACCCCAGCGCCATGAAGTCGAGGTAGTGGCCGCCGGGGTTGAACCACCCCCGCGTGCGGAGGTCGAGCCGTGGCCCGGCCCGCCCGCCCGAGCTCCCCGCCACGACGGCGGGCCGCAGGACGGCGCCCTCCTGCGCGCCCCAGCGGTCGAGGATGCGGACGGCGTAGCTCTGCACCACCCCCGCCGCCGCGCCGTCCTCGGCGTTGAGCACGAGCTGCACCCCGGCCGTCCCCGTCCGCCGGAGGTCGCGCTCGAACCCCCGCGGCACCCGCAGCACGAGCCCCGCCTCGCGCGCGAGCAGCGCCTGGTCCGCCGCCGCCATGCTCAGTGGCGTCGCCACGACCTCGAAGCGCCCCGAGGCCGTGAACGCCTCGACGAGCCGGTGCGCGGCGGGCGTCCGGTCCTCGTCCACCAGCGCCAGCCGGGTGTGCCGCACCTCGAACGTCGCCGCCTGCGACAGCACGAGGAGCTGGAGCACCGGCGGCACGATGAGCTGGATCCGCGTGATCTTGTCGCGCAGCACCTGCAGCGCCTCCTTGCGCATAAGGAAGAGGATGGTGCGCATCGGGGAATCCGGGAATCGGGGAATCTGGGAAAGTGAAAGGCAATGGGGGAGAGGAGGGGTGTGGTGAAGCGGGAAGTGGCGTTCGTGGTCTGGCGTCCCTGCCTTTCCGATTGCCTTTCAATTCCCCGATTCCCCGATCCCCAGATTCCCGGATCAGATCATTCCAGCCTGTCCTTAACGCCCCGTGCGCTGAGCCCCAGAAGAACAACGGCCATGCCGGCGAGGATGAGGGTCTCCTGCCAGAGCGTCTCCAGCCCGACGCCCTTGAGCATGATGCCGCGGGCGATCACGATGAACCACGTGGCGGGCACCACGTTCGTCACCGGCTGGAGCCAGTCGGGCATGCTCGCGATGGGGAAGACGAAGCCCGAGAGCGCCATCGTCGGCATCATCATCCCCAGCAGCACGAGCATCATGGCCGAGCGCTGGTCCGGCGCCCGCGTCGAGACGAGGACGCCGAGCGCGAGCGACACCAGCACGTAGAGCAGGCACTCCGCCAGCAGCAGCAGCAGGCTCCCCGCGAGCGGCACGGCGAACACGACGCGCGCCACGAAGAGCGTCGTGACGGCGTTGAGGAAGGCGAGGCCGAGGTAGGGCACCACCTTCGCCACGACGATCTGCCCCGGCCGCAGCGGCGACACCAGCAGCACCTCCATCGTGCCCGTCTCCTTCTCGCGCGCGATGGAGATGCTGGTCATGAGGGCGGAGACGATGGTGAGCACGAAGGCCAGCAGCCCCGGCACGAAGAGGTTCGCGCTCTCCAGCGTGGGATTGAACCGCATCCGCGCCACGGGCCGCACGACCACGCGCGCCCGGCCCCCGCCGTGCGCCCGCTCCCACCGCCGCAGCGACTGGGTGAGGAAGGCCTGCACGGTCTGCCCGTAGGTCGCGTTCGTGTTGTCCGTGACGATGAGGACCTGGGCCGCGCCGCCCCGCCCGAGCGTCTCGGCGAACCGCGGCGGGAGCACCACCGCCGCGTCGGCCCCCCCGCGCCGGAGCAGCGACGCCAGCGGCGCCGCGGTGGGGTACTCGGCCACGACGCGGAAGGTGGGCGCCGCGGCCAACTCGGCCACGAGCGCCCGGCTCCGCACGTCGCGCGCGGGGTCCACGACGGCCACGCGCACGTCGCGTACGTCGGTGCGGATGGCGAACCCGAAGAGCAGCACCTGCACCACCGGCATCAGCAGCAGCACCACGAGCGTCTTCCGGTCGCGGAAGATGTGCGCGGCTTCTTTCCGTACGAGGCTCCCGAACGCGCCCGGCGCCCGGCGCGGAGCGCCGGGGACGACGGACGACGGACGACGGACCACGGGTTCGGAAGGGGTGTTGCTCATGGGCGTCAGGCTCCCTTAGTGTCTTTGCTCTCCTTTCCCTCCTTTCCCTCCTCTCCCTCCTCTCCCTCCTCTCTCTCCTTTCCCCTCTCACCCTTTCCCCCATGCGCCTCCGCCACACGCTCCCACTCGCGCTCCTCCTCCTCTCCGGGTGCGCGTCGCAGACCAACCTCATCACGGGGCAGCAGCAGCGCGGCGCCTACTCGTGGTCGCAGGAGGTGCAGATCGGCACCGAGACCGACCCCCAGATTATCGCGCAGTACGGGCTCTACGACGAGCCCGCGCTGACGGCCTACGTCGAGCGCATCGGGCAGCGCGTACTGGAGGCGAGCGCGTACGGGCTGGAGACGACGCCCGCCGAGGTCCGCAACACGCCGTTCCACTTCCGCGTGCTCGACTCCCCCGTCGTGAACGCGTTCGCGCTGCCGGGCGGGTACATCTACGTCACGCGCGGGCTGCTGGCGCACCTCGACAACGAGGCGCAACTGGCGGTCGTGCTGGGGCATGAGGTGGGACACGTGCTGGGGCACCACTCCTCGCGGCAGGCGGCGGGCGCCCAGCTGGGGACGATCGGCCTCCTCGGCGCGGCGATCCTGGGCGAGGTCATCGCGCCGGGGCGTGGCGTGGGGGAGGGGATCGCGAACTACGCGGGCGCCGGGCTCCAACTCCTCTTCCTGCGCCACAGCCGCGACGACGAGCGGCAGGCCGACGAGGCGGGGGTGGCCTACGCCGAACTCGCGGGCTACGACGCCGCCTCGGCGTCGCGCCTCTTCACGGCGCTGGCGCGCATCGGGCAGGCGGAGGGCCAGTCGCTCCCGGCCTTCCTCTCGACCCACCCCGATCCGGCGGGCCGCGAGCAGACGATCCCCCAACTGGCGGCGCAGTACGACGGCACGGAGGTCAACGCCGACGCCTTCCTGTCGCACATCGACGGCATGATCCTCGGGGACGACCCACGGCAGGGGTTCGTGGAAGGGAACGTGTTCTACCACCCGGAGCTACGGTTCCGGTTCACGGTCCCGTCGGGGTGGCAGGTCAACAACGGGGCGTCGTCGGTGCAGATCGCGGAACCGAACGGGCACGCGGCGCTGGAACTGACGCTGTCGGACCAGCAGACCGTGGACGCGGCGGCGCAGGCGTTCCTGGCGCAGGAGGGCGTGCAGGTGACGGAGCAGCAGCGGGGCTCGGTGGGGAGCCGCTCGCTCCGGCTGGTGGGGACGGCGACGACGCAGCAGGGGTCGCTGGGCTTCGTGGTCTACTTCATCGAGTACAGCGGGCGGGTCTACCGCTTCCACGGGATCGCGCCCGTGGCCTCGTTCCAGACGTACGGCTCGACGATGGACGGGGCGATCCGGTCGTTCGACCGGCTCACGGACGGCCGCTACCTCGACCGCGAACCAGTGCGGATCGACGTGGTGCGGCCGTCGCGCGCCGGGGCGTTCTCCAGCTTCCTCCGCGGCCGCCCCGACCCCTACGGGCTGACGCCGGACCGCCTCGCCATCATGAACCAGACGGACCTCAACGCCACCGTTCCGGCTGGCACGCCCCTCAAGCTCCCTGCTAATTAGGCCGGGACTGTTTCACGTGAAACAGGGGCGCCGCTGATCGAGCGGCGCCCCCGTTTTTTTGGTTTGAGGCGGTGCCTCGCAAAGACCCCCCGCTTTCCTCCCATCGCGCTTCGCGCTCACGGTTGGAAACCTGTCCCCCTTGAAGCGGGGACAATTGGGGTTTGTGGCTCTTACAGACGGGTGAGGCGCAAACCAAGCCCCCCTCCTGGACAGGAGGGGCGGGGGGTGGTAGACCGGTATGGCGGTGCTCGTCCGATCACACCACCCCGCCCCGCGCACATCGCGCTATCGCGCTCACGGGCGCGGGCCTGCCCCTCCTCGTCTGAGGAGGGGCGGTCTCGTTTAACCTGCGCCCTGCTCATCACCGTTTGATCGGACGGGCACCGCTAATCCGATCAACCTCCCCGCCCCGTCGCTTCGCTCGTGGCTGCCCCTCCTCATCTGAGGAGGGGCGGACTGTTTCTACTCCACCCTCGCAGACGAGCACGCCGCAAATTGTCCCCGCTTCAAGGGGGACAGGCTTCCGACCGTGAGCAGCGCCGAAGGCGATGCGATGGGAGGAAGGCGGGGGGTCTTTCCGCTACGCGGCCTCCTCGTCCGGGGGCGGGATGACGAGGGCTTCGCCGCCGACGCTCATCTTCGTGCCGACGTACACGTAGAGCTTCATCCGCACGTGGCGGTGGCGCTCCAGCTTCTCGGCGACGCGGACCTCGATGGTCACCTCCTCGCCCACCGGCACCGGGCGGAGGAACTTGGCGGTGAGCGAGACGGCGATGGAGCCGTGGCCGGGGAAGTCGCGGCCGAGGACCTTCGAGGCGAGGCCCAGCACGTAGACGCCGTGGACGACGGGGCGCCCGAAGCGCGTCGTGGCGGCGTACTCGGCGTCCACGTGGAGGGGGTTGTCGTCGCCGGTGATGTCGGCGAAGGCCTGCACGTCGGCGGCCGTGATGGTGCGGGACCACTTGAAGCTGTCGCCTACCTGGAGGGAGTCGTACGTGTGCGCCATCGGGAGAGGGGAGAGAGGACGTGGGAGAAGGGCAGGACGCCGCTCAACAAACCAGAAGGAATCAGGCGTCCAGGAAACGGGCGCGGAGTTCGGGGGTGGGGATGCGGCAGGCTTCGGTGCGGCCGAAAAGGCGGTAGCGGTTCCGTGCGATGAGGCGGTAGGCCCAGTCGCGCACCCCACGCGGGAGGATGCGGGCGGCGCCGAAGACGCGCCACGGGCCGCCCATGAGGCGCGCGATGCCCAGCGCGGCGTCGGACTCCACGAGCGCCTGCCCCCTATGGACAAGAACGATGGAGTCGGGGCGGTCGTCGCCCAATCCGTGGGCGGCGAGGAGTTCCTGTCCCGCCCCCGATTGAAGCGAAGCGAAGCGGAAGCGGGCGGTGGGGTCGCGGTCGATGAGGAACTGGACGGCCCCGTTGCAGAGGTTGCAGACCCCGTCGAAGAGGACGACGGGGTGGGGCGGGGCGGCCTGCGGCGTTTCACGTGAAACGTCAGTGGGGGGGCGGGAACCGGGCGGCATGGGCGTACGATACGCACGGGAACAGCGCCGCCGCCGGGCCGTCCGCCGGGGTGTCCCGCGGGCACGCCGTGCCGGCGCTCCCCGCTGGGCCCTCCCTTCTGCCGGGTTCCCCCCGCCCCCGTGCACCAGCTCTTCGAGTACCTCCGCCCGCTCATCCGCGCGATCATCCGGTGGCCGTGGGCGTTGCTGCTCATCGCGCTCGCCGTGACGGCCGTCACCGGGCGGGAGGCGATGAAACTGTCGGTGGACAGCGACTTCGCCAACCTGCTGCCGCAGCGCTATACGAGCGTGCAGGCGCTCATGGACCTCCGCGAACGGGTCGGGGCTGAGAGCCCGGTCGACGTGGCGATCGAGAGCCCGTCGTTCGAGGCCAACCGGCGGTTCGCCGAGGCGCTCATCCCGCGCGTGCTCGCGCTCGAACAGGCCGAGACCGGGAAGCCCTACTTCACCCGCGTCGACTACCGCCGCGAACTCGGCGTGCTCGTCCGCCACGCGCCCTACTTCGCGACGTACGAGGAGCTGGACCGGCTGGAGCGCGAGATCCACCGGGGGGCCAACTACGTCCGCGCCCTCGCCGACCCGCTCCCCGCAGGCCAACGGGCGCGGCAGATCCGGCTCCAGCCGCGCGAGGGCATGGCGGCGGCCGAGGGGGACGTGAACGACGTGCTGGAGGAACTCGGGCTGCGGGAGTACCCCGTCAACGCCGACTCCACCATCCTCGCGCTGCGGTTCTACCCCACGGGGTCGCAGACCGACCTCCGGTTCATCGACAGCCTCTACAGCGACCTCGACAGCCTCGTCGCCGTGATGGAGCCGACGCGGTTCGACCCCAGGATCCGGGTGACGACGGCGGGCCGACTCCTCCGGCAGAGCGTCGAGATCCACGCCATCACCGACGACGTGAGCCGGTCGTTCGGCTCCGGCATCGCGCTCGTGCTCCTGTCGGTGGTGAGCTACTTCATCTACAAGATCACCCAGGCCAAGAGCGGGGGCCGCTTCCGGCCCCTCATCCTCTTTACCACGATCCTGCGCGCGCCCGTGCTCGCCGTCGTCATCGGGCTCCCGATGGTGATGAGCCTGGTCTGGTCGTTCGCCATCGCCGCCCTAGCCTTCGGGAACCTGAACCTGATGACGGCGACGCTGGGGCTCGTGCTCTTCGGGATGGGCATCGACTTCGGCATCCACTTCTTCGCGCGCTACGCCGAGGAGCGTGGGCGCGGGAAGAGCGTCGAGGAGGCGGCCGAGACGACGTTCATCGTGAGCGGTCCGGCCATTTCGGCCACGGCCGTCACGACATCGCTGGCCCTCTTCATCCTCGTCATCGCCGACTTCAAGGGGTTCAGCGAGTTCGGCTGGATCGGCGGCACGGGCGTGATCCTCGCCCTCGTGTCGATGCTCACGGTGATGCCTGCGTTCCTCGTGCTGGCCGAGCGGTTGCGGCTGCTCGACCTGACGGCGCCGGCGGAGGCGGCGGAGAAGAAGCCGCTCACGGGCCGCTTCCCGTTCGCGCGCACGGTCGTCGTCGTCAGCTTCGCCATCGTCGCGGGTGCCCTCTTCTTCGCGCGCCACGCCAGCTTCGAGTACGACTTCAACCGGCTCAGCCCGGCCTTCCCCGAGTTCGACGCGCGGCAGGCGCGCGTCGACCCCGTCTACAACTCCAGCCGCCGCAACCCGGCCTACCTGCTCCTCGACAACGCGCGCGACGTGCCGGGCGTTGTCTCGGCGCTCCGCCGCCTCGCGCGGCAGGACAGCCTGATCCTCGCGGTCGAGAGCCTGCAGGAGCGCATCCCCACCGACTCGGCCGAGGCGCAGCGGAAGATCGCGCGGCTCGCCCAACTCCGCGCTCTGCTGGACGACCCGTTCCTCCTGGTCGATACCACGGGCACCGTCGACCGCCTCCGCAGCCTCCTCTCGATCACGCTCCCGCTCCCGCTGGACAGCGTGCCGGACTTCATCACGCGGCCGTTCACCGACAAGACCGGGCACATCGGCAACTTCGTGATCGTCTACCCCTCGCGCTCGCTGGGCGACGCGCGGGAGTCGCTGCACTTCGCCCGCCTCGTCGGCGAGGTGACGACGGGGCGCGGGCAGACGTTCTACGCGGGCTCGACCTCGCTCGTGGCGGCGGACACCCTCCGGCTCATGCAGCGCGAGGCGCCGCGGATGATCTGGATCGCCGCGATCCTCGTGCTCCTCATCACGTACTTCGAGTTCCGATCACCCCGGTGGACCGTGCTCGCGCTCATCCCCCTCGTGGTCGGGATGCTGTGGATGCTGGGGGGGATGGAACTCCTCGGGCTGAAGCTCACCTTCTACAACCTCGTCGTGTTGCCGACGGTGCTCGGGGCCGGCGAGGACGGGGGGGTGCACATCATCCACCGCTACCGCGAGCTGGGGCCGGGCTCGATCCTGCAGGTGCTCCGCTCGACGGGCGAGCACGTGCTGATGTGCGCGATCACGACGCTGCAGGGATTCGCCGGTCTGATGTTCTCGTTCCACCCCGGCCTCCAGTCCATCGGCACGCTCGCGGTGCTCGGGCTGGGGTCCACGCTCATCACGGCGATCGTTTTCCTCCCGGCGCTCATCCAGGTGATCGAAGACCTGCAAACCGCCCGCAAAAACCGCCCGCCGCGCCGCGTCCTCCCCAGCCTGCGCGCCCTGTTTCCGGACCGTTTCCGTCGCACAAAGGTCTGATATTTAGGAACTTGGGTCGCCGAGATAATCGCCGATTAGCGCGTGGGAAGCCCGCCAAGCGGGCTTCCGGACCGCCGACGGCAGACCGCAGACCGCCGGAATGCGGACAACGGACCGCCGGATAAATCATTCGGGTAAACGGCCGACCTAGTGCGATCATTTGGACAAATGCACAATCTTCCCAGTTTGTCGTCCTGAACTAGATTCAGGACCTGCATCCTTCAGGATTGGCACGCGCAACAGAAAGGATGATGCTCTGTAACTCGCGCGCTCATGTTATGTGGCCTAACTGCTCTCGCGCCAGATCGGAACGTCGTAGGTCCTGAATCAAGTTCAGGACGACAATAGTGAGGGAGAGGTGGTGAGCCGCGAGCGTGTTGTGGCACACCAAACCAGAAGGGGCCACGGATGGGTCTTCCCCCTCCCACGATCAACGCCGTGGAGGGGTACGATTCCGCAAGCGGACCTTCGGTTCTTCGCTCCGCTCAGGATGACAGGGGAGGGAGAGGGGGCCCGTGCTCACGTGCTTACCTGCCTGCGTGCCTACCCGCCTACGTGCCTTCAGCGGCGGTCGGCCGTCGGCGGTCTGCGGTCGTATTCAAGAAGCCCGCTTCGCCGCCACGAGCCCTTCCATCACGGTCACGTAGCGGTCGGCGATGGCGGGCCAGCTGAAGGTCTGCTCGACGTGGGCGATGGTGCGGCGCGAGAGGTCGGCGAGGCGGGCCGGGTCGTCGGTGTAGCGCAGGATGCGCTCGGTGAAGGCGGCGGCGTCCATCGACGGGACCAGGTGGCCGCTCTCGCCCTCGGCCACCACGTCCGAGATCCCCTCCATGTCGGCCGCGATGGCGGGGAGGCCGCACAGCCCCGCCTCCAGCATGACGAGCCCCTGGCCTTCCATGTCGCCCTCGACGGGGACGTTGGGCATGACGAAGAGGTCGCTGCCGCGGAGCACCGTCAGGAGGTCTTCCTCGGAGACGCGGCCGAGGAGGTGGAGCCGATCCTTGACCGGCCCGGCGACCTCCTTGATCCGGTCCATCTCGGGCCCCTCGCCTGCGACGGCGTAGTGGACGTGGGGGGGGAGGCGGGGGAGGACGTACTCCACGAACCACGCCGTCCCCTTCCGCTTCACCTGTCGGCCCAGGCCCACCAGCACGAAGGCCCCCTCGGGGAGCCCCAGCCGCTCGGCCACCGCGCGGCGCATCGCGTCCCGGTCCGGCGCGGCCGTGAACCGGTCGGTGTCCACGCCGAACGGGATGACGTGGACGCGCTCGGGCGGGGCCCCGCGGCGCAGGCATTCCTCGGCCGTGGCCCGGCTGATCGGGAAGACGGCGTCGAGCAGACGGAACATGCCGCGGACGGCCACCTGATAGGGGGGCACCTGCCACGTCACGTCGAGCCCGTGCATGATGGCGACGACGGGCCGCCCGCCGAGCCGGCGCTTCAGCGCGTTGAGGCTGATGGCCGTCACGGGCGCCGAGAAGAACACCACGTCTGCCTGTGCCTGCCGCGCGCGGCGCGGGAGCGTGGCGAGGATGCGGGCGATGAACCCCACCGTGAGCACGGCCTCCCAGCGCGTCGAGGTGTGGAGCACCATCGACGACAGCTCGACGCGGGGGTGCTGTCCGAGGGTGCGGAGGAGTTCCATCGCGCCCCGCTGCATCCCCCCGATGTTGGTGTGCGGCCGGTCGGTCGGCGGGAGGGTGTGCGTGACGAAGAGGACGCGCAAGAGGGGGGCGCGTGGGCGCGCGGCGGAGGGGCCCGAAAAGCTACGCGCGGCGGTGCCCGGACGGGTCGGGGCGTAGCGCGGGGCTAGCTTGGGCGTGCCGCCCGCCGCCCTCACCCCGGCGGGGCCGCACGCATGAAGCAGGCGTTCATCACCGGCATCACCGGGCAGGACGGGGCTTACCTCACCCGCTTTCTTTTAGATAGAGGGTATACCGTCCACGGCGCCGTGCGCGATTCCACGCGCGCCGACACCTCGAAGCTTGCCGCGCTGGGCGTGGAGGCACGCGTGACGCTCCACCGGCTGAACCTGCTGGATCAGGCGAGCATCTTCCAGACGCTCCGGGAGATCGCGCCCGACGAGATCTACAACCTCGCCGCGCAGAGCTCAGTGGCGCTCTCGTTCGAGCAGCCCATCCCGACGCTCCAGTTCAACGTCCTCTCCACGACGTACCTGCTGGAGGCGATACGCCTGCTGGGGCTGTCGACGCGGTTCTATCAGGCGTCGTCGAGCGAGATGTACGGACGCGTGCCTCACCTGCCGGTGACGGAGGAGACGACGCTGCACCCGGTGAGCCCCTACGCCATCTCGAAGGCGGCGGCGCACTGGGCGGCGATCAACTACCGCGAGGCGTACGGGCTCTATAGCTGCTGCGGGGTGCTGTTCAACCACGAGAGCGTGCTCCGCCCGAAGCACTTCGTCACCAAGAAGATCGTCCGCGCCGCCGTCGAGATCGCCGAGGGGGCGCGCGACGTGCTGAAGCTGGGCAACCTCGACGTGTGGCGCGACTGGGGCTGGGCGCCGCTCTACGTCGAGTGCATGTGGTTGATGCTCCAGCAGGAGACGGCCGACGACTTCATCATCGCCACCGGCGAGGCCCACGCGCTGCGGGAGTTCGTCGCACTCGCCTTCGAGGCCGTCGGCCTCGATGCGGAGAAGTACGTGGAAATAGACCCCGCGCTCTACCGCCCGGCCGACATCGAGAAGATCTACGGCGACCCGTCGAAGGCGCGGCGGGTGCTGGACTGGCAGTACAGCGTGAGCTTCCCGGAGCTGGTCACGCGGCTCGTGGAGGCCGAGCGCGAGGTCTACCGCGCCGAGCAGGCGGGCACCACCCCCCGCTCCGGCTGGGCCCACCCGGGCTGAACGAAGTGGGCTACGGGCGGTCCGGCGCAGCCAGGGCGGATCTGTGGTTGTGCTCGATCGTATACTACTGGCATATACACCGCGCGCATGGACCTCTACGAACGGCTCGCGTCCGCAACCGGCTTCGACTGGGACGAGGGGAACGTCACGAAGAGCGTGGAGAAACACGGGGTGAGTACCGCCGAATGCGAGCAGGTCTTCTTCAACGCCCCGCTCCTCGCGGCTGCAGACCCCGGGCACTCCAGCCAGGAGCCGCGCTTCTTCGCGCTTGGGCAGACCGATGCCGGCCGCCACCTCTTCGTGGCCTTCACGCTCCGCGGCACCCTCATCCGTCCCATTTCCACGCGTGACATGAGCCGCCGGGAGCGCGCCGCCTACACCAAGCATCAGTTCTGACCACACGCATCCGTCAAAGCCATGAACAAGCCCCTTCCGACGTTCGATTCCGAACGTGACGAGCAGGACTTCTGGGCGGACGCCGACTCGGTCGACTACATCGACTGGTCCCAGGCGCGTCAGGTCGTCCTGCCCAACCTCAAGCCCTCGACCCGCACGATCTCGCTCCGGCTGCCCGAACACCTGATCGATAGCCTGAAGGTGCTCGCCAACAAGCGGGACATACCGTATCAGTCGCTCCTCAAGCTGTTCCTGTCGGAGCGCGTGGAGGCCGAACTGAGGGGGGAGCGGGGGGCGTAGGCCGCCTCAACCATCAGGCGCCCCCCTCGGGAGCCACCGCGATCATCGTCGCCTGCATCGCGGCGATGAGCTTCCGTGTCTCGTCCCGCTCAGCGTGGACCTCGGCCGTGCACACGGTCAGGGTCCGGCCTGACCGTAACACGCGGCCCTGAGCAAAAAACGCTCGCCTGCGGCGGGGGCGAGGAGGTTCACCTTGAACTCCACCGAGAGCACCTCCCACCCCGGCGCCATGAGGGTGAGCGCGGCGTAGCCACACGCGCTGTCGGTGACGGCCGTGACGGCGGCGGCGTGGAGGTAGCCGTGCTGCTGCGTGAGGGCGTCGCTGAAGGGGAGCACAATCTCGACCTCCCCGGCCGCACAGCGCCCAGCGTGGCCCCGAGCGTGTGCATCATCCGCTGACGCGCGAAGCTGTCCCGGATGCGGGCCTCAAAGTCGGGATCGCGTGGCTCGAAGGGGGGCACGGGTGGGCGAGAAAAGAGATCTGGAAATGCGCCCGGCTTGTGCGTGTCCCTGTGCGAGCCTAGCGAGGGGTTGAACGCGCCGATCGCTCGGTTAACAGATTGTGTAGTTTATCGCGTGGTAGTCGTCAATCCTCATCTGTGCTTAAACCCGTTGATATCTCTCCGGGTGCGAGCCATTCGCTATCAGGGCGGCACACGAGTCGGGCGTTCTTGTAGGCCCAGTCGAGGGGCAAAATCGTATGGCCCAAGTAGCTCCCGGAAGCCGTCCTCTCGACCGCCAGTGCGACATCCACTTGCTCATCGGTCAGAAGACAGAGTGGCAGCAGGAGCTGCAAGCTCTTGACTCTGGGGTAATAAGTGGGTATGGCGGTTTTGTAATTCCACTTTACGCGCTTGAGCGCAAGTTCGATCCCGTCCCTGACGCGATTCATGATCTGTCTATAGACACGTGCGTCCTGCTCGATCGCAATGCCTAGATCGAAGTAATATGCTTTTTGATCGTCCGGACTCATCTTGGATGGATCTCTATGCTCGAAGCCTTTGGGCCAGTGGTCTTCGATGAAGTCCGGAGGATATCTGCCTATCCTCTCTATTACTATGTGATACCAGTTGAATTCAGGTGAACCCGCTTTGGTGTCATATAGAAGCTCGCTTGCGTCGCTGAAATAATGCGCTGTTTCCGGTAAAGAAGTAAAGTTCCGGACGAGATTCTGGCCATCCCTCCCTTCGCCTGCCGTGCAGAAGCTGGATAATCTCCAGGGTGCCCTGCCCCCAAGGTTGGGTTCAAACACGGCATATATAGGCTCGTATCTAGAGTCTACCAGGCCAGTATTGAAGGCGGCCCTGCTCTTGTTTCTGTCAAGGTAAATCTTACCCTCTATGACTAGGCGACCGAATGTATTATTTATATAACTTGTCAGGATAGGATATGGCCATTCTGATTCGGAGTCCATATTCTTGAACTCCCAGCGCTCGTTGAGGGCTAGGCGCTTCAGGGTCTCCAGAACCTCCGGCATATATCCAAGGTAGGCCCAGTCAAAGAGTCGCTCGCTGGTCGGCAGAGCTCTGGTCGGGGCTACCTGGACAGGGTTCGATAGGGTCGTCGTGGTGGCAATTGCCCGTTCAATGTGGTGAGCCTGGAGGTTGCTTCCGTATTCCCTGATCTCAAACTCCACCTTGTCGCCCTCCCTCAGCGGTGGGCTTCCGGTGAACCACTGGGTCTGGAAGTAGAGGTCCTGATTTGCTCTGGGGCAAGCGATGAAGCCGTAGTCCCCCATGATCCTAGAAACGGTCCCATAATCTCTGTTGCTCATAGGAAGAGTGGTTGGCCGGAAGAAAGATTGGCGGGCTTGGGCGTCTGGAGGGGCGGTATTTCAGGTGGGGGTGTGCTGAACGAAGGGAAGTTAGGAGGGTGGCGATGGGTGGCATTGTAGGCGCTGGCACCTGAGCGATGCAAGAGCCCGGGAGAGCATCTCGCGCACGCAAGGTTATGCGGCGTGGAGGGTCAGCGCCAACGACCACGCCCCCGGCGGCGTCTCGTCAAGGCCCACCCCCTTGATCAGCACGTAGCCCGACGTGCGCGCGAGGCGGAGGCGGTGCGGCGGGTAGCCCCACGGGCAGAACACGCGGTTGACGATGCCCTCGTCCGGGCCGTCGGGGAGGGCGGCGTTCGGCACCTTCAGGTAGGGCTCCGTCCCCCAGAGGTCCGTGCCGCCGGGCTCCGTGTAGGCGCGGTCGAAGTGCGGGCGACGGTCGGGGAGGGGCCACTCCACCGGCCGACGGACGACGACGCGGCCCGCTGTGGCGAGGGCGTCGCGCTCCACCCGCGTCAGTTTGATCCGGCTACGACGGTAGAACCGCCGCCCCGCGATGATGTAGGAAGCCCCCATAGCGCGTGAGGGTAGGGCTTCATAAAAGCCGCGCGCCCTCTGGTTAGTCGAGGAGGTCGGTCAACTTCAGGGTGTGGCCCGTCCTGCGACGTGCGTACCTCTCCACCCATCCCTCCGCGTCATAAGTCGACGCCGTCTCTATCACAGCGCCGGTCTCGCGGTCTATGAGGAAGTAGCCAGGGCCGACGAGCAGCGCGCGCTCATCCCCCCGCTCCACGTACGCGCGGGAGTTGTACGCGAGCGCCCACACGAGGGGGTGCTCGCAGGCGTGGGGCTCGGCGATCACGAGGTCGTGCATGGCGGTGTCGGGCTGCGCCGCGAGGTGCCGCCGGGCGATATCGAGTGCCGCGTCGTAGTCAAGCACGGGGAGGCGGCGCCGAACATAAAGGGGCTCAGGCGTGGATGCGCTGGCCGAAGGTGCGCTGGATGGCGGCGGCGAGGGGGAGGGGGACGTGGGGCGGGAGCACGTGGTGCTCCTTCTTCATCGTGAGGAACAGCGAGCGGTGCTCCAGCACGTTGAACGCCGCCGAGAGGTCCCACAGCGGCGGGATGATGAGCGTCACCTCGTGCCCGACGCGCTGGAGCTCGCGGAAGAACCGCTCGGGGTCGTCCACGTGCTCGATGGTGTGCGAGCACAGCACGTGCTCGAACTGCCCGTCCTCGAAGGGGAGGTTGTAGATGTCCTCCACGTGGACGTAGTTGGGCACGTCCATGTGCTGCACGATGTCCGCGTTCACGCCGCCGCCGTCCGTCTTCCCGCAGCAGATGTTGAGGTCCCAGCGCGGGCGCTGCCGGATGATGCGGCCCTTCAGGATGCCGTAGCTAAGGACGTTGAGGAGCTTGAGGCCGCCTACAACGGCAACGGCTGAGACGAGGAGGCGGACGAGCATGGGGTCGGAAACGGGTGGGGAGGCGGGCTACGGTGCCTGCGCCCCCCGCACGTCGTGGGGGCCGGCCGACCGTCGCACAAGCTACACACCCGGGTTCAACCGGCCGTTATCCCCCTGCAACGCCGTCGGCACCGGCGCGGCCCGTGGCCCCCGCTCGCGTCCCGTCCGGCACGTCGCCCAGCACCTCGCCGTAGTAGCCCACGATGCGGTCGAGCACGGTGGGCCACGCGTAGGCGCGGGCGGCCTTGCGGGCGGCGGCGCCCATGCGGGCGCGGAGGGCGGCGTCCTGCACGAGCCTCCCGGTGGCCTCCATGAACGCGGGGGAGTCGCGCGGGGGGCAGAGGAAGCCCGTCTCGCCGTCGTCCACGAGCATCTGGCTCCCGGCGGCGTCGGCGGCGACGACGGGCAGGCCGCTCGCCATCGCCTCCAGCGTCACGTTCCCGAACGTCTCCGTCTCGCTGGGGAAGAGGAACACGTCGGCCGAGGCGTAGGCCACGGCCAGTTCGTGGCCGCCGAGGTGGCCCGTGAACCCCCCGCGGGGCAGCCGCTCGCGCGTGGCCTCACCGGCAGGGCCCTCGCCGACGACGAGGGCACGTGCGGGGAGCCCCTGCGCCTGGAGCCCCGTGACCACGTCGGTGAACACGTCCAGCCCTTTTTCGATGACGAGCCGGCTCACGAAGGCAATCACCACCTCATCGGGCGCGAACCCGTGGGCTTCGCGCCACGCCTCGTCGCGGTGCTCGGGGTCGAACCGGTCCAGCTCGACGCCGCGGGCCCAGAGCTTGATCGGCGCCGTGACGCCGTGGGCGCGGAGTTCGTCGGCCATCGGCCACGAGGGGACGTAGACCTGGGCGCAGCGGTTGTAGAACCGGCGCATGAGCGCCCACGCGGTGCCTTCGAGCGCGCCGAGGCGGTAGAACTCGAGGTAGGACGGGAAGTGGGTGTGGTAGGTCGAGACGACCGGCACGCCGTGGCGCCGCGCCCACGCCTGCGCGACGAAGCCCGCCCGGTCGGGGGTGGCGATGTGGACGAGGTCGGGGCGGAAGGCTTCCAGCCGCTCGCGCGTCTTCTTCGGGAAGGCGGTCGTGAGGCGGTACTCCGGCCGCCCCGGGAGCGCCACGGACGGCAGCGGCACGAGGGTGCCAGCGTGCTCCATCGGCGGGTCGTCCACGGTCGGGGCGAAGACGAGCACGCGGTCGCCGCGGTCCTCCAGGTGGCGGACGAGCCGGTTTAGCGTGAAGGAGACGCCGTCGGGGATGTGGTGGTAGTTGCCGGTCACGAGCGCGATCCGCCGCATCGGGGCCGCGCGCACGGGGGCGGCGGGCGGGGGGGCGGGCTCGGACATCTTTCGGGGAGAGGAGAGAGAGGAGAGAAAGGAGGGAGAGGAGAGAGGCAGAACGGGTGCGCGGCGTGCAAGTTCGCGCCGGGCGGGCGGGGAGGGTTCGGAGAGGAAGAGAGGGAAGGCGCGTTGGTCAAGCACGGCCGTCGGGTCTGCCGTAGGGGCGCTGTGCTTACACGCCCTGCATTCCTCCCGGTCTGCCGCCTGCGCTCGGGGTGTTCTACCTCTTCCCCTGTAGGGGCGACGCGCTGCGTCGCCCTCCGTGGGGTTGCCGCCCGTCGTCGGCCGGGCTTCGGCGCGCTGATGCGAAAGACCCCCCGCCTCCCGCCCATCGCGCCGCTGCGCGTCGCTCACGTGCGGAAGCCTGTCCCCCTTGAAGCGGGGACAATTTTGGTTCGTGGCTCCTCCGTTCGGGATCTGAGAGAAACAGTCCGCCCCTCCTCAGACGAGGAGGGGCAGCGGCGAGCGGAGCGAGGCCCCTGAGTACAAAGAACGCCCCTCCTCAGACGAGGAGGGGCAGCCCCGCGCCCGTGAGCGGCGCAGCCGCGATGTGCGCGGGGCGGGGTGGTGTGATCGGCGCGCCGGTGCCGTGCCGGGTCTACCACCCCCCCGCCCCTCCTGTCCAGGAGGGGGGCCTGAAGCCCCTTCCGGGGGGTCTTGCCGCCACGAACACCACGGTATCGCCCGCCATGCGCCCCCCGCCCCGCGCACATCGCGCTGTCGCGCTCACGGGCGCGGGGCTGTCCCCCTCGCAAGCAAGGGGGACAGCCTGAGGAGCACGATGGGCGAGGGTTTCCCGCGGCTAGCCCTTCCCCTTCTTCCCCTTCGCCTTCGCTTTCCCTCCGGTCTTCCCCTCTTCCTCTCCTCCTCTCTCTCCTTTCTCCCCCTCCACGCTTTCCAAACCAAGAAGCGGGCGGAGGAAAAAACCGGTGTGGCTGGTGGGGTGGGCGGCGACCTGCTCGGGGGTGCCCTGGGCGACGACGAAGCCGCCGCGACGGCCGCCCTCGGGGCCCATGTCGATCACCCAGTCGGCGCACTTGATCACGTCGAGGTTGTGCTCGACGAGGATGACCGAGTGGCCCGCCGTGACGAGCGCCTGGAAGGCGGCCAGCAGCTTGCGGATGTCGTCCATGTGGAGCCCCGTGGTGGGCTCGTCGAAGAGGTAGAGCGTGTGGCCCGTCTTCTTCGTGCCGAGGTGGGCGGCCAGCTTCACGCGCTGCGCCTCGCCGCCCGAGAGCGTGTTGGCGGGCTGGCCGAGGGTGAGGTAGCCGAGGCCGACCTCCTGGAGCACGTCCAGCTTCCCTGCCACGCGCATCTCGCCCTTGAAGAAGTCGACCGCCTCGTCCACCGTCAGGTCGAGGATCTCCGCGACGTTCTTGCCGCGCCAGCGGATCTCCAGCACCTCCTGCTTGAAGCGCTTGCCGTTGCACGCCTCGCACTCCAGGTAGAGGTCGGCGAGGAACTGCATCTCCACCTGCACGACGCCCTCGCCCTGGCAGACCTCGCAGCGCCCGCCGGGGACGTTGAACGAGAACGTGCCCGCGCGGAAGCCCCGCACCTGCGCCTGGTGCGTCGAGGCCAGCAGGTCGCGGATGGCGTCGAAGGCCTTGACATAGGTGACGGGGTTGGAGCGGGGGCTCTTGCCGATGGGGGTCTGGTCCACCATCTCGACGCCGCCGATGAGGCGGTGGCCCTTGATGGCGTCGTGCGCGCCCACCTTCCCGTCGAACTCCCCGCCCTTCAGCCGCTTCAGCGCGGCGAAGAGCGTCCCGTGCACGAGCGTGCTCTTGCCCGAGCCCGAGACGCCGGTGACGACCGTCACCACGTCCAGCGGGAAGGCCACGTCCACGCGCTTCAGGTTGTGCTCGCGCGCGGCGACGACCTCGATGGCGCGCTCGGGATCTACGGGGCGGCGTGCCTCCGGGACCGGGATCGACTTGCGGCCGGAGAGGTAGGCGCCGGTGAGCGAGTTGGGGTCGGCGAGGATGTCGGCGTAGGTGCCGGCGGCCATCACCTCGCCGCCGTGCGCGCCCGAGCCGGGGCCCATGTCCACGAGCCAGTCGGCCCGCTCCATCATCTGCTGGTCGTGTTCGACCACGAGGACCGTGTTGCCGATGTCACGGAGGCCCTCCAGAATGGTGATGAGGCGGTCGTTGTCGCGGGGGTGGAGGCCAACGGTGGGCTCGTCGAGCACGTAGAGCGAGCCGACGAGGCTGCTCCCGAGGCTCGTGGCGAGGTTGATGCGCTGGGACTCCCCGCCGGAGAGCGTGGCCGCCAACCGGTCGAGGGTGAGGTAGTCGAGGCCCACCTCCACCAGATAACCCAGCCGGCGGCGCACTTCTTCCAGCACGCGCCCGGCGACGGCCTGCTGGTGCGCTGTGAGCACCAACCCGTCGAAGAAGTGGCGGGCGTCGGTGGTGGTCAGTTCGCACGACTCGCCGATGTTCATCCACTGCGGCTCCGCGGTGGCGTCGCCCGGCAGCGGGCCGCGGAGCTTGACGTAGAGGGCCTGCGCGCGGAGGCGGTAGCCGTCGCAGGCGGGGCAGCGGGTGTAGCCGCGGAAGCGGGCGGCGTAGATGCGGTAGTGCATCTTGTACGCCTTCCCCTCGAGGTAGCGGAAGAACCCCGCGACGCCGATGTAGTCGCCCTGCCCGGCCCAGACCAGCTTCCTGTGCTCCTCGGGGAGGCTGCTGTAGGGCTTGTCGATGTCGATCTGCTCGCGCGCCGCGAGCCGGATCAGCTCGCGCTGGTGGACGCCCCACTGCTCGGTGCGGAACGGCGCCACGGCGCCCTGCCGGAGCGAGAGGCCGGGGTTGGGGATGACGAGATCGGGGTCCACGCCCGGCACGCGCCCGAAGCCCTGGCAGGCGGGGCAGGCGCCGAGGGGGGAGTTAAACGAAAAGAGCTGGGGGGTTGGGTCCTCGAAGAGCATCCCGTCGCGCTCAAAGTGCGCCGAGAAGTCGAACCGCCGGGAGGGCCCCTCGGTGGGGACCGTGACGGCCACGGCGCGCTCGCCGCCCTCGCGGAACGCCTGCTCGACCGAGTCCGCGATGCGGGCCGTGACGCTCTCGTCGCCGGGGCGGGCGGCGAGGCGGTCCACGAGCACGAGGAGCCGGTCGGCGGGGGGCTTGACGGCGTCCACGGCGGTCTCGTTGAGGTCGATCACCTCCGGGGGCGCCCCCTTCGCCGCCTGCGCCTCCGTCGGGAGGGCGACGAGGCGGAAGAAGCCGCGGGCGTGGAGGGCCGCCAGCTCCTCGGGCTTCTTGCGGCCCTTGTGGCTGGGGAGCGGGAAGGCGAGGTAGAACCGGGTGCCGTCCCCTAGCGCCGCCTGGAGCGCGTCGGCGACGGAGCGCGGGGAATCGCGGGTGACGACCTCGCCGGAGACGGGCGAGAGTGTGGTCCCGATGCGGGCGTAGAGGAGGCGGAGGTAGTCGTAGAGCTCCGTCTGCGTGGCGACCGTCGAGCGGGGGTTCCGCGTCGAGGTCTGCTGCTCGATGGCGATGGCCGGGCTGAGCCCCGTGATGAGGTCCACGTCCGGCTTGTCCATCCGCTCCAGGAACTGCCGCGCGTAGGCCGAGAGGCTCTCGACGTAGCGCCGCTGGCCCTCGGCGTAGATCGTGTCGAAGACGAGCGACGACTTCCCGCTCCCCGAGGGGCCCGTCACGACGACGAGCTTCCGCTTGGGGATGGTGAGCGTGATGTCCTTGAGGTTGTGCTGGCGCGCCCCCTTGATGACGAGGTCGCGCCCGGTGAACCGGCCGGCGGCGGGCGCGGCGGCAGCGGGCGCCCCATTGGCGGGGGTGCCGTTGGAGGAGGGAGCGGACTTCGAGGGCGTCGGGGTCGCCATGCGCAGAGCGGAGCGGGGGAGGGCGAGGAACGCGGGGCAGCGGGCGAAGATGCGCCCGGCGTGTGAAAGCGTAGCGTCAGAGGGGAGGGGGTGCGGGAATGCGGAGAGGGAGAGTGGGGGGATGAGAGGGGCCTAAGTAAAAAGACAGTCCCTCCTCAGACCAGGAGGGACCGCCCTGAGCGTCGAGCGAGGGGCAGGGTGGTGTGATCGGAATGGCGGTGGCGTGCCGGTTCTACCACCCCCCCGCCCCTCCTGTCCAGGAGGGGGGCCTGAGAATCCCCTTCGAGGGGCCGAGCCACTGTCAGACGGCGGAGGGGGTCGCATTCCCGCCTACCTCTCCTAGACGTCCGCCTCCCCTCCGAAGCGAGCGGCCCGCATGGACCAAACCAAAAAAACGCCCCCCGACCGGTGAGGGTCGGGGGGCGCTCCTGGCCTTGTCGGTCCGTGGGCCGCCGTTGCCGGCGGCTCACGGGGCCGGGGGTCAGTGGGTGACCGTCACGCGCTGCGAGAGCGCGAGGCTCTCGCCCTCCGCGCGGACGACGTACGCGCCCGCCTGGAGGTCGGTCGCGTTGAACCCGATGTACGCCTCCTGGCCTGCCGAGAGGGCGCCCTGGAAGAGGACGCGGACCTCACGGCCCAGCATGTCGTAGAGCGCCACGCGGACGTTCTGCGACGTGGCGACGCTCAGCGTGAGCTGGCCCGACGTGGAGACCGGGTTCGGGGCCGCGACGAGGCGGGAGCCCGCCGAGGCGCCGCCCTCGTTGGCGACGGTGGTCGGCGTGACGAGGACCGCCCACGCGTTGAGGCGGCCCGTGTCGAGGCCGGCGCTGTCCGTGATCCGGATCGTCCACGTGCCCGTGGCCGAGGCGCCGTCGTACACGGAGAGCGGGTCATCCGGGGTGTAGCGCCCGTCGGTGATGTAGGCCGGGTTGGCCGAGTTCGCGGCGGCGCAGCCGGTCTCGAACGAGCCGTTCGTCCCCTCGTCGTCGACGAAGGCGTTGATGTCGTTCTCCTCACACCCGACCGTGTCGCCCGGGAGCAGACGGCGCGGGCGGCTGATCAGCGTGTCCTGCACGCCGCCGTTGTGCTCGAGCGTGACGGTGAGGTCGCCGACCCACGAGTGCGTGATGTCGAGGTCGAGGTCGAGGTCGAGGATCGTCGGGGCGCCCGCCGGCACGGTGATCGTGTTGACGAGCGGGTTCGTCGGCTGGTTATCCGGGATCGGGAAGGGGCCGCCCGTGGAGGGGTAGGTCAGGGGGCCGCCCGGCGCCACGCCGGTGCCGGTGAGGGTGACGACATCCGGGGAGCCGGGGTCGTTGCTCGCGATCGTGACGGTGCCGGTGGCGGCGCCGACGACCGTGGGCGAGAACGTGACGGTGAACGTCGTGGTCTGGGCCGGGTCGAGCGTGAGGTCGGTGCCCGTGAGGTTGACGGAGAACCCGGGGCCCGCGGCGACGATCGACGAGACCGTGGCGGCCGCGTCGCCGTTGTTCGTGAGCGTGATGCTCGTGGCCGGGCTCGCCGTGTTCGTCACGACGTTGCCGAAGTTGACCGACGTCGGGTTCGCCGCGATGGACGGGCCGGCGGGGGGCGTCCCCGTGCCGATGCCCGTGTACGTGAGGCGGGCCTCACCGTCGTGGCGGTTGCCGCCGAAGTAGGACGACACGCGGACGTAGTAGGTCGTCCCCGTCGTGACGTTGGTCACGATGCGCGACGTGAAGTCGCCGCCGCCGGTGGGGTTGGTCGGGTCGTCGTCGTTGCACGCCACCTGCACCAGCGAGCCGATCGCCGTGCCGGTGTAGATGCTCATGATCGTGTCCGTGAACTGCCCGACCGGGCCGGGAGGCGACGCGACCAGCGAACCGGCCGTGTCGAAGGTGGCCGATCCGGTCACGCCCGCGGTGAACGTGAACCACACCGACTGGTTCGAGTCGCCGGTCGCGCACGCGGCCGGGACGACGGG
>Ga0193752_1000962_pt1 | contig 25444 bp, 17 predicted proteins | sample H1c1metaG_FD_144924 | JGI IMG/M metagenome (GOLD analysis project Ga0193752, IMG submission 144924) | Soil microbial communities from a riparian zone of the East river system, Colorado, United States - H1c1 | ecosystem: Environmental > Terrestrial > Soil > Riparian zone | place: USA: East River...
CGGAAGGTGACATTTTCGCTAGTAATTGATCTTGTCGGGTTTGGCGATCCAGTCTTGAAAGACTTTAAGGCCCTCTTCACGCATCAGCATCGACATTGGCACCTTCCGGCTTGCGAAATCGTCGCCGCAAAGCTCTTCATAGATGAATGCGTCGTCAAAGCCTGCTTCGGCGGCGTCGTTGCGGTTGCAGGCGATGTAGATGCGTTCGGGCCGTGCCCAATAGATCGCACCCAGACACATCGGGCATGGTTCGCACGATGTGTAAACGACGCAGCCTTCGAGTTGGAACGAATTGAGATTTTGACACGCTTTGCGGATCGCCACGACCTCGGCATGAGCCGTCGGATCGTTGGTCGATGTCACCTGATTGCTGCCCTCGCCTACGATCTTACCGTCTTTAGCGATCACGCATCCGAATGGCCCGCCAAGCCCCGAATCGACACCCGACTGTGCCAACTCGATCGCAAGCAGCATAAATTGGCTGTCAGCTTCGGTCATTTCGGATTCACCTTGATCTCGAACAAACGCTTCCACTTTTTGCCCGTAACAAAAAGACGGTCATCGGCTGCATCATATGCAATGCCATTAAGAACGTCGGCATCTTCGTTATTCTTCATTTCGTCATCGGCCAGCGTGTTCAGATCGATGCGGCCGAGCAGTTTTCCGGTCGCCGGGTCGATGCGCATTATCCATCCCGTTTGCCAAACATTCGCCCAGATCTCACCTTTGACGAATTCCAGTTCGTTGAGCTCCATCACGGGTTTGTCGTTCTCATCCTTTACAACGATGGTGCGGATGGTCTTAAAATCTTCCGGATTGACGAAGCGAATAACGTGCGTGCCATCGCTCATTATCAGGTTCGTGCCGTCGTTTGTCAGGCCCCAGCCTTCGCCGGAATAACGGAGTTCGCGGAGCAGCTTGAAATCGTTTACGTCATAGACAAATGCTGTCATCTCACGCCACGTCAATTGATATATTTTGTCGTTGAGGATCGTTATGCCTTCGCCAAAATATTCACGCGGCAGATCGTATTTTTGTATGACCTTGCCGGTCGCAAACTCTACTTTTCGCAGGCTCGAATAAAAATCGTCGCCTTTTTTCCCGCCTGTACCTTCGTAAAGCAGCCCGTTGCGATATTCGAGGCCTTGCGTAAATGCCTTCGGGTCGTGCGGATAGGTCTTTACGATCTCGTATTTGAATGCAGGCACGACAGCTTTTGTAGTGTTGGCATTTATATTCGCAGGTTTGTTCGGCACGTCCGGCGTGGTTCCGCAGGACAGCGTCATTGCCATAAAAACAAAAAATAAGTAAAAGCGCATAATTCTATTTTTTAAGTGCCCGGTCGATAGCCTTGCGAAAGCCTTCGGCTGAAAGGCGGTGAACTTTGACGCCGTTGATGAAGATCGTAGGCGTACTTGAGACGCCGTAGGCATCACCGTCAGCCTGGTCTTTTTTGATCTCGGCGGCCGATTTTTCGCTTCCCAAGTCTATCTCAAACTGCTTCACATTCAAACCGGTTTCGGCAGCGTATTTTTTTAGCGATTCGCGGTCAAGAGCATTTTGATTTCGATAAAGCAGTTCACTATATTCAAAGAATTTACCCTGAGCGTTCGCCGCATTTGCGGCCATTGCGGCGAGCAATGCGTTTTCATGAATGGTTTCGAGCGGATAGTCGCGAACGACAAAGCGGACCTTGTCGCCGTATTCCGCGATCACCTGTTTCAAAACGGGATGCGTTCGCGAACACGCCGGGCACTGAAAATCACTGAACATAACGACCGTGACCGGGGCCGTCGCCGGGCCGCGTGACGGATCGTCATCGACTGAAGCATTTTGAACAATGACGGGCGGTTCCTTGAGCAGGATCTTTACTTCGTACTTGGTAAAGAGCCGTTTCAACAAGGCTGTTTCCAGACCCTCTCGTTCGCCGTCGGCGTAGGTGCGCATTTTGTCCGTGATCTCGGCCGCGATAATGCTGCCGGAATCGGTGTTTTTTGCTTTCGCTTCCTCTTCGATCAAGGCGTTCAGGATCGCAATATCCAGTTCCGAACTAATATCTTCGTACTGATGATGAAGAACGTCGTTCAAGGCAACACGATATTTTGTTTCAAATTCCTGAGCTGAGATTTGCTTTGCACCGATGGTCGCCAACGTGTCAAATGGTTTTAGGTCGGCGGCGTTTACGTCTTTACCCGGAGCGTATTTGTATTTTGTCTGGAGCGATTTAAAATATACGTCGAATGCTTTTTGTTCCGGATCGTGGCGAAGGAAGGCAACGATGTCTTTTTTTACTTCAGTGAGCGGTTTTCCACCAAGCGCGGCTTGGTTCGCATCGTAAAGAGCCTGAATTTGAACAGCCGACGGATCGGCGATCTTCGCTTTTTCGGCAGCGATCAGTTTCGCGGGTGTCGAGTTCGCAGGCTTTGCTTCCAGATCGAGCAGCATTTCCGTGACCATTTGCGCAAGCAAATTGGATCGGGTGTTTGGGATCGCAGCCTTTTGGCCCAAATAAGCTTTTTGCCCTTCCGGCGAGAGGTTTACGGCGGTGAAAGAGCGGCCCTTTGCCGATGCGAGTACATCCTCAGCCTTTTGGCCGTCGGTCGAAACCACGAGCAGGATCGATAGAATTGAAAACAAAAACAGAGATCTCATTGTTCAAATTGTAACAAATCAGGGTCGATGCGTACGGCTTCCGCATCGGTCGGCGAACCAAAAATATCCGGGTGAAATATCTTTGCGAGGATCTCGGCACCGTCCACGACACGCGGTCCGGGCCGCGAAAAATAGCTCGTCGCATCGAGAGCCCAAACCTCGCCTTTTTCGATCGCTTTTATTTCTCGCCAGTCTGCCGGAAATTTTGTGAATTGAAGCTGACGCAAAATATCGTGTGTGTAATAACCGCAAGGAATCAGTACCATTACGTCAGGATTTGATTCCCGAATTGCATTGTAAGTTGTCGTTACCGAACGCTCGCCCGGTTTCCCGAGCAGACATTCACCGCCCGCGATCTCAACCTGTTCCGGCGCCCAATGCCCGGGAGCAAACGCCGGTTCCAGCCATTCGAGCATAAACGCACGCGGACGCGAATTTAGTCCGAGCGTCTTTTGACGAATGATTCCAAGGCGTCTGCGAAGGTCTGCAACAACATCTTCCGCCTTTTCCCGGAAATCGGTCAATTCGCCCACCGTAATGATATTCGCGAATATCTCCTCGATCGTCGTCGGCTCCAGCGAAACGACCGTCGCGTCTGCCGCGTAGATCTTTGCGGCCTTGCTGACGATCTTGTAGCTGACAGCGCACACATCACAAAGTTCCTGCGTGATCAGCAGATCGGGCTGCAGCTTTTCGAGCAGATCGGTGTCCAGATCGTAGATCGAGCCGTGTCCGTCAAGCTGCGAACGCACCGCATGATCGATCTCTTTGCTCGTCATCGTTTCATGCGAAATGCGACTGGCCGTCAAATGCGGTTTTGCATCGATGCCGACAGGGAAATCGCACTCGTGAGTAACGCCTACGAGAGAATCCTGTAATCCCAGCGAGCATACGATCTCGGTTGCCGACGGCAAAAGCGAAGCGATCTTCATAGCTCGAATATATCAAAAAGTTCGGTTTTTCTTGTTCTGTGTGCTCGGAGCTTTCCGTGCTTTCTGTGGTTAAATGAAAAAACCAAACCACGGAAAGCACGGAAGAACACGGAAACAACAGAATAGAAAGCGAATCTTCGTTGAAATTTTGATAAAATATAAAATAAGGAGTCAGAATGACGGATCATAGATTCAGCGGAACGGTCGATCACATCGCCGTGAAATGCGACGATCTTACGAGTTCGGTCGATGAATACAAGCGGCTCGGCTTTTCGGTCGAGACCGTTTACGAAGACTGGGCGATGATGCGCGACGCCAGAGGCTTTGGCATCGCGTTGCTGCCGCCTGATTCCAAGCATCCGCCTCATTTTGGGCTAAAGGTCGAGACGATGGCTGAACTGGAAGCCGCCGCCGAAAAAGAAGGCCGCCCGATCAAACCACACCGCGACGGCACTTCGTCGTTCTACACAAAAGGCATCGACGGTAACATCATCGAGCTGATCTATTATCCGGAGAATTCCGGAAACACCTAGAACTTCTTTCCGTGTTTTCTGTGCGTTCTGTGGTTACTCTGCTTTGCAAAAACAGAACCACGGAAGACAAAGAATACACGGAACTGCTTGCGTAATGTTAAAGGTGATTTTTTGTCGCGTCTCGACGCGGCGTTTTTAATGAAAAAACTTTCACGCAAATTCTATCTCGGCGAAGACACAATCCAGATCGCACGGGATCTGCTTGGCAAGATCTTGGTGGTGCCTGACAGGAATGGTAGGCGCATTTCGGGAGTGATAGTTGAGACCGAGGCTTATTGCGGCGTGACGGACAGAGCCGCTCACAGCTATGGCGGACGACGAACGCCAAGAAACGAAGCGACCTACCTAAAAGGCGGTCATGCCTACGTCTTTTTTATTTACGGGATGTATTTTCAGCTCAACGTCGTGACCGGTCCGGCCGATCATCCGTATGTTGTTCTCATCAGGGCCGTCGAACCTGTCGAAGGCATCGAAATAATGCGAACGCGCCGCGGCCCGATGAAAGATAAAAATCTCACCTCCGGCCCCGGGAAATTATGCATCGCATTCGGCATCGACCGTTCGGTGAATGGAGCCGATCTGTTAGGAGACAAGATCTGGCTGGAAGAGAGTCGCTCAGTTTTTTCAAATGACGAGATCGCCACGGGAAAACGTATCGGCATCGACTACGCAGCCGAAGACGCCGAAAAGCCGTGGAGAGTTTGGGTGAAAGGAAATGAGTTTGTCAGCAGAGTGCAGAAACCCGGCCGTTAGGAAGGGCGTAACGGTCAACTTGGGTGTTACGCCCTTGCTCACGCGCGGGCTTCTGCATTTGGGCTGAAACTGCTATTTTTATAGTTTATGACCGAAGCAAAAGTTAAGAAAGTGAAACCGGATATTCGTGCGATCACGCGGCTTGTGCCGCCGAGCGGGAACCTTGTTCAGGGTCAGTCGGAGTTGCCGATAGATCCGCAGTTGGCGGCTGAGGCGGCGTCGATAATTGCGGCCAGCCAGAACCATTACGGCGGCAGCGAAGGCGACGCGAACCTGCGAAAGGCCGTGGCTGAAAAGATCGCTCGTTACAACGGCATCACCATTGACCCGGACGCTCGTCCGTTCGAGCTGATGATAACCAACGGCGGAACCGGTGCATTGATCGGCATCGCTCAGGCTTATTTGAGAGGGAAGTCGGCCCTCGTTTTCGAGCCTTATTATCCATATCACCGGCGCATTCTGGAAGAATTTGGCGGCAAGACCGAGACGTTCGAACTGGATGAAAAGCTTTCGTTTGAAAAAGACGCATTGCTTGCCAGAGCAAAGGAATTAAAAGACCGCGTTGAGTTTCCGCTAAAGGCGATAATCGTCTGTTCGCCGGCGAACCCGAGCGGAAAGGTGATGTCACAGACCGAACTCGAAGCGATCGCCGACGTTGCAAAGGAACTCGATCTTCTCGTTATCTCCGACGAAGTTTATGAGCACTACGTTACGGGCGAAAATCCCCATACGCCGATAGCGAGTTTGCCGGAAATGCGGGAGCGGACGATAACTGTAAACTCGTTTTCAAAATCGTGGAATGTTTCCGGCTGGCGGCTCGGCTATGCGTATGGCAAAGGCGAATTGATCGCCCCGATCAACAATGCCGCGAATGTGATCTACGTTTGCCCCGCGACGCCGCTGCAGGCCGCTCTGTCGAAAGTATTGATGGCGGACAGCGAATATTATTCGAAGCTGCGGGATAAATTTGACGCGAAGCGCCAGTCGTTCGGGGGCGGCTTAAAGGAACTAGGGTTCGACATTTACGATTCCGGCTCGGCGTTCTATCTGTGGGCACGCATACCCGAACAATTTAACGACGCACTCACATTCAACGAAATGCTGATGGAAAAGGCCGGCGTAGGAATGGTCCCCGGTAGTGCATTTGCCGATACCGACATCTGGGACGCCCACGCCCGCATCTGCATCGCCCGCGAAGATCATATCCTCGACGGCGCGATGGAGAAATTGCGTTCAGTGTTGGCTTAGAAAGTTTATCGGATTAGAAACAGCTATTCGCGATTGTTATAAATTTTTCGCTTTTCTTGAAGCCATAGTCCTCGCCGTTCCAAAGCGATAGGGAATTTGTCTTTGCTTCAAAGTCGCTTTTAGTTCGATCGGGGAATAGTGCGTGCCATTGCGGGCAGCTTTGTTTTCTGACGATGCCTCTGATCGATGAGCGAAGGCCGGGAATGTAGAGCGACGGGTTCAATGCTTCGTTAAGGTGATCTGAGATAAAAGGTTTGAGCAGTTCTGTTCTAATTTCGTTAAATTCCCATCGGCCATCCTTCAAAACCAATGTGGCGGGCCGCATCGTGTCACCGATCTGGAGCGGCTTTGTAAGCCCCTCGTAGAATTTCATTCCGGCGAAGTTCGAAGAAAGATCGGCGTTTGAATACACTCCGCCGACGAGAGTTCCGTAATAGGTCCGTTCGGTAAACTTTCCCCATTCGACGGCTTTTTTCGCGGCTTGATCGGCGGATAAACCCTTTGATATGGCCCGGTTGTATATTCGATAATATGTGTAGCCCTGCTGAAAGAAGTGGGCGATCTTATCTGTACCGAAACTTGAGCCGTACAGCTTCACGGTCGGGCTAATAGTGAAATAGTCGGTCGGCAAATAGACGAAGATCGATCGCCGGTAACTTGTTTTATACCTCGCCGGTTGGGCACGAAACTTGTGCGAATTCATCCAGTCTCCGGCCTTTGCAAACGCAATGATGCCGTAACCGAGTCGGCCGAAAACTTCGCGTGCGACCGCGACTTCCGACCGAAGATAGACAAGCCGTTTTTTGTTTGATTCTTGCGAACCGCACCCAGCCGCATTTTCAAGACACCTTTCCAGCTTTGCGATCTCAGCATTTATTTTGTCGATAGCCTTCCGAAGGTTATCACTCGTATATTCCGAGACTTCGTCACCGATGTCGGCAAGCGGCGTGGCGGGTAGGTTATATTGGTCAGTCTCAAAGGCCAGAACGACAGGTAAACTGATCAGAAAGATAAACACCATCGCAGCCGCCGTTATAGTTCGCATTCTCAGAGTTTACGACAAATCTGATAAATTTGAACCGCGCCCGTTTCGCCCGCCGCCCGTGCGTGCATTAAAATCGTTCTGGCTTATTAGATAACAAATGCATTATCACTTAATTGGAATTTGCGGTACGGCGATGGCTAGCGTAGCCGGAATGCTTCAGGCACGCGGGCATCGCGTTACGGGTTCGGATCAGAATGTGTATCCGCCGATGTCAACGCAGCTTGAGGCTTTGGGAATTGAAATTCTCACGGGTTATAAGGCTGAGAATGCCGATATCGGAGCGGATGTCACGGTCGTCGGCAACGCCATTTCGCGTGGCAATCCGGAACTCGAAGAAGTGCTGAACCGCAAGCTGCTATACCGCTCGCAGGCTGAGATAGTGCAGGAAGAATTCATTCGCGGCAAGCATTCGCTGGTGGTTGCGGGCACACATGGCAAAACGACGACGACCAGCATCGCGGCGTGGGTGGCTGAGGTTGGCGGGCTTGATCCGGGCTTTTTGGTTGGCGGAATTGTGCAGAATTTCGGGGCCAGCTTTCGCGTGACCAAAGGCGATCATTTCATCATCGAGGGCGATGAATACGACACGGCTTACTTCGACAAAAAGCCGAAGTTCATGCATTACCTGCCCGAGATCGCGATCGTCGGCAATATCGAATTCGACCATGCCGACATCTACCGCGACCTTATCGAGATCAAGTTTCAATTCTCACGCCTGATGAATCTTGTCCCCGGAAACGGACGCCTGATCGTCGGTGTCGATTCGCCTGTCGTCCGCGAGGTGCTTGAGGAAATGGACGGACGTATTTTCACCAATATCGAAACCTTCGGCCTGAGCGATGATGCCAAATGGCAGGCCCGTTATATCGATTTCACGGGCGATGTGACGCGATTTACTGTTTTCAAAGACGGCAATAGTTGGGGCGAATTCGAAACGCATCTTATCGGCGAATTTAACGTGCGGAACTGTCTGTCGGTGATCGTTGCCGCAGATGCGTGGGGAATTACGAAGGAAAAGATCCAGGAAGCCCTCGATTCGTTCCTGTCCGTAAAACGCCGGATGGAAGTTCGCGGCACGGTCGCCGGTGTGACCGTTATTGACGATTTCGCTCATCACCCGACCGCCGTCGAAGAAACGCTAAAGGCACTGCGAATGAAATACGACGGACGCCGCCTGATCGCTGTTTTCGAACCGCGTTCATGGTCGTCGCGTCTCGCCGTTTTTCAGGAGCCTTACGGCAAAGCTTTTTCCTACGCCGACTACGTCATGATCGCCGGTGTCTATAACACCTCAAAAGCCAGCGAACTCGGCAAAGTGCTTGACACCGACGAACTCGTAAAAGACCTCGAACTGCAAGGCAAGCCCGCTTTCTCTTACCCTGACGCCGACGCGATCGTAGATCACCTCACGCCCGAACTAAAGGACGGCGATGTCGTCGCCATTATGTCCAACGGCGGCTTCGGCGGCATCCACGAAAAGATCCTTAATGTCCTTAAATTGAAATAGCCGATTTCTGAGAGAAACAAAAGAAATTTATTTTAGTGTTTTTAACGGTCTTTTTCGTCGGCCCGAATGTTGTCATCGGACAGTCGGGTACATGGCTGAAATTTACACCTCCGCGTTCCATCAATAAAACTATTGACTATCCTCGCAACGCGATCTAAAATCGAAAGTGGCGATTTTTGCCCCGATCTTTGACAACTAACCGCCGGTAGCGTGTGTCATCGACGTGTCAGTAGCCCATACGTCAGTAAGGACTCAACGTGGCAACGGTTCATCTCGATCGAAGCAAGCGCCGCAATACTAAATGGAATAAAAAGTGGAACAATGGATCTCTGTGTTTTGTTCTGTGCTTTCCGTGAATTCCGTAGTTTCAGCCCTTTTAAGACTAACCCACAGAAGACACAGAAAAACACGGAACGAAAGACGCTTAGTTCCTGAAATAGGTTTACACAAAAAAAGTGGTAGCCGAACCCTGGGACAGTGGGACAGTGGGACACGCACCGTGTGTTTTCAATAATTTAGCTGTCCCAAACTGTTTGTGGGACACTCCGGGACACGTGGGACAATGGGACACGGGACAGCAAGAAATAGAAAAATCGTGACACCTTAGGTTTCTGATATATGCCTGTTATGGAAATAATCTTAAGCAAACTGCATAAAAATTCTTGTAATTTCTTAAGCAGTTGTGTATAACTCTATGAGGACAAACCGTTTCTGTTGTAATTATTAACCACCATTCAAAGGAGATAGTATGAAGCTGGCACGAGGTGTATTGAGCTTGTCGTTAATGTTTTCCCTTGCATTTGTATCTTTTCTGATGCTTTCGGTTCAGACCGTAAATGCCCAGGATGCGAAGATCGCGATCCAGAGAGGTTATCGTACCGGATATTCGGACGGCTATATGGCCGGATACCGTGATGTGATAGACGGGACCGCGAAGAATTACACGCGGCACACCGAGTATTCGAAGGCTGATAGGGCTTTCAATAAGGAATACGGAACGATCGAGGATTATAAAGATGGTTATCAGCAGGGTTTCGAATCGGGCTATGACACGGGTTTTGAAAAGCGTTCGTTTGACGCTGCTTTGCCGGTGAATATAGGCAAACGCGGAATGATTCCCGCTTCTTACACGCCGCCAACCGAGACGGCCGCCGCGCCAGTTACTGAAACGATCGCGGCACCTGTGACGAACACTGAGGTTCCTACGCCCGTTCCGGCGGCTTCGGAGACCGGCACAACTGAAACGACGACGGCAAGCCCAGCGGTCGAAAGTGCTCCGGCTCCGGCTAGGAATGGCGTTCAGAAGGTAGTATATGTAGCCAGCGACGATCCGGTGATAATTATCCTGCGCGATACAGAGATCATTGTTGAGCTCGACGAAGCGATGGACACCGAGCGCAACCGCGAGGGCGACAAGTTTACGGCAAAGGTCATCTCGCCGGTAGAGATCGCCGGTGCAAAGGTCGAGGGACACATCGGCAAGGTGATAAAGCCGGGCAGATTGAAACGCCGTTCGGAACTGCTCCTGTCATTTGACCGCATGATCATCTCAGAGCGCCGCTGGACGAACTTTAACGCGATATTGACCGAAGTGATGCCGGTGAAAGGCGACAACGTTAGAAAGGTAGATGATGAAGGGACCGCAGTCGGCAAAAGTTCGATCAAAAGCGACGTAACCAAGGTCGGCATCGCGACCGGTACAGGAGCGGGAATCGGATTGTTCGGCGGCCCGGTCGGAGCAGCAGTTGGGGCAGGTGTCGGCGCGGCATTCGGCGTCGGAGCCGTCGTGATCGAACGCGGCAAGCACATCAAGCTCAATCAGGCGCAGCAGCTTCGGATCAAGACGTCATACGAGACGCAGATCAGGTAGGCGTGAATCGTAAATCGTGAATCGATGAATCCACGGATACCGGACAGCCTTTCTCCTTTGGGCTGGTTTGCGTATTCGTGGATCTTTTTGATTTGTTTCGTGAATTTCGTGGAAGAAAAATTGTATGAGATCTATCCACGAAATACGCGAAACGGATCAAACAAAAGAAAGTTGGAGGGAAGATCGAAACTGAATCGCGAGTCTTTCGCTTGTCTATCGACTTGTTCTTGGATACTATTTAAGGTTGCAGGAACATTCAATAAATACAGGGTTTGACACAATAATGAGCACAGGAACAGAATCAACGGCGGCAGCGGGACTTAGAGGCGTAGTGGCCGCGCAGAGCGCGATCGGCGACGTAAATGGCGAAGAAGGCAAGCTGATCTATCAGGGTTACGACATTCACGATCTGGCCGAAAACTCGACCTTTGAAGAGGTAATTTTTTTGCTGTGGAACGGGCGGCTGCCAAAGCAGGACGAGTTGGCGGAACTGGAAGAACGCATTCGCCGAAACTATGACGCTCCGGCCGAAGTGATCGAACTGATGAAGCAGTTCCCGAAGACTGCCGATCCGATGGATGTATTGCGGACGGCTGTTTCAGCGCTCGATTTTTATGATGAGCAGGGCCACGGCACTGATCGCGAGTCTGCCGTTCGCGCGGCTGTGCGGATCACCGGACAGATCGGAACGATCGCTGCGGCGTGGGATCGCATTCGAAACGGCGAAGAGGTCGTTGCTCCGGACAAGACCTTGGGCATTGCCGAAAATTTCCTTTATATGCTTCGCGGCGTAAAGCCGGACGCGGATGAAGCACGGATGTTCGACATAGCCCTTATCCTGCACGCCGACCACGAACTGAACGCCTCGACATTTACGACACGCGTTGTCGCCGGGACACTGGCCGATATGTACGGTGCGGTTACCGCCGGTATCGCCGCCCTCGCTGGCCCGCTCCACGGCGGAGCGAACACGGCGGTGATGAAAACGCTGATCGAGATCGGCGATGTTTCAAAGGTAGATGCGTGGGTCGAAAAAGCTCTCGAAGTAAAGAGAAAGATAATGGGCATCGGCCACGCCGTTTACAAAACGGAAGACCCGCGTGCCACCTGGCTCCGCAAATTCTCGAAACAGATGGCCGATAAGAAAGGCGAACAGAAATGGTTCGATATGTCGCAGCGGATCGAGAAACTGATGCTAGAGAAAAAGGGAATGCACCCGAACGTCGATTTCTATTCGGCCTCGACCTACTATCTGATGGGAATTCCGCTCGATCTCTTTACCCCGATCTTCGCCGTCAGCCGCATCTCCGGCTGGACCGGCCACATCCTCGAACAATACGGCAACAATAAACTGATCCGCCCCCGCGCCGAATACATCGGTGCAAGGGATCAAAAATACGTTCCTATCGGCGAGCGGTAATAGTGAATTTGAGAATAGAAAAAATAGAAAAGCCTTGGAGTTTATCCGGGGCTTTTTGTTTAGCAAAATCTGTTAGCTTTTTCGTCCAAAATCTATGAAAATCCTTAATTTTTCGCTCTTCCTTGTTTTGGCAATAGTTGCATCGGTGCCGGTCTTGGGGCAGGTGAATCCGGCGAAGGTCAAAGTCAGAGGTGTTGGGCTTAATTCGACTTATGCTCAGGTGGTAAAGGCGCTCGGCAGGCCGGTGAAGGACGGGAAGCCGACAGAGGAAGGCTGCATCGGTGCGCATGAGAAAAATGTCGAGTTTGCGGGTGCGTCATTTTATTTTATGGACGGCGACAGCAAGAATGGGAAGACGTTCGAAGCGAAGGCGTTCGATGTTACCTCGGCAAAGTATGTTGTGTCCGGCGTTAAGGTCGGCGATGCCGAAGCGGTCGTTAGACGTGTATTCGGGCGGAAATATACGGTCAAGACCGACGACGGCGTGAAAAGCTGGTCATACGAAATGGATCCGCATCTTGGCCCTGGCTGGACGACTTTCGAATTTAAGAATGGAAAGATCGTAAAGATCTCGTCGAGCTATCACGTGTGCTAAACGGTGAATGGTAAATAGGGCGAGGCGATGATGATCGTTACGCCCTTACTCACATTGCGGACCTGTGCAATTAGTTGCGGCAAAACTACTCTGCTACAATTCTGGCTGCAATTCTAGAACACAATTTATCGACCTTGATACGGAGGAGATCTCTGATGAAACGCGTTATTGTTGCCGCATTGACGTTTGCCTTGTGCACACCTTTGTTTGTTTTTGGCCAGCGAAATAACCAGACGCAGCCGAACGATACTTCCGCTACTACAAAGCCTTCGGACAAGAAACCGTCGAACAAGGCCGCGGCCCAGCCGGTCAATAAGGAATATACCGATTCGATCCTTGCGAACACGACGGATAAGCAGTTTTTGACCGACATTGTCGATCATCTGCCGGCGTCGGCAAAAGTGCCCTCGCCCGAAAAGGTGCTGGGCTATCCTATCGGCACTCCGAAAAAGCTGACATATACAAAGGACCAATACCGCTATTACCGCGAACTTGAAAAGGCTACGCCGCGTGTAAAAACATTTGTCGCGCCGGAGAAGAGCGAGCAGGGACGCGAGCAGATGCTGGTCGTCGTTTCGGACGAAGCTAACCTCGCAAAGCTGGCGCGTTATAAAGAGATCACGGCAAAGCTCGGCGATCCGCGAACGATCAACGACGAACTTGCCGCGCAACTTGTGGCTGAGGGCAAGGCGATCTATTGGGCCTCGGGTTCGATCCATTCGACCGAAACTGGTTCGCCCGAAATGCTGATGGAAATGGCATATCGCATCGCCGTCGAAGATTCGCCGCTGATGCAGGCGATCCGCAAGAACGTGATCGTGATGATAACGCCGACCCTGGAAGTTGATGGCCGCGATACGATGGTCGATCTCTATAACTATCGCAAAGCGAACGAAGGCAAACGTTCGCCCGGCCTGATCTATTGGGGCAAATACGTCGCGCACGACAACAACCGCGATTCGATGGGAATGGCACTCGCTTTGTCGCGAAATCAGATGTCCACGTTTCTCGATTTCCATCCGACCGTTCTGCACGACCTGCACGAATCGGTTCCGTTTCTCTACACATCGACCGGAACTGGTCCATACAACGCGTGGCTCGACCCGATAGTGATAAACGAATGGCAGGAACTCGCCTATCACGAGATACAGCAAATGACGCAACGCGGCGTGCCCGGCGTGTGGACGCACGGTTTTTATGACGGCTGGGCGCCGAACTATATGTTCTACGTGGCGAACGGCCACAATTCTATCGGGCGATTTTACGAGACATTCGGCAACGGCGGAGCGGACACGCAGGATCGCACGGTTGGTGCACAATCCGGCCGTGATTGGTTCCGGCCAAATCCGCCGCTGGCCCGCGTGAAATGGTCGATTCGCAACAACATCAATTTGCAGCAAAGCGCGTTGCTGATCGCGATGGGCTACGTTGCAAACAACAAAGACAAATTTCTCAACAACTTTTATTTGAAGAGCAAGCGGTCGGTGGCAAAGGCAAAGACCGAAGGCCCGGCCGCGTATGTTTTACCCGGCGACGAGACCCGTAAGAATGAAGCGGCCGACCTTGTGAATCTACTCAAGCTGCAAGGGTGCGAAGTTCATCGCCTGACCAATGCGATCGAGACAAAGGACGGAAAATATCCGGCGGGCAGCTACGTCGTGCGGATGGATCAGCCGTATTCGCGAATGGCGGATATGCTGCTCGATACGCAATATTACAATGTCAACGATCCGCGTCCGTACGATGACACGGGCTGGACGCTCGGGCCATTGCGTAATGTAAAAACGGCGCGTGTAAAGGATCAAAAGATCCTCGATGCGGCGATGACGCTGATCGACGGCACGGCGAAGGTTACGGGCAACATCGAAGGTACTGGCAAGGCCGGATTCGTCGTAAATCACACCGGCGAAAGCGCGGTTGCACAGCTTCGTTATCGATTGAAGGATGTGAAGTTCTCATCGGCTGAGGCTTCGTTGAAGGTAGGCACGAAAGAGTTTAACGCTGGCTCATACGTTATTAAGGCGGAAGGAAATCCGGCCGATCTTGAGGCAAGGCTTTCTAAGGAAGTCGCCGATCTTGGATTGACGGCAACTGCGGTCGAAAAACTGCCTGAGGTCGCGCAGCACGCCGTCGGAACGCCGAGGATCGCGCTTGTTCACACGTGGATCAATACGCAGAACGAAGGCTGGTATCGCGTCGAACTTGACCGTCTCGGTATTCCGTACGATTACATTTCGGATCAGGATCTTGGCCGCATCGCGAACCTCCGCGACAAGTACGACGCGATAATTTTCGGGCCGGTCGGAGCGAATGCCCAGGCGATCGTTCGCGGCCCGGCGAAGTTCAGCGAATCGGAAGCACCGATACCGTGGAAGCGATCCGAATTGACACCGAACCTCGGATTGTCGCCCGACCAAACAGACGACATTCGCGGCGGACTCGGCGTTCAGGGCGTTGCGAATCTGCAGAAGTTCATCGAATCGGGCGGGCTGTTTGTGACCGTTGGCGGCAATGCCGATCTGGCTATCGACTTCGGCATAGTCAGCGGCGTCAGCATTCAGGACGCAAAGCTGCTGCAGGCACGCGGCTCTGTTCTGAACGCCGTTTTCGCCGACCGGAAAAGCCCGATCGCATACGGCTATGATGAAAAGCTGGCCGTGTATTTCAATCAAACGCCGCTGTTTCAGATAGCTGCATTCGGACAAGGCGGTGGATTCGGCGGCGGTCAACAAGGAGCGGCCGGAAGGCCGTCGGGACGTGGAAGCGAGAGCGACCCGGATATTGTACAAGGACGCCGCCCGCCGGAATCACCGGTGTCAGGCGGCACTCCGCCGGTCGATCCTAATGCGGCAGCGCAAATACCGCCATTGGCGATCAGGCCGCGCATTGTTTTGCAGTTCGCACCTGAAAAGGAACTGCTGGTCAGCGGAATGCTTGCTGGCGGTTCGGAACTCGCGGGCAAGGCGGCAGTCGTGATGTTTCCGGTCGGTAAGGGCCACGTCGTTATGTTTGCTAACAACCCTATGTGGCGGCATCAAACGCACGGCAGTTTTTCGCTGCTGTTCAACGCGATCCTAAATTACGACAATCTCGGCGTCGGCAGAACCGAAGCAGCACCACGGCCGCCACGGGCAGGCGAGGACGATGAGGCCGAGCAGTAGGTACAAACGGAAACAATACCTTAAAATAGATTTGTTTAGTATTTAAAACCACGAACCCACCCGCTACCGCAGGTGGTACTGACAAAAACGGAGTTGATAAAGATGAAAGGCTCGTTGTGTGTCCTTACGATTTTGCTGGTGGCGATCACCGGCTCGGCTATCTTTGCTCAGACAGATATGAAACCACCAGTTGCGAAAAAGGTACCTAAGGTATTGAAGATCCACGGTTACGAGATCACTGATAACTACGCGTGGCTGCGCGACCGTGAGGATAAAAAGAATCCGGAGATCATCAAATATCTCGAAGATGAGAACGCTTACACAGAAGCTCACATGGGTTCGCATAAACCATTTGCCGATGCTCTGTATAAGGAAATGCTCGGGCGCATAAAGCAGAACGACCTTAGTGTGCCTTATAAACTGGGTGACTACTGGTATTTCAACAAGACCGAGGAAGGGAAGCAATATCCGACCTATCTGCGGAGCAAGACCAGGGACGGAGCTAATCCCGAAGTGCTGCTCGATCAGAACGCTCTGGCCGAAGGATTTAAATTCTTCGCGATCGGCCAATTTGAACCGAGCGACGACGGCAACCTACTTGCTTACACAACGGACACGACGGGTTACCGGCAGTACACGCTGCATATTAAAGTTCTCAGAACCGGGAAAGTGCTCGCGGATAAGATCGAGCGTGTTACATCGACTGAATGGTCTAACGACGGAAAATATATTTTCGTCGGGCAGGAAGACGCGGTTTCGAAACGCTCTGACAAGATCTGGCGGCACACCGTCGGTACGGACAAGAACGATCTGATCTTCGAAGAAAAAGATGTGCTTTTTAACGCCGGTGTCGGGCGTTCGCGTGATGAGAAAATGCTCTTTATCGGTTCGTCCGCAGCGACGATGGATGAATATAGGTATCTGCCGTCGGACACGCCGCTCGGCGAATGGAAAGTTTTGACGCCAAGACGAGCCGCCCACGAATACTCGGCCGATTTTAACAGCGGCGAATTTTACATCACGACCAATAAAGATGCAGAGAATTTCAAAGTTGTCCGTGCGCCGCTGAGTGACCCGAGCGAAAAGAACTGGGTCGATTTCGTGCCGTACAATCCGGCGGTCAAGGTCGATGACATCAGCTTTTTTAAGGATTACGCAGTCGTTTCAGAACTTGAGAACGGACTCGAATACCTTCGCGTAATGGACATGAAAACGCGGCGTGCGGCCGCCCGTGTCGAAACTCCGGAAAGCGTTTACACGATGGCAATGTCTTTCAATCCGGAATACGATACGCCGGTCATTCGGTACACCTATTCGTCGATGATCACGCCAAATTCAACGTATGAATACGATCTTCGCACGCGGAAAAGCACTCTGATCAAGCAGCAGGAAATTCCCAGTGGCTACGATAAATCTCAGTATGAAACGACGCGTGTTTGGGCCACGGCACGCGACGGTGTGAAAGTGCCGGTTTCGCTCGTAATGAAAAAAGGAACGAAGCTGGATGGCCAGTCGCCGATGTTCCTTTACGCTTACGGTTCGTATGGATATTCGACGATGCCGAATTTTTCGACGGCACGGCTGAGCCTGGTTGACCGCGGAATGATCTATGCCATCGCGCACATTCGCGGGGGTTCTGAGCTCGGTGAAAAATGGCGTCAGGACGGACGCATGTTCAAGAAGATGAACACGTTCAATGACTTTGTCGATTCGGCGAAGTGGCTGATCGGGCAGAAATATACCGCCGCCGACCGGTTGGTGATCGAGGGCGGATCGGCCGGTGGGCTTCTTATGGGAGCAGTCGTGAACCAATCACCTGAGACGTTCAAGGCCGCGATCGTGCAGGTGCCGTTCGTTGACGTAATGAACACGATGATAGACGATACGCTGCCGCTCACAACCGAAGAATGGATTGAGTGGGGAAATCCGCGAGACGATAAAAAGGCTTGGGACTATATGTATTCATACTCGCCCTACGACAACGTAAAGATGCAGAAGTATCCCAATATGCTGGTTGAGGTTTCGCTGAACGACAGTCAGGTCCCGTATTGGGAAGGTGCGAAGTTTACGGCCAAGGTGCGGGAACTGAAGACCAACGACAGCGCTGTTCTTTTAAAAACGAATATGGGAGCCGGCCACGGCGGTTCATCCGGACGCTATGACCGGTTGAAGGAAGTTGCATTCGATTACGCTTACGCTCTGACGCAGGTCGGGATAACGAAATAACCGAAACAATCGGGTAGTGGGTCAATTTCAGATTCGCGAGTGATTTACTCTCTCGATTCCTCTGCGTTCTCGGCGGAAACCTCGGCGTTCTCTGCGTTAAGACAAATTTAAACGCTGAGAACGCCGAGAAAAGACGCTGAGACCGCAAAGTGGCAGGTTCCATTGCCAACTAACCCATTATCACAATCGCAAAATATGGCGCGGTGCGGGAACATGTTTCCGCACCGCTTTTTTGTTTCACAGCGTTCAACGTGATTGAATCGGTCGGTCAGGCTGACCGGTACAGACGGCTTGTTTAATTATGTGATTTATCAGAACACAGCATTTCACTGGCATTTTCAGTCAAATCTTGATCTGGCACCGTGTTTGCATAAAGACGAGCGTCGCATTGTACCTCCCACGGAACAAATTGGATTTGAGATAAATTCTTATGAACCGAAAACTCTTGACCAGAAGAGTAACGTGGGCGATACATACAATTCTTGTTGCATCCACGTTATTCCCCACCCTCGTATTTGGGCAGAATCAAAAACAGACGCCGGTCGATATGCCGTCGGCTGCTCCAATATCTAACGACGAATTCCTGATCAATATAGCTGCTGAGAACGGCGGCGTTGTTTCGGATGATCTCAAGACGGAGACTGACCGCGTCGTCAAAACGCTGTCGTCCTCCTTCGGAAAAAGCCCGGTGCTGATCAATTCGGACGCGAGCGTTTCGCGAATGATATTCGAATCGGCTGCCGGACAACTTTCCAAAAAGAAAGTTGTTTACCGCATCGATTGGGACCGGTTGTTCGCAAACGGCCGCAAAGGAGTTCAGGCACTTGAGGCTTTGAGAGATCGTCTTTCCGCCGCCGATTTTGCGGAAGGCAGAGCGGTGCTTTATGCCGAAGATGTTTCGACGGTCGTTCGCGAGAATGCCGTGTTCGGACAGCAGCTTGCTGAAATGCTTCGCGGTGCCGTTATCGATAGAAAGCTGCAGATCGCTGCATGGGCTGAATCGAGCGTGTTCGACATCAGCGTTGCATCTGACGTAAAACTGCGTGAACGCGTCGAGCGCATCGATATCTCAAACGAAGCAAAAGATCCGTTCGTCGGCGACAAGATCTCGCCAGATCTCCGTGATCTGATGAATGCGGGCGGCGAAAATGGACGCGTCCGCGTCATCCTGCAGGCTGACGACATCAACAATACCTCGCTTACAAATGTTCTCAGAAAAAACGGCGTTCTGATCGAAGGCCGTGCAGAGAACCTCGATATGATGACGGTCGATGTTCCGGTCGGCGCACTGGAAGCGATCGCTCAGGTTCGTGGAACCAATCATTTATCGCTCAATCGTGAGATCAAACTTCTGGGACATATCGAAACGACGACAGGAACTTCACAGATCCGAACGATTACGCAAGGACTGACGGTCGGACTGTTAGGCATCGCCGTGCTAAACACGAGTGTCGAACTGGACGGCAAAGGTATCGGTATCGCTGTTGTCGATTCCGGTATTCGCGAAGACCATCGTTCGTTTGTCGATGTTTCAGGTAACAAGCGAGTTGTAAAGTCGGTAGATTTTACAAATACAGGCAATGCTAACACCGACAAATACGGACATGGAACGCACGTAGCATCTCTATTAGGCGGCGGCGTCGGCCAAAACCTGAATGCGGTCGACGGCCTGTATATGAACAACTATGAGGGGATCGCCTCGAACTCGAAGCTGATCAACCTCAAGGTCCTGAATGAACATGGCGTCGGCAACACTGCTTCGTTTGTTGACGCGATGAATTGGGTCTACGCAAATCGTACGCAGTACAACATTCGCGTCGTCAACCTGAGCCTCGGTGCTCCGGCGATCGAAACGTGGCGTAACGATCCGCTTTGCCGTGCCGCCCGTAAGCTGACAGCGGCAGGCATCGTCGTTGTGGCGGCTGCCGGTAACAATGGCAAAAACTCTAACGGCCAAAAAATTTACGGTGCGATCCATTCGCCGGGCAACGACCCGTCGGTACTGACGGTCGGCGCCACGAATACATTCGGTACGGATGCCCGCAATGACGACGGCATCACTACATACAGCTCGCGCGGGCCCACACGTTCTTATTACACAGACGCCTCCGGCGTAAAACGGTACGACCATTTGATCAAGCCGGACATCGCTGCCCCGGGTAATCAGATCATCGGTGCCCAATCAGACGGCAGTGAGATCATCCTGAACGCACAAATATTGACGATCCAGGCAACACTCGGCGCGGATAATAAGCGGAAGATGATGTATATGAGCGGCACGTCGATGGCGACGCCGATCGTAAGCGGTGCTGTTGCTCTGATGCTGCAGGCCAATCCTAAGCTGACGCCGAACATGGTGAAGATGATCCTGCAATACACCGCTCAACGGATGGCAGGTTTTAATTCGCTTGAACAAGGAGCCGGTGAACTCAATGTCGAAGGCGCCGTTAGATTGGCAAATTCGATCAAGCAGAATCTGCCAAGCCAGCCGGCTGCCGGTACGGCGATGCTTACCTCCAACACGCTGCCGCAGCATTGGTCGAAGATCGGCGGAACCAAGTTCCAATGGTCGGGCGGCATTTTCCCCAGCTACGCGGCTGTCACCGGAACCAACCTGATCACAAAGTATCAGCGTATCTACGACAACGGGCTGCTCATCAGCGATGGCTTGTTGATCAGCGATGGATTGCTTATTAGCGACGGTTTGTTAATAAGCGACGGGCTGCTCATCAGCGATGGACTATTGATAAGCGATGGTCTGCTCATTAGCGATGGCCTGCTTATTAGTGACGGGGCCGTCCTGGCCGACAGCCAATCGCCTAACGGTACGCAGACCATTTCACGCGGGTCGTCATTCGCGAATTGGAGTCTGCTTGCCAGGGGCACATTCGGCCTGGCCGATAATACGCCAATGGCCGATGGGCTACTGATCAGCGATGGACTGCTTATCAGCGACGGTTTATTGATCAGTGATTCTACGAGGTCGCAGACGAACTCGGTGCTGGTCATGGGAGACGCTTCACCGAGAATGCGTTAATGGTAGTTTAGTATTGCTTACAATACCCAGGAAGTAGGCTTTGAGGGCGGTGACGTAATGGTCGCCGCCCTTTTTTTGCCCCATTTAATGTTAAATATTTGCAAACATGTGAAAAACAGTTGGAAACCGCGATGCATTTAACGTATAATTTTGCGGATAGCCCGATCCTTGGGTTTTCCGCTCCTCCCCACCACAATTTTTCTACTAGAAGTCCTTCCGCGCCTTCCCTTCATTTATTTAATGGATCGAAAAACAAGGATAATTAACCTATACCTATTAGTTCTGCTTCCACTAGGAGCGGCGGCTATAATTTGGGCTGTCACCGGCTTTCGGGCCGAACGCCTCGATCCGGCATTCGGCGGGCTGACGATTCTTACGCTTGCATTCGGCTCGTATCTTCGAATTCAACTGCCCCGCACAAAGATTCACTTAACTCTTTCGGACACCTTGGTATTTGTCTGTTTTCTCAGATACGGAGCCGAGGCAGCCGTCCTGCTTGGTTCCTTTGAAGCTCTGGTTTCGTCGCTCAATTTTCGCCGCAAAGGCATGAAGATGAGCGCCCAGACGATACTGATCAATATATTGGTAACTTCGATCTCGGTCGCATCTATGGCGGTCGCGGTAAATATCGTTTTCGGCGATCCGGCGACGGTATTTCTCGGGGCGACGGTCAAGCAGATGGTGGTTGTGCTCGGGACGATGGCACTGGCCCAGTTCTTTGTTAACTCAATCCTGGTTTCGAGCATTATTTCGACCCGCAATGACGAGACGTTATGGCATGTCTGGAATGAATATTGTTTCAATGCGCTCGTGATGTATCTAACCGGAGCATTGATGGCCGGTATCATTGCCACCGCCCTGACCCAGATCGAGCCGATCTTAATAATTGCGGTAGGGTTATTCTTCTGTCTTGTTTACTTCACCTATGTCAGGTATGTGAACGATATAAAGCGCACCTCCGCAGTAGCCGAACAGGCCGAACGCGAGCGAGCCGAGCAGGCCGAAACCCATCTTGGCGAACTTCGCCATTATGTCGGTGAACTGGAGCGTACAGCGGATGCATTAAGGGAAAGCCGCGAAAGCTTTCGCCATGCGGCTTATCATGATGGGCTTACAGGCCTGGCAAATAGAAACCAATTTGTAGAGCTGCTGGATCCGTATCTTAAAGATGGAGCAGACACGAATATTGCTCTGTTGTTTCTCGATCTGAATCGTTTCAAAACAGTCAACGACAGTCTCGGCCATTCGATCGGCGACCTGCTGATAGTGAACGTGGCAAAGCGTTTGGAAAACGTCGTGGAGGAAAGAGGCGTTGTCGGACGGTTGAGCGGCGACGAATTTGTCGTTCTTCTAAAAAATGTCGATCAAGCCGAGGCAGTGAAGTTCGCCGAAAGAATCGACGAAAAGATCTCATCGCCGTATGAACTCGACGGCCGATTGATATTCACCAGCGTGAGTATCGGGATCGCGATCGGACATTCGCGATACAACACGCCGGATGAACTGCTTCGCGATGCCGATATCGCAATGTACTACGCCAAGGAAACGAGTCAGAGCTATGTGATATTCGACCAGATAATGCACGCTCGTGCCGTTTCACTGCTCGAACTGGAAACCGATCTGCGATTCGCAGTCGAACGGGACGAATTCGAATTATATTATCAGCCGCTCGTTAATTTGACGGACGTGACGATAATGGGATTCGAGGCGTTAGTCCGCTGGAATCACCCGAGTCGCGGCCTGATCACACCGGGCGAATTCATTTCGGTCGCGGAAACTACGGGGATCATCTGTCCGATGACCATTAAGCTGCTGCGTCGGGCGTGTGAGCAGGCGGTGGAATGGATCCACGACGGCGTTGCCGATCCTTCACTCGTGGTCAGCGTAAATATATCAGCTACACATTTAGCTCAAGGTTCGCTTGTGGACGAACTGCGGATCATTCTTGTTGAAACCGGGCTCGATCCGGCTTGTTTGAAACTTGAGATCACGGAAAGCGCCGTGATGGACAATGCGGAAGCTGCGATCACTGAGTTGAAGAGGATCAAGGATCTTGGCGTCAAATTAAGCATCGACGATTTTGGAACGGGATATTCCAGCCTCAGCTATCTTCACCGGTTTCCTATCGACACGCTTAAGGTTGACCGTTCATTCGTCAGCGCTATGGAAGACAGTTCTGAAAATGGAGAGATCGTGCGAACGGTTATCGCCCTTGCCATCGCTCTCGATCTCAGCGTTATTGCAGAAGGCATCGAAAGCGTCGACCAATTTCACCGCCTGCGTCGGCTCGGATGTGAATTCGGGCAAGGTTACCTCTTCTCGAAACCGGTGCCGGCACACGAGGCCAGACGGTTGCTGGCCGAGGGTACGACATGGAAGCAGATCGTCGATGTAGCGCCGACATATCCGGTTGCAACGACGGCGGTAGAATTTGACCGGGCGGGAGTGCATTAAAAAGCGGAATGAGGGAGAAGTTTACAAAACTTTATTTGCTGTTTCTGCTGCCGATGGGAATCATTTCGGCGGCGGGCGCGATCCTGTTGTTCCAGTTATTGGAGAGCGGATCGGCATTGATTCTGGCACTTGTAAGTCTCGTCTGTTTTACGTTGATGATCCGAAAATATCTTCGCTGGGTGGAGGAGATCAAAACAAAGGCCGCTTCCTCGGAAACGGCGGAAAGGTTTCGGGCCGAGCTTGCCGAAACACATCTGGAAGAGCTTCAGCATTATGTCGCAGAGCTTGAGCGCAGTTCAAAAGCCTTGCGTGCAAGCCGGGAAAAGTTTAGGTTTGCTGCCTATCATGACGGGTTGACCGGCCTTCCGAACCGTGACCACATAACCGATCTCCTGCAGCCTTGTATAGACCAAATGGCAAAGGGAGAGCATAGAAAATTTGCGATCCTCTTTCTTGACCTGAATCGCTTCAAAACCATTAATGACAGTCTAGGCCACGCTCTCGGCGACAAGCTGATCGTCGATGTCGGCCAGCGGCTTAAGGAGATCGTCGGTGATCTCGGGGTCGTCGGCCGTTTTAGCGGAGACGAATTTGCCATATTGCTGCCGCAGATCGACGGCCCGGAGGACGCAGTTAACGTAGCGGAACGAGCGGCGGACCAGGTCGGGCTTGCATTCGATCTCGACAACCGGCAGATATTCCTGAGCGTAAGCATCGGCATTGCTATCAGCGATCCGCGTTACAAAGACGCTGATGAGTTACTTCGCGACGCCGATATCGCGATGTACTGCGCAAAAGAAACGAACAAGAATTACGTGATCTTTGGCCAAATAATGCATGCCCGTGCCGTTTCGCTGATGGAGTTGGAAACGGACCTGCGTTTTGCTGTGGAGAGAAACGAATTCGAGTTGTACTATCAACCGCTGGTAAATTTGGACGACGTCAGCGTGATGGGCTTCGAAGCTCTTGTTCGCTGGAATCATCCGAACCGCGGATTGATAACGCCGGGGGAGTTTATTTCCGTTGCCGAATCGACCGGACTGATCATCCCGATGACGATCAGGCTCCTTCGTTCAGCCTGCGAGCAGGTAGTGAAATGGAAGGATCAAGGGCTGGCCGACAGATCTCTTGTGATGAGCGTAAATCTTTCCGCCGTCCATCTTGCGCGTAAAGGTATCGTCGATCAACTGCGTTCGATCATATTTGAAACCGGCATCGACCCCGAAAGCCTGAAACTTGAGATAACGGAAAGCGCGGTGATGCAAAATGCGGAAGCCACGATCAGTGTTCTGAAGAAGATCAAGGATCTCGGCGTTCGGCTGAGCATCGACGACTTTGGAACAGGTTACTCCAGTTTGAGCTACCTGCACCGCTTTCCGATCGACACGCTTAAGATCGATCAGTCATTCGTCAGCACGATGGAAGAGGGTTCGGAAAATGGCGAGATCGTGAGGACCGTGATCGCTCTCGCAAAGGCTTTGAAACTAAGCGTGGTAGCCGAAGGGATCGAGAGTATTCATCAATTTCATCAATTGCGAATACTCGGCTGCGAATACGGACAGGGATTTCTTTTCTCGCGAGCCGTGCCGGTCGCCGAAGCGACAAAATTACTTGAAAATAAGACCCGTTGGAGCAACATCCTGCCCGCAAACGAATTTGGCGTAGTGGCCAGAAACCTCGAATACACCCAGCTAAGAATACAGTAATGTCCGACAACCAAACCCTCGAACCCGGACGACTTGCAGATGCCCGTCGCCGGTTCAAGAAAACAAAACGTCACTCTGCAAAGACGAGCGGTTTTTCGCCGAGCGGAAACTGATTTTCGTAAACATTTGCCAGATTCAGCAACGATGCTTCGGACCAGAAGTTTCCGATCAACTGTGTTCCGATGGGCAGGCCGTCGCTCGATAGACCGCACGGCACGCTGACCGCCGGTACGCCCGACAGATTTGCCGAAACGGTGTAAATATCGTTCAGATACATCGCGAGCGGATCGTCAGATTTTTCGCCG
>Ga0193752_1000963_pt1 | contig 25422 bp, 18 predicted proteins | sample H1c1metaG_FD_144924 | JGI IMG/M metagenome (GOLD analysis project Ga0193752, IMG submission 144924) | Soil microbial communities from a riparian zone of the East river system, Colorado, United States - H1c1 | ecosystem: Environmental > Terrestrial > Soil > Riparian zone | place: USA: East River...
CACCTTATGCAATCAGTCTGAATGCCATGCTGAGACGTATGGCGGACGCCGGTTGTACCCATGTTTTCATGGAAACCAGTTCACATGCACTTCACCAGGACAGGATTGCCGGTTTGAAATATACAGGCGGCATCTTCAGTAATATCACGCATGATCATCTTGATTATCATAAAACATTCGAAGAATATATCCGGGTCAAGAAATCATTTTTCGATGCGCTGCCCTCAGAAGCTTTTGCTATATCCAATGCAGATGATAAAAGGGGTGCTGTGATGTTGCAAAATACTGCGGCAACAAAATATTACTACAGTCTTAAAACGACGGCGGCATTCAAAGGAAAGATCCTGGAAAATGGATTGACAGGCTTATTCATGACGATCAATGATCAGGAAGTTCATTTCAGGTTAATCGGTGAATTCAATGCTTACAATTTACTGGCAGTGTATGGAGCGGCTATCTGTCTTGGACAACCGAAAGAGGAAATTTTACTTGCACTGAGCGCTCTCACCGGAGCTGAGGGCAGGTTCGATTATATCATCTCACCAAACCAAAAGATCATTGGGATCATAGATTATGCGCACACGCCTGACGCCCTCGTAAATGTACTGGCTACGATCCAAAAACTACGGAAAGGGCATGAGCAGGTTATAACAGTGGTCGGATGTGGTGGTGACAGGGATAAAACCAAACGACCCATCATGGGTGAAGCAGCCTGTGAATACAGCAATCGGGCAATCTTTACTTCTGATAACCCGCGAAGTGAAGATCCGCTGGCAATATTAAAAGATATGGAGGCCTCTTTAAACACCGCAGCCAGAAGAAAATTCATTTCCATTGCTGACAGGAAAGAGGCAATTAAAACGGCAATAAGTCTGGCGAATCCGGAAGACATATTACTAATCGCAGGAAAAGGACATGAAAAATATCAGGAAATAAAAGGAGTGAAATATCCTTTCGATGATAAACAGGTCCTGATGGAACTGTTCAGTACTCTTGAAAAATAAACAATATGCTTTATCATCTGACAGAATGGTTACAACGGCTGGGGATTAAATATCCCGGGAGTGCACTGTTTCAGTTCATTACTTCCCGGGTATTGCTGGCTGTTATCCTTTCGTTGGTGATCTCTGCAGTGTTTGGAAAAAAACTAATCAATTATCTGCGTAAAAAGCAGGTTGGGGAAAGCGTACGTGATCTGGGCCTTGCAGGAGAACAGCAGAAAAAAGGAACCCCTACAATGGGCGGCCTCATCATCATTATGGCAATTCTGATCCCGACCGTTCTTCTTGCCGATCTGAACAAAGCATACATCCGGCTTATGATCTTTAGTACGATCTGGCTTGGCATGATTGGTTTCATTGACGACTATCTGAAACTGCGTTCAAAAAAACTCGCCCAAAAACAGGGTGGCAATTATAAGAAAAGTGATAGCGACGGTCTTGCCGGCTGGTTCAAAATCCTGGGGCAGGTTGTGCTTGGAGCAGTAGTTGGACTAACATTGTATTTCAATGAAAATACAAGCGTCTGGCGCGAATACATCGGAACGAGTTTGCCTGCCGATACTACAAATGTCCGTAAAGTGATGTTCGATGGAAAAGAAAGAGTGTTTGTAGTTGTAGAAGAACCGATTACCACGATACCATTTGTGCGCAACCATGAATTCAGGTATTCGAAATTACTTCCTGAGGCTTTAAGAGGACTCACATGGATTTTGTATGTAGTCGCCGTGATATTTATCATTACTGCGGTGTCGAATGGAGCCAATATTACTGATGGGCTTGACGGACTTGCGACGGGGGTAAGCGCCATTATCGGTGCGTGTCTCGGAATATTTGCCTATTCGAGTGGTAATCTCCGTTTCGCCGAATATCTCAATATCATGTACATCCCTAACCTGGGAGAGTTATCAATTTTCATAGGAGCATTGATCGGTGCATGTGTCGGGTTTCTTTGGTATAACTCATATCCGGCGCAGGTATTTATGGGCGATACAGGCAGTTTGATGCTGGGTGGTGTTATTGCAGCCCTGGCAATCATTGTACGCAAAGAGTTACTGATCCCGATCTTTTGCGGTGTTTTCCTGGTTGAGGTCCTTAGTGTGAGCATACAGGTTACCTATTTTAAATACACTAAGAAAAAATACGGAGAGGGAAGAAGGATATTTCTGATGAGTCCCTTGCATCACCATTATCAGAAGCTGGGTTATCATGAAAGTAAGATCGTTACACGGTTCTGGATCGTAACGATCATGTGTATAATTGTCGCAATAGTAACCCTGAAAATCAGGTAACGAACAGTGGGTGCAAAAATGGTCATATTAGGTGGAGGTGAAAGCGGTGTGGGCGCTGCTGTTTTAGCAGCCCTGAAAGGGTTTGAAGTGTTTCTTTCCGAAGGCGGTAAGCTGGCGGAAAAGTACAAAGACGAACTTGATCGTAATGGTATAACATACGAACAGGAAGGGCACACGGAGGAGAAAATACTGGCAGCAGATGAGATCATCAAAAGTCCGGGAATACCTGAAAAAAATGAACTGGTAAAAAAGATCAGGCAGAAAGGAATCAAGGTGAGTAGCGAAATTGAACTGGCTTATCGTTACAAAGGGAATAGCCGGATTGTTGCTATCACCGGTACTAACGGTAAAACCACAACGACAACGATGACTTACCGGATCTGTAAGAAAGCAGGAGTTGATTGTGCACTGGTTGGGAATATAGGAATTTCATTTGCCCGCCAGGTAGCGGAAGATCCGAAGGAATGGTATATCGCAGAGATCAGCAGTTTTCAGCTGGATGATATACACGAATTCAGACCGGACATTGCGATCCTGACCAATATAACAGAAGATCATCTTGACAGGTACGAATACAAGTTTGAAAATTATATTAAAAGCAAGTTCAGAATTACGGAAAATCAGACAGGCAATGACTTTTTTATTTATTGTGAAGATGATCCCGTTACAATGCAGTATATCAGGAATTTTACTATCCATTCTAACCCATTACCATTCAGTATGACTAACGAAACTAACAGAGGCGCATTCTTAAAAAACGGGCAGATGACAATTGCAACGGGAGATGAAAAAGTTCAGATGAGCATTTATGATTTTGCCATTAAGGGGAAACACAATCAATACAATACTATGGCAGCATCTATTGCAGCAGTTTTGATTGGTGTGCGGAAGGAAAAGATCCGTGATGCCATGCAAAACTTCGAGTCGCTGGAGCATAGAATGGAACCTGTAAGCACGGTCCGTGGTGTCGACTTTATCAACGACAGCAAGGCGACGAATGTAAACGGTACCTGGTATGCACTGGAAAGCATGGAGCAGCCTACTATACTGATCCTTGGTGGAATTGATAAAGGGAATGACTACTCAATACTCACGGATCTCGTAAAGGAAAAAGTAAAAGCCATTGTTTGCCTGGGTGTCGATAACCGGAAAATACACGAAGCCTTTCAGAATGATGTGCAACTGATCATGAATACGGGCAGTATGGAAGAAGCAGTAAAAACGGCATATCATTTCGCAAACAAAGGCGATGTAGTACTGTTGAGTCCTGCATGTGCAAGTTTTGATTTATTTAAGAATTATGAAGACCGCGGAACACAATTCAAACAAGCAGTGAGGGACCTTTAATTAATAAAAAATGAACGATTATTCAACCATACAAAAAAGCGCAATGAAAGGCCTGGGTCAAAAAACCCAGGGCGACAAAGTGATCTGGGCCATGGTGCTTTTACTGGCACTGGTCTCAATGCTGGTTGTATATAGTTCAACCGGTTTGCTGGCTTACCGTCTTAATAAAGGAAATACTGAATTATATCTTTTTAAACAGATAGTATTTATAGGCATCGGTGTGGCAATCATCTATTTTTCACATCGGGTTAATTATACATTGTACTCAAGAGCGGCCAGGTTGCTTTTTCTATTGTCGATCCCTTTATTGATCTATACGCTCTTTTTTGGAGTAACACTTAATGAAGGAAGCCGATGGATAAGGCTCCCGCTTATTAACCTCACATTTCAGACTTCAGATCTGGCAAAGCTTTCCCTGTTTATGTACCTGAGCCGGATGCTTAGTAAAAAGCAGGATGTTATTAAAGACTTCAGAAAAGGATTTTTGCCCGTTATAATTCCTGTTGGAATTATTTGTGCGTTGATCGTACCGGCAAACCTTTCCACCGCCCTGTTAATTGGTGCTACGAGCCTGCTATTGATGTTTATCGGCCGCGTCAATACCAAACATATACTGTTAACAATCGGTGTTGCCATGATACCGTTGCTGATATTGGTGTCTGTATCCATGGCATATTACGATAAGGAAGAAGGTAAAAGCAAAGAGTTGCCTGCTATTCTTGAATCAGGCCGTGTTTCAACCTGGATCAAACGGGTTCAGAATTTTGTTTACGATAGCAAACAGATTGATAAAGATGAAAATTATCAGGTGAACCAGGCAAAGATCGCAATAGCAAAAGGAGGCCTGTTTGGCCTGGGGCCGGGCAATAGCGAACAACGAAATTTTCTGCCGCATCCCTATTCCGATTTTATCTATGCGATTATTATAGAAGAATATGGACTGATTGGTGGCGCCTTTGTGATTTTTATTTACCTGGTATTTCTATTCAGATGTATCAGGATATTCAGGAAATGCCCTTATGCATTTGGCGTTTTCCTCGCTCTAGGTTTAAGTTTTACGCTTGTGATACAGGCGTTGATCAATATGGCAGTTACAGTGAATCTGTTTCCGGTAACAGGAGTAACACTTCCCCTGGTAAGTATGGGAGGAAGTTCATTCCTGTTCACCTGTTTCGCGATAGGAATCATCTTAAGTGTGGCGCGCAATGTTGAGCAAATGGAGGGCAAAGAAAAGGCAGCGAAAATAGCAGAAGCTTAGTATTCAACGGCCGAATTGATTGCGACAGAGAGATAAAGAATTAAATATTGAGTAAGAAAATCATTATAGCAGGCGGAGGTACCGGGGGACATATTTTCCCTGCGGTTGCTATTGCCAATGCTGTAAAAAAAATCGATCCGGCGGTCGAAATCCTTTTTGTTGGCGCAAAGGGTAAAATGGAAATGGAAAAGGTGCCACAAGCAGGTTATAAAATAGTTGGGCTGGATATAGCCGGTTTCAACAGAAGTTCTTTGATCAAAAATATTGCATTGCCTTTCAAATTGCTGCAAAGCTTTTTCCAGGTGAGAAAGATCATAAATGAATTCAAACCGGATGCTGTAATTGGAGTTGGCGGGTATTCAAGTTACCCGGTGTTACGATACGCGCAGGTTAAAGGCATTGCAACCTTTATCCATGAGGCAAATTCATATGGCGGCAAGTCAAACGTGTTGTTAAGTAAAAAAGCAACAAAGGTTTTTGTAGGTGTTGATGGAATGGAGAAATTTTTCCCGACGAAAAAAACCATGCTGACCGGGAATCCGGTCCGCGCATCAATAATAAGGACTGACACTACGAAGGCTGAAGCGGTTTTATTTTTTGGGCTGGACATCGAAAAGCCAATCGTGCTGGTAACTGGTGGGAGCCTGGGTGCGCGTGGTATCAATGAAGCGATTGCCGCGAATCTTGATTCGTTTGGCGATAATGGCCTTCAGCTTATCTGGCAAACAGGCAAATCTTTCAGCAATACTGCAAAACAGGCAGCGACTGGTAAACCGAACATTTGGACAAACGAATTTATAACACAGATGGAATATGCCTATGCGGCTGCAGATGTAGTTGTGTCGCGGGCTGGTGCAATGGCTATTGCGGAATTGTGTGTGGTAAAAAAACCGGTGGTGTTTGTGCCATTCCCGTTTGCGGCGGAAGATCATCAGACAGCAAATGCTATGAAACTGGTAAATAAAAAGGCTGCTCTGATTGTTACGGACAAAGAAGCAAATGAGAAACTGGCGAGCACAATAATAGGATTGGCAAAAGATCAGGATAAACAACAGGAGTTAAGTAAAAATATTGCAGACCTGGCCATTACGAATGCAGATGAAGTAATAGCAAAAGAAGTGTTGCGGGCTTCAAAGGTTTTATTAAATGACGGAGAATGATTGATGTAAAAGATATATCGAAAATATATTTTATCGGTATCGGTGGTATCGGGATGAGCGCGCTTGCAAGATATTTCAAGTTTCATGGCAAGGAAGTGACGGGCTATGATAAAACGGAAACCAATCTTACAAAAGCACTCGCCGGCGAGGGTATTGCCATTCATTATGAAGATAATGTTTCACTGGCACCCAAAGACGCTGACCTCGTTGTTTATACACCAGCCGTTCCGAAGGATCATCAGGAACTAAATTATTACCGGGATAACGATTACAAACTTTTGAAACGAAGTGACGTACTTGGACTTATCACTAACAGTACATTTAATATCGGAGTAGCAGGTACACATGGCAAAACGACAATTTCAACAATGGTGGCGCATATATTACGCCACAGCGGCTATGGTTGTAATGCATTTTTGGGTGGTATCTCGGTTAATTACAACAGTAATTTCTGGAGTGATAAAAGAAATGTGAGTGTTATCGAAGCAGATGAATACGACAGGAGTTTTTTAAAACTGAATCCGGATATCGCAGTCATTTCCGCAATGGATGCCGATCATCTTGACATTTATGGTGATGAATTGACGATGCAGGATGCATTTATTGAATTCTCCGGAAAGCTGAAGCCGGGCGGTTTGCTTATCACAAGATTTGGATTGCCGCAGGCAAAAAGGTTTACCACTGCCAGGCACAAAACCTACAGCCTGCAAAACCAGGCTTCTGATATATATGGTGAAGACATCCTAATGGATCAGGGCACATATAAATTTGGTGTTAAGACCAAAAGCTGGAATCTGAAGAATGTGATATTGAATATGGGAGGTATGCATAACGTAGAAAACATGATAGCTGCCATTGCTGTAGCACAGGAACTCGGCATAGAAGATGAAAAAATTAAAGCGGGGGTGGAGTCTTTCAGGGGTGTTAAGCGAAGGTTCGAGTACCAGGTGAAAAATGGGAACCTGGTTTACGTTGATGATTACGCACACCACCCTGAAGAATTACGGGCTTTGATACAAGGCGCAAAGGCTTTATTCAGTGACTTTCATTGTGTGGTAATTTTTCAGCCACATCTATTCTCAAGAACACGGGATTTTGCGGATGAGTTTGCAAACAGTCTTGATCTGGCAGATGAAACAATTTTGTTGCCGATTTATCCCGCGAGGGAACTGCCGGTTGAAGGAGTGAAAACGGAGATCATCGTTCAGAAGATGAAACAACAAGGCGTAAAGATCCTGGACAAAAAAGAAATAATCGGTTATCTGCGATCGGAAATATTACCGAAAGCAAAAACAGAAAAGCTTCTGATTATTACTGCAGGCGCCGGAGATATTGACACACTGGTGGAACCGGTAAAAGCATTGATACAGACAAATGAATTGGGTTAACAATTATTAAAATAGCATCATTATCAAACGAGCATCTATCTAATGAGCATCAAAGGCAATATCAGGAAGATAATTTTTATCAGTCTGTGGATCATTATTGGTTCCGGAACGCTGGTATTGCTGATTGCTGCGATTCGCTCAAGAAATGACAAAACCTGCCAGGGAATTGGAATCCAGGTAAATGGGCAAAAAAAGGGTAAGTGGTTGCTTGACCGGAATGATATTATCAATCAGCTAACCAGCAATGGCAGCGAAAAGATCAAGGGCCGTGCACTGCAAACATTCGATTTACGAAGGCTGGAAGAAAAGCTGGAAAAGCATGTCTGGATAAAAGATGCTGAATTATTTTTCGATAATAACGAGGTCCTCCAGGTAAGACTAACCGAGAGAAAACCATTATCAAGAATATTTACAACAACGGGTAATAGTTTTTACATTGATGATGATGGCAAACGTTTGCCTTTGTCGGAGAAACTCACATTGAAATTACCCTTATTTACCGGGTTCCCTACCGACAGGGTGGTCCTGAAATCCGCCGACAGTGCGTTGTTGTCGGGGGTGATGGAAATCAGCAGGTATATAACGGCAGATTCTTTTTGGATGGCCCAGATCGCGCAGATAGATATAACATCCGCCCGCAATTTCGAAATGATACCCACAGTAGGCAACCATATCATTGAATTTGGAAAAGGTAATGACCCTGATAAGAAATTTAAGAAGTTGATGATATTCTATACCCGGGTGCTGCGTGAAACCGGTTTAAATAAATATGCCCGGATTAATGTACAGTATAACCAGCAGGTAATCGGAATAAAGAAAGCGATGATGATCAGTAAAGCCGATTCGCTGCAGGCTGTAAAAAACATTCGTGAAATGATTCAATCAGCGCAGGAATTGCAACAGGCAGTTGCTGATTCATCGACTAAATATAATGTACCAGACCCTTTGACAAGCGACGCTTATTCTGAAAATGCAAAAAAATCATCTGCTCCGGAAAAACCAAACAGTAAAACCAAACAGTAGACCCATGCAAATGTCAGTGAAGCTGGAAACAAAATGAGAAAATGGCAATGAATAAATGTGCGGTGATCCGCAGGGACACCGCACATTTTACATCCTTTTCGTGATTGGATAAATGAATAAAACCTTATGAAAATGATAGAAAATACTAAAAAACCGATTATACCCCAAAATGAAACGCCCCTTACTAACAACAATAAAACACAAACGATGATGAAAGAGAATCAACCTATAATCGTAGGACTGGACATCGGTACTACTAAAATTGCAGCGATTGCCGGCCGTAAAAACGAATACGGCAAACTGGAAATTATTGGTTTTGGCCGTTCCAATTCCAATGGTGTTAAGCATGGACAGGTTCTGAATATTGATGAAACCATCAAAGCGATCCGGCTTGCACTTGATAATTGTTATGCTTCAAACACAGATCTTGAGATTTCTGATGTGTATGTCGGTATTGCCGGGCATCATATCAAAAGTTTGCAGACCCGGGGTGACATCGTCCGGCAGAATAATGACGAAGAGATTACACAAAAGGAGATCGATCAGCTCATTGCTGATCAGTATAAAACCTATATTCCCGCAGGTGATCAGATAATCGATGTCATAGCACAGGAATTCACTGTCGATAATTTTCAGAACATACCCAATCCGATCGGATATGGTGGCGTGAAAGTCGGGGCTAATTTCCACATAATTACGGGTGATAAAAATGCTATCCGCAATATCAACAGAGCTGTTGAGAAAAGTAACCTCAAAGCTAAAGACCTTGTATTGCAGCCACTCGCTTCAGCTGCTGCGGTAATGGGTCCGGAAGATATGGAAGCCGGAGTGGCCATTGTTGATATCGGTGGTGGTACAACCGACCTTGCAGTATTTTATGAGGGTATTCTGAAACATACTGCCGTTATTCCATTTGGCGGTGAGAATATAACGCTGGATATAAAAACAGGGTTGGGTGTGTTAAAAACACAGGCTGAGCAAATGAAAGTTCAGTTTGGTTCCGCATTACCGGATGAATCTAACCGGAACGCTTTCATTACAATCCCGGGCCTTCGCGGAATGCCTGTAAAAGAAATAAGCGTGACCAATCTTGCCAGGATCATTGAATGCAGGGTTAAGGAAATCATGGAATTTGTAAACTATCACCTGAAGCAGATCGGTATGGATAACCGCACCTTAAATGGCGGAATAGTACTTACCGGTGGAGGATCACAGCTAACACATCTTCGTCAGTTAACAGAATACATCACAGGTTGCAGTGCGCGAATCGGGTATCCTACAGAGCACCTTGCTGTGGGACATATTGAAGAACTTGCAAAACCTACTTATTCAACCTGCATCGGACTAATCCTGAAAGGCTATAGTGACTATGAACACAACAGGAAGCAATTCAACAATGGGTTTAAAAAAGTCGGTGTACCAAAAGAGCTGATGAAACAGGAATCAGAAGATATTAATGAACAGCGTAAAGAGATGCCGGAAGTTATTGATCTGGAACCACGCAAGAATATTAAAGATTTCTGGACAAAAATCAAAGACGGTATCATCGATCTTTTTAAAGAAGAGGATGACCGGGCTCTTTAATTAACAATCGTTGATAAATAACATCGTATTATAAATATTAAAGACTCAATTTTAAATAGTTGGCTTCATGTTGGTAGTAAGTATCCATTCATCAGCCATAATTAAATTCAATAAATTATCACGTTCATTTCATACTAACCTGTAAAAAATAGTCTCATATGCTTTCCGGGGAAAGAGGGGAGCGGCACGGGGCTTAAATTCAAAAGCTATGATTCATTTTGATCTACCAAAAGAAAAATCATCTATCATCAAAGTAATTGGTGTGGGTGGTGGTGGCAGCAATGCTGTAAACCACATGTTCAGTCAGAACATTGACGGCGTAAACTTCATTATCTGCAACACCGATGCTCAGGCAATTCTGCAGAGTCGTGTGCCCAACAAGATACAGCTGGGACCACATCTCACACAGGGTTTGGGAGCCGGTGCGAATCCCGCTATTGGCAAACAGGCAACAGAAGAAAGCCTTGAAGAAATTAAAAGTATTCTGGAGGTAAATACAAAAATGGCTTTTATCACTGCAGGTATGGGAGGTGGTACCGGAACCGGTGGTGCACCAATCATTTCCAAAATCTGTAAGGATCTTGGTATACTAACTGTTGGCATCGTAACCACTCCCTTTTCTTATGAAGGAAAGAAGCGGCAATTGCAGGCTGAGGCTGGTATCAATGTAATGAAAGAATACGTTGATACTTTGCTTGTGATCAGTAACGACAAGTTGCGCCATCAGTTCGGTAATCTTAAAATGAAAGAAGCATTCGCCAAAGCTGATAATGTACTTGCCACCGCTGCAAAATGTATTACAGACGTTATTAATAGTACCGGCCAGATAAATGTGGATTTCGCCGATGTGTGTACGGTGATGCGTAATGGTGGTGTTGCCATCCTTGGAAGTGCAGCAGTAGGCGGCGAAAACAGGGCGCAACGGACAATCGAAGAAGCACTGACTTCTCCATTGCTGAACGATAATGATATAAGAGGTGCAAAATGGATCCTTATAAATATCAATTCGGCGGAGGGTGAACATGAATTCACCATGGATGAAGTTGAGATCATTCAGAATTACCTGCTGAGCCATGCCGGAGAAGGCACTGATGTAATTCTTGGATTGGGATATGATAACACATTGGGAGATAAGGTTGGTATTACATTGATCGCTACAGGGTTCGAATACAAAGATCCATTTGATAAGATTGAAGCAAAAACGCCTGTTGAAAAAAGGGATGGCAAAGTATTAATGCCATTACTTCTTCCGACTGAAGAAACTGCAGCTGAAACACTAAAGATCAGAAAAGAAGTTGAGGCAATGGTACCGGATCCTGGTGCTCCCGTTATGAGTAATTTGGCTGAGCAGGCATCACCCGTTAAACAGGAAGCACAATCCTATGCATTCAATGGCACGCCAGCCTACAATTCCGCTCCATATATACAACCTGATATACAACCTGCCGTCGCGGTAAATCAGTCAAGCGTTGTCGGCGAAACCGCCGCAGATAGAATGGCTGCCGGTAAAGTTGAAGGTTCAGATAAAAGTACAACGGGCGACAGCCAACCAGCGCAGGCAACACCCGGTGGAATGACCTATCACGAGTTATCTATGCCGGAAGCAGCGCCAGTGGCGGTTCCGGCCTCCAAAAAGGCGACAGTTTTGGTTTCACAGCCCGGCGAACAGTCCACACCAATTGTGCTTTTTACTAGGGAAGATTACCGTAAAAATACTGTGGAAAAAAACAAAGCTGCGGAAAATACAGAATGGATACATTCAACAAATAATTCTCCATCGTCTGCAGCGTCCGGAGGATACCTTTCCAAGCCTTCCAATATTTATGCAGAACCGAAATCAGAGAGATCCATTTCTGAAAATCAACCAACTAAGGAAGTCATTAAAGAACCGGTGATGCAGTCACCAAAGGAAGAAGATCCTTCCCTGGAAGATATGCAATTGGTATTCAAAGATGATGTCCGGGCGGCGGATGAGCCTGGGGCCTACCAAACTCAAAACCATGTTAAGACTGCTGCTTCTATTGAGGAACCTGCGATGCAGGACGAAGTAGGGGAACAAAAAAGACGTGCGGCAGAGAGAATACAGAAATTACGTAATCTGTCATTCAACATCAATGCCGCAGATCCTAACAATGAGTTTGAAACTGTGCCGGCTTATATCCGCCGTAATCTTGAATTGTACAATACCATCAATAACGTAGAAAACTTCTACAGTAACTACGAAGTGAAGTCAGACGAAAATAATAATGCACAGATCTCAACGATCAACACTTTTCTTGATGGTAAAAAGCCGGATTAAATTGATTAAGTACCGTTCCAGGTTACATTTTCTCACACGATAGATTGTTGTTTTTAGTTGAATCCCTCTGGTTTTCCAGAGGGATTTTTTTATGATGAAAACGTTTGAACCAATGGGCCTTTTTCTTGTAGTTAATAATCAGCATAAATTTTTTCAATGGCAACAGTCGTAATCAGCGGCGGATCCGGTCTTATCGGAAAAGCACTTACCAGAATGCTTACCGAGCAGGGATATTCTGTTATTATTCTGACGAGAAAACCACGGCAGGCTGGAAATAATGTCAGGTATGCCTTATGGGACATCAAAAAAGGAGCAATGGAAGACTCTGTTATAGAACAGGCAGATTATATAATTCATCTTGCCGGGGCGGGGGTCGTCGATAAGAAATGGACTGAAAAACGGAAACAGGAGATCATAGACAGCAGGGTAAAAAGCGGGGAGCTGCTTGTAAGAAAGCTGAAAACGATAGCTAACAAAGTAAAAGCTTTTGTGAGTGCCTCGGCGATTGGCTGGTATGGCGAAGATCCGGTAGTGCCTAATTCCAGGCCGTTTACGGAAGATATGCCAAATGATAAAGGCTTTCTGGGGGAAGTGTGCTGGTTATGGGAGAACAGTATTGAAGAGCTAAATGAATCGCAGATACGTTTGGTGAAGTTAAGAACGGGTATTGTTTTGAGTGAAGAAGGCGGAGCACTGGCTGAATTCAAAAAGCCTGTACGATTTGGAATTGCGGCGATACTGGGATCGGGAAAACAGATGATAAGCTGGATACATATAGAAGACCTTTGCCGGCAGTATTTATATGCGATAGAAAATACTTCAGTTAGCGGCGTTTATAACGCGGTTGCTCCTGTGCCGGTTTCTAACAAAAATCTTACGCTTCAGCTGGCGCATAGGATGAAGGGTAATTTTTATCTTCCCGCAAAAGTGCCGGTTTTTGTCTTGAAATTAATGATGGGTGAAAGAAGTGTTGAGGTATTGAAAAGTACAACGGTGAGTTCAGAAAAAATGCATCGCCAGGGATTTATTTTCTTGTATCCGAGTATTGAGGCGGCACTCAGCTCCCCTCCTGCGAAGGAGGGGAAGGCGTCGTAGACGACAGGGGTGGTTGTTTTTGGTCATCGCAAGTTGTTAGTATGCGGTTACCAAAGAACAACCACCCGCTCGCTTCGCTCGCCGCCCTCCTTCGCAGGAAGGGCAGCTACGCTACAGATCATCATTCTCAAACTTGCGCATCAGGAAAAAATAATACAGTCCCAAATAAATTAATGACGAAATTATCAGTGTAGCCGGTTCGGGCGCATGACTGTAAATGATTTTGTTGCCGAAAGGCATTGGAATCAACACATCAGAGCCCTGAAGCGGCAGGAAGTAACCAGCCTGGTTATGAATATACCGGTTGATCAGCCCATAAATAATCGATTCAAATATCAGCCCGTATAAAAAAAACACAATCAGGGCAACGCCGCTTCTGCGGAACAATACAGCCAGCAAAAGCGCAAGCGAAATATATGAAAGCGACTGTAAAAGAATATAGAATATATTAACCATTCCATCGGAGGAAAACGGGTCTCCGCTCGCCATTCCGAATATAAAAGCAGTCAGGGTTGATATAATGGTAGTAACAATCGACAACATGATAACCAATAAAAGCTTGGTATGCACAAATGTCTTTCTTGACCATCCGTCAATAATATTTTGCCGGTGGGTTTTGAAAACGAATTCGTTTGAAGTCAGTAAAATGATAATGATCCCGGGAAAGTACAACAACCAGCTCCCCATGTATCCAACTGTTTGCCAAACATTGGGAAAGGCATACGGGTCGTTAATAAGACTGGCTGCCATCGGTTCCTGTTTAACCGTTTGCTGATAAATCTCGAATGCGATATAATTTATGGCAACAATACTCACCAGGTATAAACCGAGGAATATCCAAAAGGCTTTATAGTTTTTTATTTTGAGCCATTCGGTTCGTAAATGATTCATCATGTTAATTGTTATTGCTGGTAAGTTCAAAAAATTTCGTTTCAAGGCTTTTTCTTCTCAGGCGAAGATGGTTGAGGATTACTCCCCGGGAAAAACAATATTCATTAATTTTTGCCAGGGAAGCTTCACCCGAACGGAATATGACTTCCAGGTAGATACCGTTTTGTTTTACCGATATGCTCTCAGGATAGTCTGCCATCAGGAGATTGAGTTGTTCTTTATTCTCGGCGTTTAACTCGACAATATCTTCATTGATAAGTATTTCATCCACATGGCCATGTGTTAGCAAAACACCTTTTTGAAGAATGGCTGCATGCGTACACACTTTTTCCACTTCATCAAGCAGGTGACTCGCCATGATAATGGTTTTGCCTTCGCGATTTAGTTTTTTAATGAGTTCGCGTGTGTCCGCAATGCCGACGGGATCAAGTCCGTTCGTGGGTTCATCAAATACGAGCACCTGCGGATTCCCTAATAAGGTAGACGCAACTGCCAGTCTCTGTTTCATTCCGAGTGAATAGGAGCTGAACTTCGAATTTTTTCTTTTTGTCAGATCAACAAGTTCAAGAACGCGGGCGATATCATTTTCTCCTTTCCCTTTTATGGAGGCAGCAATACGTAGATTTTTTTCGCCACTCAGATAATGATAGAAGTTTGGCGTTTCCAGCAAAGTTCCAATCTGCCGGCGATGGTGCGGGCCGGGAGTTTCATCAAACAATTGAAAGCTTCCGGAAGATGCCTTGAGTATATCCATGATGATACCAAGCAAAGTTGTTTTGCCACTGCCATTCGGACCAAGGATACCAAAAACGGATCCGGGTGGTACTGAGAAAGTCACTCCTTTCAGCGCTTGTATACTTCCGTAGTTTTTATGTAGATTTTCAACTTTAAGTATAGTCATGGGAAAATATTATTTTATAAAGATGCATTATTAGTCTGGTTAAAGGAAGCAATGTTCTTTTTTTAGATCCGCAGGATTTATACTGCTTCCGGGTCGACATGTTTCTCATGATAAAAACTTGAAAAGTCGCCGAGTTTTGCGAAACCATTTTCATCAAAATCAAGTTTATGCAGTTTCAGATCAGTGATGTCCGATAGCAGGACTTTTCTATGCGCCGGATCCAAAACTCCTCCGTATGCACCCGCCTCGACAAGCGGATCATATTGCATATGTGCGTCACACAAAGTTCCCCGGGGATACATGATGCCCGGAGTGCCTTTTCCTCTCACATCAAGAATTTTCGGATGGTCGAGGCCGATAGTATGTCCGTATTCATGTGCCATCGTACTTGGAGTCTGCAGAAGATTTTGTAACTTAAAATATCCGGTGTTACTGCCAAGTCCGTCTACAAACGAGATATTACCGGTAGCGAACTCTTCTATCCTGAAAAAATTCAGGGCCGGATCGTCATTGTACCAGACCTTTTCGGGTTCTAACGCGGGGTCGAAGTACCCGGAGATTTCAAATCTTACCGCGTAATTCCGGTTGCGGATAAACACAGCAGCAGATGGCTCGTTCCAGTAGGTTTCAACGTCTTGTGCAAGCTTGCCCGCAAGTTCCGGATTGGCAGCATCACCATAAAATATCAGAACTGATTTTATGATCAGTTCTTCGGTTTCATCAGAAAGTTCGGCTTTACCCATATCAGGATGTTAGTCGCAGATTTTGTGGATTGTTACAACTCCGATCCTGCGAAGGAGGGGAAATGCCGAAGGCATGGGGTGGTTGTTTTTTGGTCTTCGAAGGTTATTAGTATGCTGTTACCAAAAAACAACCACCCGCTCGCTTCGCTCGCCGCCCTCCTTCGCAGGAGGGCAGCCATTAATTCCTCACTGGCTTTCCGCTCTTCAGCACACTTTGTATTCTTTCCAAAGTTTTCTTTTCTCCACATAAACTTAAAAACGCTTCGCGTTCGAGGTCAAGCAGGTATTGTTCCGAAACAAGGGTTGGCTCGCTAAGATCGCCGCCACACATTACGTAAGCAAGTTTTCGGGCAACCATTGCGTCATGATCGGTTGCATATCCTGCCCTCCACATACCATTAACTCCGGCGAGAAGCGCGCCCAATGCTGAACGGCCTAAAGCCTTGATATCTTTGCGTTGTACCGGTGTTATATAACCGCTTTCGTTCAGTTCTATCACACTTCTTTTAGCCTCAGCAATTCGTCTTGCATGATTGAGTACAATTTCATCCTGTCCGGGACGCAGTATACCCAGCTCAAAGCCTTCCTTCGCTGAGGTGGCCACCTTTGCAGTGGCGATAGTAAGGAATCGGTTTTTTAAAGTATTGGTATCAGGTTCATCTTCATGCATTTCATCCGCTGCCCTTAACACAAATTCCTTTGTGCCACCACCGCCGGGAATTAGTCCGACACCAAGTTCTACCAATCCAATATATGTTTCAGCAGATGCGCAGACCTTATCGCTGTGTAAGCTTAATTCACATGCGCCGCCAAGCGTTAATGCATGTGGCGCAACAACTACCGGAACACTCGAATATCTCGCGCGCATCATAGTGTTTTGAAACAACCTGATGGCCATATCGAGTTCGTCGTATTCTTGTTCAACTGCCAGCATAAAGATCATTCCGACATTTGCGCCAGCCGAAAAATTCGGTGTGTCATTTGCAACCACAAGTCCTTTATACTTTTCTTCTGCCAGCCCAATCGATTTTTGAATTCCTTCCAGCACTTCACCACCAATACTACCCATCTTCGTGTACCACTCCAGGCCAAGAACATCGTCTCCTAAATGATATGCACGGCAGGCACTGTTTTTCCAAACCAGTTGGTTTTCGAAATTTTTCATTACCAGGAATACATCAGATCCCGGCAAAGATTTATATGATTTTGATGGCAGGTCAAAGAATAATTTTCTACCATTCTCAACTTTATAGAAAGTCCTGGCACCCGAAGCAAGCATTTCATCAACCCATTTCGCAACGGTAAATCCTGCTTCTTTCATTTTAGTGACAGTTGCTTCAACTCCAAGCGTGTCCCAACTTTCAAATGCACCAATTTCCCATCCGAATCCGGCCATCATCGCATCATCAACACGATACAGTTCATCGGAGATCTCAGGAATGCGATTCGATATATACGAAAACAGACCATAATGAAACAGGCGATAGAATTCACCGGCCTTGTCAGTACCGGATATCAGCGCCTTCAGACGCGTTTTGAGATCCTCAATTGGTTTGGCAGCTTCAACAGTGACGAACTTTGGTTTTTTTCTTGCCTCATACTCCATGGTTGCAAGGTTCAAAACATGAATTTCCTTTTCACCTTTAGCATCTGAAGGCATCTTTTTGAAAAACCCCTGTCCGGTTTTATCACCCAGCCATTTATTCGTTACCATTTTATCCAGCCATGCGGGTATTGCAAATGCATCGCGTTGTTCATCATTCGGGCAATTGTCTGCAACACCTTTCGCCACTTTAACAAGGGTGTCGATACCTACCACGTCTGCAGTCCGGAATGTAGCTGATTTCGGCCTTCCGATTACCGGACCCGTAAGCGCATCAATTTCATCAATGCTTAAACCGAGTTTTTCCACTAACCCGAATATTGACATGATGCCGTAGACGCCGATCCGGTTTGCAATAAAAGCAGGTGTATCCTTACAAAGAACCGTTGTTTTCCCAAGGTGCAAATCACCATAATTCATGAGAAAATCAACAACATCTTTATCAGTTTTTGCCGTAGGAATGATTTCCAACAGTTTCAGATATCTGGGCGGATTGAAAAAATGCGTTCCACAGAAATGTTTTTGAAAATCCTCCGATCTTCCCACGGCCATCATATGAATCGGAATACCGGAAGTATTTGAACTGATAAGCGTTCCTGGTTTCCGGAACTTTTCCACTTCAGTAAAGATCTGTTGTTTGATGTCAAGCCGTTCTACTACTACTTCAATGATCCAGTCGCATGACGCAATATCTTTAAGATTATCTGTAAAGTTGCCTGAAGTGATTTTTTTGAGTGCGTCTTTTGAATAGAGCGGTGAAGGATTTGATTTAACTGCCGATGCCAGGGCCTCATTGACGATCCTGTTTTTTACTGCCGGATGATCAATGGTCAGTTCTTTTGCCTGTTCTGCAGGACTGAGATCTTTTGGTGCTATATCAAGTAGTAACACGGGAATTCCAATCCCAGCAAAATGACAGGCTATCCTGGATCCCATTACACCACTACCGAGAACCGCAACTTTTTTAATTACTCTTTTCATAAAACATTTTTAATTAGCAGCAGCATTGAACAGCATAAAACCAACAATAAAATTAGTTAGCTAAACAACTATTTACTCCGAAGATATAACAAAAATATATTTTCTGCCTTAGGGAGAAATCAAATCAGGTTTTATTGACTAATCTTTAATATCATTGGAACAGGATAAAATAACAACAACTGTAATTTATGTCACGAAAAGATGCACTTGAGATATTTAATGCCGCAGTTGAAGCCGTTCAGCCTGAAAAACTGATTCCTCGTCACGTTTCATTGACGACAGATTCGATTATCATAGGGGATATAAGTTTCTCACGTTCTGAAACACATAAAGTTATTGTGATCGGGGCCGGGAAAGCCAGTGCGGCTATGGCGCTGGCTATCGAAAAGTTATTACTTCCGGTTATAGATAATGGACTGATCGTTACGAAATACGATCATTCACTTCCTCTTTCAAAAATTCAATGTATTGAAGCGGGTCATCCTGTGCCAGACCTGAATGGCATTGAAGCCACTGCACGTATCAAACTGATGGTAAGTCATCTTGATGAAAAAGACCTGGTAATCTTTCTTGTGAGTGGGGGGGCTTCTGCATTGCTTGCCGATGTGCCGGTCGGGATTTCACTGGAGGATATCCGGTTTCTTGTACAGCTACTACTTTCTTCAGGCGCAAACATTGAGGAAATTAATACGGTCCGGAAACATCTGTCTCTTGTTAAAGGAGGGCAATTGTCGAGAACAGTTTCACCTGCAAAATTAATATCACTCATTTTGAGTGACGTAAATGGAGATGATTTATCGGTAATAGCAAGCGGGCCTACGGTAGGTGATCGTTCATCTTTCAGCGAAGCTTTGTCGATCATTCATCGTTATGATCTTCGGCATAAGATTCCGGATTCTATTTTTCGTTGGCTTAATGACGGTGCAGATGGCAAAAATGCTGAAACGCCGTATCCCGGCGATCCTGTATTTAAAAACACAACTAACCTGTTGATCGGAACAAATAGTGTTAGTCTTAAGGCTGCTGAATTATCGGCTGTTTTAAAAGGCTATCATGTGGTTGTCGTAAATAATAAGCTTGAAGGCGAAGCGGAGCAGCAGGCGGCAAAATTCGTTGAGGCATGCCAGTTATATGACGGACCGGTGCCAGCTTGTTTAATGATGGGCGGGGAAACAACTGTTACGATAAAAGGCATTGGCAAGGGAGGACGAAATCAGCATTTCGTTCTGGCAGCATTGTGCGAAATGCAGAAGGGGGGGCGCGGAGGTCTTGTAATTCTTTCTGGAGGAACTGATGGAACTGACGGACCTACCGATGCCGCCGGTGCTGTGATCGATGGTGAGGCTTTGGATTTTGCAGATGCGCCTGAATATTTAGTCAACAACGACGCATATCATTTTTTTAATAAAAACGGCGGGTTGATTAAAACCGGTCCAACGCAGACAAATGTTATGGATATTGTCGTGGGGTTGATCAGCTCCCCTCCCCGTCAAGCCGGGGCAGGCTCTGCGAAGGAGGAAGGCTTCGTAGACGACAGGGGTGGTTGTTTTTGGTAACTGCATCCTAATAACTTTCGAAGACCAAAGAATAACCACCCCATGCCTTCGGCATTTCCCCTCCTTCGCAGGAGGGGAGCTTAGCTCACCTTCGCTCCCGCCTCCACATCACTATCCGGACTTACAAAATACAGCTTCCCGGACTTATCTTCTGCCATTAGTATCATTCCATTGCTTTCAATTCCACGCATTTTTCTCGGAGCCAGGTTAGCAACCACGACCACCTGTTTGCCGATAACTTCTTCGGGACTAAAATGAAGTGCTATACCCGAAACAATCGTCCGCGTTTCAAAACCGAGCTCAATCTGCAGCTTAAGTAACTTGTCTGCTTTCTGCACTTTTTCGGCACTAACGATCTTGCCTACACGCAGATCGAGTTTTCCGAAATCGTCGTAAACAATTTCATCCTTTACCGGATCTGCTGCCTTTGTTTCTACCACGGGCGTTGTCGATACCGGTTTTACCAACCCGGCCTGCAACTTTTCAATCTGGGTCAGAATTTCGCCATCCTCAATCTTGCGGAACAGCAACTCCGGCGGACGTAACGAATAGCCAACACTCAGCAGTTTCGTTTTACCAGCGTTTTCCCAGTCCAGAACTTTATCAACCACTTTCATCATGTGCAACATTTTCTTTGCAGTAAATGGAAGAAACGGGTTGATAAGAATAGCCAGGTTTGCAGTCAACTGCAAACATATATGCAGGCAATTATCTATCTGTTTCTGAAGCTCTGGTTGTTCCCCAAGCTTCTTTGCAACGATCCAGGGCTCCCTATCCTGCATAAATTTATTTCCCTTCCTGGCAAGGTCAATCACCTCAAATAAAGCGTCCCTGAATTTGTATTGTTCCAGCAAAGATTCCACTCTCAATTTAGCACCCGCAAATTCCGACATCACCTGCTGATCTCTTTCATCTGTAATATCGGTATGCAGAGGTGGTACTTTGCCACCGCATAATTTGTGCATCAGCACAAACGTGCGGTTAACAAAATTTCCGAAAATGGAAACCAGTTCGCTGTTATTTCTGTCCTGGAAATCTTTCCAGGTAAAATCATTGTCTTTTGTTTCGGGCGAGTTAGCACACAGCACATAACGAAGTACATCCTGTTGATCGGGAAAATCCTTAAGATAATCCTGCACCCAGACTGCCCAATTGCGACTGGTTGAAACTTTTTCGCCTTCTATATTCAGGAACTCGTTTGCAGGAACATTGTCGGGCAACACAAAGTTTCCATGTGCTTTCAGCATGGCCGGAAATATTATGCAATGAAATACAATATTATCTTTGCCAATAAAATGCACCAGTTTGGTATCGGGTTTACACCAGTAATCTGCCCAGTCTGGTGTTAATTCTTTTGTGGCAGAAATGTATCCGATTGGTGCGTCGAACCATACATATAGCACCTTTCCTTCCGCATCTGGCAAAGGCACTTTGATGCCCCAGTTGCTATCGCGGGTCATGGCACGTGGTTGCAGCCCGGCATCAAGCCAGCTTTTACACTGCCCATACACATTGATCTTCCACTCTTTATGACCTTCAATGATCCATTCCTTAAGCCAGGGCTCATAATTCTGAAGAGGGAAATACCAATGCTTTGTTGTTTTTTTAACAGGAACCGCGTCGCTTAATGCTGATTTTGGATTAATAAGCTGATCCGGGCTTAAGCTTGAACCACATCTTTCACACTGATCACCATAAGCGTTTGGATTGCCGCAAACGGGACATGTGCCGACAATATAACGGTCAGCTAAAAACGTATTTGTTTTTTCATCGAAATATTGCTCTGATTCCTTTTCTTCGAACACACCGTCATTATAAAGCTTTGTGAAAAAATCCGAAGCAGTCTGATGATGTGTTTTGTTAGAAGTGCGTGAATAGATATCAAATGAAATTCCCATCTGTTCAAAGCTATCCTTGATCACCGCATGATATTTGTCAACAACCTGTTGTGGTGTAACACCTTCTTTCATTGCCCGGATGGTAATCGGAACACCATGTTCATCACTTCCGCAAACATATTTTATGTCAGCTTTCTTTGCACGCTGATATCTCACATAAATATCGGAAGGCAGATAGCAGCCCGCCAGGTGACCAATATGAACGGGACCATTGGCATAGGGCAACGCTGCAGTAACTAAAATTCTTTTATAATCTGTCATAATATCTCCGGCATTAATTGCAGAACCGGTTCTGACCGGTTCTGCCTGCAAAAATACCGTAATACAGTGCAACAGCCAATTTTTACGCTACCGGTTCGCGTTGGCGCGCTTAATATTCTCTTTTTCCCGAATTTTTAATGTTCTTTCAGTTTTAACCTATGGGACTTCCTGCGCGATTTCAGACCAGGGGAATTTTCGGATTTTCTTAACGTCTTGTGTGTCCTCACCGTGGCCGGACTGGCAGCTGTTTTAGATATTGCATATGTCATTCGCGCTGACGTTCCGCTGCGTGTAACATTCGCTACCTTCCTGGATACTGTGTTAATAGCCAGCTCGTCCCCAGGACTATATTGCAAAATGTATTTCATCCTGGTTTTTTCGGCGAATGGCTGAATTGAAATTTTCTCATTTCCATTTGATAAGATTACTTCTACATTATCAGAAGTGGCCGATGTCTGAACCCTGTTGAATCCCAACTCTATTAACCCGTTCACCAGTTCCGAATAAATAAAGGGACTTAATGTTTCAAAACCGATCTTCCAGGTTGAAGCATCATTATATTTTATGATTTTATTAATCTGAGCTTCATTTTTTTCGCCTCCTGTACTAAACATCCAGCAGTCCCCATACCTGATTTGCTTTTGATAAATTATCATGGCTGCAGCAGTTTGAAAATATCCGATTTCAGAAAGATAATTGTTGATTGAATCTTTTCGTGACAATAAACTGATCTTTCTCAGATCTTCAAGTTTTACGATTTGGGCAGAAGTTTCCATGGTCGCTGTCAAAGACAGGACAAACAATAATTGTCTCATAACTTTGGTGTTGGAGTTTTATGAAAGATGAAATGAATGTTCTGTTGTGATCTAAAGTAATTCCGGATCAGATTCATGTTGCCATGTAAAAGTTACCATCTAATAGTAGTGTCTCGCATCGGCGTCACATTTATTTTAATTTTCCGTAAATAAATGCTTGCTTCACTGTCAACAGCTTTTACGACTACGGGACGAAATTCCAAAACAGGTATTGAAATGGTTGGTTTCAATGTATCATAAGACGAAACTGAATACTGGCGTGTCGATTTCGAACGATTTTCTTTTAAATGATCTGCCTGTCCCGTCATTTTGGATTTTTTAGAACGCTTTATCGGGCTACCGGCTCTGTTGCTTGCCTTGATTGGATTCTTTCTGATTGGCATGGTGGTTTTAACGGAGTCGGCCCGAATGTATTTCTTCTTGTATTCGATCCCCGGGGACTTTTTATCGTAGCTAACGCTTTCTTTTGTGGGGATGGCTGTTTTGTTGTTTGTCGCTCTGATCGTCTCCGGTCTCTTAGTTTTTTTTAATCTTTTAGTTCTTTTAAATTGTTCCGCATTAAATGGTTCCGCGCTATTGATTTTTGCTACGGTATCAGATTCAACTGTAACCGGCTGGGGTTCGTCGAACATTGATTGTTTAATTTTCATGGTTCTGGCTGTTGCAGAATTGTGGTTGTTCCTGAAAACAATGTATCCAACATAGCCTAGTATTCCCAGAATGACTATCGTCTTTAAAAAACCCGTTCCTTTAAAATAGTTGAAATGAAATGACCAGGGCTTTGCATTCAGAACGGTCTCCATTTGTGACCAATGGTCAGTAATGTGTGTAACATCATATTCGGCCTCAGCGTCTTTCTGGCGAAATAAGATGTCTAATTTGTTTAAATTATCCTGCATTTGATAAATTTTCTATGGTCACTAATTTATTCAATTCGATTTTCAGGATCCTTCTTGCTTCATTCAGATGCCATTTTGATGTGCCTTTGGCAATCCCCAATGTTTTTCCAATTTCTTCATGTGTATAACCTTCCAAAACAAACATGTTAAACACAAGCGCCGTATTACGGGGAAGGTCTCTGATCAAAGCGATGATCTCTTTCGCTGAGAGTATTCCATATATTTCCGGATTAAATGTGGTTGGGTCATTGGATAAACTTTCAATCTCTTCGTGTTTAAATTTTGCCTGCTTCCTGCAGTTATCGATACAGGTATTTATTACAATTCTTTTCACCCAGGCTTCAAATTCTCCTTTGCCATCAAATTGCCTGATGTTGGTAAAAACCTTGAGCATCGCTTCATTGTATAAGATACCCGCTTCATTGATATTTCGTGAATAACGTGAACAAACCCTGATCATAGCCACATAGCAAGCCTTGTAAAGTTCTTCCTGGCTGCTTCTGTCAGCCTTCAGACAGCCCCTGATTATATCGTTCTCGTTGATCAAATGATGATGTATTGCTGAAAGATGTTTTAATGATGCTTTTTACATAAATGCGCTTACTTTAGCTTTGACGTATGCCGGCAATACAAGGTTGGGAAAAATGGCCCATTTTTTTTACTTTTATTGATGCACAGAAAATGTTTCCTTTCTTTTATTGCTTCTTCGGCTATAGCTGCACCCCTTTTATCGTTTATAGTTCCAAAAGAAAATTTCCCCGCAGCGTTTACTATTCCGCCTTATCTTAAAACGGGTGACACAATAGGAATTACCTGTCCGGCGGGGTATATTTCTCTCGAAGCAATACAACCAGCAATAAAACTGATGCAGGGTTGGGGATATCGTATTAAAGTGGGCACTACCGTTGGAAAACGGGATTTTAGCTTTGGAGGATCGGATCAGGAACGTATGGAAGATATGCAGCAATTGATCGATGATCCGCAGATTAAGGCCATAATGTGTGCCAGGGGCGGATATGGGGCAGTGAGAACAATAGATTTAATAAGCTTTGAAAATCTAAAACTTCACCCGAAATGGATTATTGGCTTCAGTGATATTACTGTTATTCACAGTCATCTTGCTGCGAATTATCATCTTGCTTCGATCCATTCGAAGATGTGTAATAGTTTTCCGGACGACTGGAGTGTCGCGGACCAGGTGCAAATGGAAACGATTCTTTCAATCCGTAATGCATTAAGCGGTAGGCGGATGGTTTACAACACGATGCCGCATACACAAAATAGAAAGGGAACCGGAAACGGTATCCTGGTAGGTGGCAATATGAAAACGCTTGAAACCTTAACCGGAACCAGGTCTGACTTAAATACCCGGAATTGTATATTGTTTGTGGAAGATACCAACGAAAATCTATACAGCATTGACAGGATGT
>Ga0193752_1000964_pt1 | contig 25385 bp, 17 predicted proteins | sample H1c1metaG_FD_144924 | JGI IMG/M metagenome (GOLD analysis project Ga0193752, IMG submission 144924) | Soil microbial communities from a riparian zone of the East river system, Colorado, United States - H1c1 | ecosystem: Environmental > Terrestrial > Soil > Riparian zone | place: USA: East River...
TGCGTCGTTTCGGTGCCTTCGCCGCCGGTCAGTTCGCCAAAGCGTATATCTTTACTCGCGGATGCCTTGTCCGCTATTATCGTCGCCCGCCGTTGCTCAGCGTACTTCTTATCAATAAGTTTGTTGACCGGAACATCCGCAAAGTCGGGGTCGGCCATAAATTCTGCGCGGTCGGCGAACGAACGCCGCATCGATTCCGCAAGGACATGAAACTTCGCAGACGAATTGGCTCCCATCGCGCGAACGTCATAACCCTCGAGCATGTTCAGCACCTGCAGCATCACGATACCGCCCGAGCTCGGCGGCGGCATTGTGACTATTTCGTAACCGCGATATGTTCCCCGCAGCGGCGTGCGCTCTTTTGCGACATAATTCTTCAGGTCTTCGAGCGTGATCAGCCCCTTGTTCGCGGCCATGTCCGCGGCGATCAACTGTGCGGTCTTGCCGGTGTAAAATTCCGTCGCTCCATGCAAACTAATTCTCCCTAATGTCGCCGCCAATTCCGGTTGTTTGAACAGATCGCCTTCCTGGTAATACTTTCCGTCGCGTAAAAATATCCTGTTGCTTTCCGGATATTTCGACAGCGTATCTTTATAAGACTGAAAAAGGTTGGCGAGGCGGTCGCTCAGCGTGTATCCGTTTTGAGCGATCGCGCGTGCGGGTTCTACGAGGTCGCTCCATTTCACTTTGCCCGAGCCGTATTTCTTGAACGCCAGGTCGAAACCGGCCAGTGTTCCGGGAACACCGGATGCTCGATAGCCGACCGTCGATCCGCCCTCGCCGCGAATAAGATTTCCGTCCTTATCGACGAACACATCGCGGCCGGCGGCTTTCGGCGCCATCTCGCGGTAATCGATCGCATGGTTCGTGCCGTCCTTTAGACGCATCAGCATAAACCCGCCGCCGCCTAGATTTCCCGCCTCGGGGTAAACGACAGCCAGCGCTATGCCGACGGCGATCGCCGCATCGACCGCGTTTCCGCCCTTCTTAAGAACTTCGACGCCAATCTTCGACGCGAGTTCGTGCTGCGACGCAACCATCGCGTGCCGCCCGCGAACCGGTTCCGGCGAAGCCGCCCGCGTACCAAACGGAACAAACGAAAAAACAAACGCCGCGATCAGCGCAGCGGCAAAAGTTCGACGGACTGAATTAGATCGCATAACGTAAATTTACCACGAGACTTTCCATTGACCGAATCGCGAAGCGAATGTCCCCTTGTCCCCTTGTCCCGCTGTCCCGCGTGTCCCAGATTGTCCCACGAGCGAGTTTGGGACAGCTAAGCTATTGAAAACACTGGGAGAGGTTCAAGGTTCAAAGTTTTTTGATGTAATTCAGGACTAGTGGCTTTGTTCTGTGTTTTCCGTGCCTTCTGTGGTTGGCTTTAAGGAAAACCTGTTTCGCTGTTTCTTCCCTTTTTCCTATTTCGTGTGTTTCGTGGAAAAAAGATTTTTACCACGAACCACACGAAACAAATCCAGATGTAAATCGAACCGGCTTTCTTATTCAGATCTGCTCGTTCTTGTTCATCATGTTCTGCGGTAAAAAATGTCCTACCAAAGAAACAAGAACAAGAACAAGAAGAATAAGATGAAAAAAGCCGCATCCTATGCATTCATTGGTTTTGTTGCGGTGGAAGTGAGGGTGTTCTGCGTCGAGCCCTTACTGACGTGCGGGCTACTGACACGGGTTTGGTTGTCAAAGAACACAGCGGAAATCGCCGACCTTTCGATTTTAGAATGTGTTGCTTAAATAGTCAATAGTTTTACTCGTGGCACACCTTCTGGTTTCAGGACAGCTGTCACTTTCAACTTTTGATAAATTTTGGTCAACTATCCGCTTAAGCCCTTGACATCGAAAAAAACTCGTGTATCATCCTCATAATTCAAGGAGTACCTTTCGCAAGTTTTTAAGTGGTTTAAGGAATTTTCCCCCTAAACCTTGGCACTTAACTTTTTCGGCTTGAAACCAGGTCTCTATCCCAAAGGCTAATCGCCTTAGATTCCCGGTTCCCAATCTCGAAAAACAACCGTTCGACAAACATCGAACACTCCGTGCTTCCCCGTTTCACCGCACGGACATACGTGGAGAAAAAACATGCCCACCAGAAGAACCCCTTCTTCTCAGAAGACTTTCTTGGCCTACATAGCTAAATCATTTGCTTCTAAACAAATTCCTCGCCATCGTCTAAATAATCTAGTAAGACCATTATTTTTTTTGAAGACGATTTGCGACTCAACGGCAAATTACTTTGATCCCTATAAACCTTTGCAGTCAACTTCTTTATCTTGAAACCAGATCCGATCCCATAGCCGTTTTCCAAGGTACTGTTCCGTTAAAGAAGCAATATATTCCGTTCCTATCCCGGCAAATCAACCAATATGATCTTTCAACGCCCAAAACAACTAATTTCTGTGCTTTTACTATTCGTTACCTTCTTAAGTGGGATCACGTCCATACGTGCTCAGGTCAAGGCCGATGCTGGAAGAACAATTCTGGTCGATCTTGGCAGTAGCAAGAGGGATGTACCTTTAGGGATAGAAGACACTGAGTCACTCAGTTGCCAGTGGGACGCAGAGTCTTTTAAGGACTTTGTTAATTTTTCCTACTTTAAAAGTAACTCAGAATGGGTCCTGAGATTGTTACCCGAAAAAAGTACGAGCGAAGTAAAAAGCATGAAATGTACGACGGGAGCAGAAACAGTATCGATTCGCGTTTCAAAAGTCGAGATGGGTACTGACATACAAACTCCCCAGCCATTATCTGTCATGAGACCGGTCGTAATCACAGCCGATCAGCCAAATGTCTGGACCCTCGACCAAGCTCACTATCTCTTGGCCCAAATGCATCGCCGAAATTTAGACCTGAAGGCCACTCAACTTACTGATCTTGACGCAAATGACATCAACGCAACCAGGCTCGATGCTCTGCGAACGCTGTTAGATGTAAGCGCCGAGTACGATGAATCCGTTGGCTTAAAAAACCGAACCCTGCGAGGTGAAAAAGAATATAACACGGGCCGAAAAAAAGAATTGACCGCCCAGAAGGATCAGCTTAATACAGAACTAGTGGAACTCACTCGCCAGATAGCCGACCTCAAAATACAAAGAATTAGAAGCGACAATGAAGACGAACAAACAGAACTCGACGAACAAATAAAAGAGCTGGAAATTGTGAAGGCAGTAGTTAAAGAGCAAATCGACCAAAAGAATTCTGAACTGGCAACATTGACTACAATTCCGGACTATCAAAGCGTCTCTCCCGAACGAGCGTCGACGACGAACAAGCAAAGTGCAGCATATGACTCAGCCCTTACCGATGCCGTAAAAGAGGTGACCAGCCAGTTTGCCGGTACTCCACAACTGAACGCCTCTCTTCGATTGGACAACTATCTACAAATGCAGTACGAAATTCTCTCGAAGCAGTTAACCTTGCTTCGTGATGAGGTTGGTGCAGGTGAGCGCTTGATATTTCTCGAGATGCCGCAATCTATAAATACGTCGTATGACAAGGCCGACAATAAATGGGCTCAATCATGGTGGAAGATAGCAGGATACGCCCAATGTATCGCATATCGGGATTCGGATACGGTACTTCCCTGTAGTAAAGTATTTCGAAAATCAGACTCCTTGATTCAGGATCAAAATTTCTCCACGTCGGAGGTGGTAAGTAATCTTGCTCAGACCGATGATCTGCTAAGATTGTATGAGGAAAGGCTGACTTTAACCAGAGATGATGTGGACTTTAATATAATGCAACTGGTCGGCGGGTTGCCCTCTTCAAACCCTTTGACAAGTGTTTCCCTGACCGAATTCAATCAAAAAGATCAGGCATTCAACGCATGCTTGAATGCAAACAATCCCGAGAATCGAACAAGCAATTGCAAGAAATCGAGCGACGAGCTAAATCAAGCCCAAGAGAATGTTTATCGAGATATCGTCGCTGACTTGAACAAATTTATAAATAGCTCCGATGCGTTGAATTCTTTGCCTAAGCTGTCCCCGCGCATGTCGTTGCTGCGAAATCAGATCCCGATCACCTCAAAATTGTTCAGACGAGCTTTGTTGCACGATATGCTTCAGATTCCCATGCCAGTCAGTTTTGTTCAGGACATCAAGGAAATTGGCAATATCCCATTAGGTTCAAAATTTGGGGAGGCATCGGATAGATCTGTAAGAGTAGTCGATATGTTCCCTAAGCAAAGCTCTTTGAATGTGAATGAATTGAAAATGGAAAGTAATGCTCTTTCCTTTAAATTCCTTTTCAAGCTGCTGGCCGGATTTGGCGCAAATGCGAACTATGAGCGAAATAGAGAAAAATACTCTCAATTCGTACAACAAGAACTTTATTCTTCGGCATTTGGAAAGGGTTCAACTGAATTCGGATGGACATTTAATCCAATGCCGGGCACAAAAAGAGTATCATCCGGCACCAAAACAACTTTCGCTATTTTAATAGTACCCGAAGATGCAACAGCTGTAATTCTCAAGTCGCGTGGTGCATATTTTTCACGCAGTTCAATGCAGCCTCAATCATTCGACGACACCAAATGGCTTCAAGGACACGCTGAGGACAAACGGGGATGGGGTCCACTTTCTAGAATTTTCGTCGTTCCGATCCCAGACGGCGGCAGCATGAACAACAATGCTTTTAACGTAAATGGCGTGGCATATAAGCCAGTCGAGAAGGGTAAGCGTATTACAGTAACAATTGATGGAGAAAAATTTTCTTCTCAAACAGGAATATTGGTGGACGGCGTCCCCTTAACTCAATCGCTAGGACTCGGACAGCCATTTATCCGAGATGATAGTAAAGCAGCCGATCTAGTAAAATCGGATATCCCCAAGAATGAAGTTGATGGAAGCTTTGAGAGAGTTGGTTCAACTCAGCTTGTCGCCTCTTTCAGAATGAATGAAAAATACGAAGGAACGCCTACTATTACGCTGATTGCTCCAGGGCGAGCAATCGTACTGAATGAAATTGCATCCCAACAAATTAAGATATCGATCAAGGGCAAACTGAGAAATACAAACGGACAAAACACTTTAGAGAACGAAGAGTATATGTTTGGGATTAGGCCTGATGATGAGGTTCCCAAAATACAGACCGTTAAGGTATTCACAGCGGCCTCTGATAAAGGTTTTATCGCGGTAATTACGGGGGAAAATCTCAATACCGTCTCGCAAATAAATTTGAATGGATCATGTTACCGTAAAGTTGAGACTGACGGAAATGCCGACAACCCTAAAAACAATATTGAGAAAGACGATTGCAAGGCTAACGCATTTGGATCCCGGGACGGAATAATAAAACTTTCTTTCGCTCCCGTAGAAGAAAAGATGATCCAAATCTTTTTAGTTTACCCCAAAGAAAAAGTAGAAAAAATCGTCGAAGCTCCGCCGATAGAGAATCCGAATGCAAAGAAAGAAGATAAACAACTGTCCGAACCAAAAGAAGATTTTGCACTCATGAAAATCGACTCCGCTGAGGTTGTCGGATACAAGACCAAACCTAATAGTTTTGTAGCTTTGGCGGTAGTTGAATTGAAAGGTCTCGGCTTTAAGAATAAAAAAATTAAGCTTGAACAGGGTGGTAATCTTCAGGTCGTAAGTGATACTCACGCCATTTTTACCGTTGAACAGGCGGAATTACCGATGGCGATCAAAATCATAAGTACTGACGATCCAAAGAATCCGATTCAAGCGTTATTTGTGGTCAAAGATAAAGAAAGACCAAAATCTTTCCAGCGTTTGATTAGAAATGGACCGAAATAGTAAATACTTTAGAAGTCCTCTTTACCGCAGACCCTGGCCGTATTGTTCGGTACCAAAGGAGCCGATGCCGTTTAGGCGGAAGCTAAAAGTCAGGCGGTTTTCGTTGCGGACGCCGACGTTGAAGGTGTAGAACTGGAGGGCGAGGGCGCAGCAGTCGTAGGCGTAGCCGAGAGTGTAGAGCGAACTGATGAGCGGCGAGAGCCGGGAAACTCGGCGGTTTTGGAAATCGAAAAAGACCGAGGCTCCGCCGTAGAGGCCTTTGTCGCGGTTGCCGACGAAAACGGACGGACTCCATTGTGAACCCCGCAGAGTTCCGGCTTCCTTCCCTTCATCATTGGCGTATTTTGCGAGCGAGGGCACAAGCGTGACGGCCCGCGTGTAATAAAACGTCTGAAATATTTTCAGCAGCGGCCTGTCGTAACCAACCGTCGCGGAGATCGCCCGCAATCCATCGCCCTGAAATCCGAGGTCCGTTCGCGTATTGACGAATATCGTTCGCTGCGGCCGATATGTCGCGTCAATGGTGAGCGGCGAAAACCGTCGCGGCACGCCGCCGAATGTGTAAAAGGACATCGCCGTGATCGGCGCGATCTGATTTCGCTGTCCGGGCGTGAGAGCTCCACCAAAACTCGGGTCGAAGAAATATTTACCGCGAACTGTGAGCGTAAACAGCTCATACGGCTGAATCGCCGGGGCTTTATCATTTGTCGCGGCTGATTTCGCTGATGTGTCCGGTTCTACGTCGGTTCCGGTAACGGTCGCTATCTCAGATAAACGCTTTTGCGCCTCGGACGTGACGGCCTCGGTATAACGCCTCGTGAAGATGCGGTGGGTCACGCCAAATTCGATCTCGTTGGTGTCCGTGATCGTGTCCATATAATCGAACCGGACGATCTTGCTGTAATTATCGACGCCGCCGATGAAGCGATACGTGACGAACGGTTCGATCACGTGGCGAAAGCGAAACGCGTCATTCTTGCCGTAGAAATTCCTGGCCAAAGCAACGGGCCGAATGTCGAACTCGAACTCGCCGTATTTTCTGATCACGTCACGGCCGACCACCTGACGCATATCATTGAACGAATTTGAATAATATGTAACGCGGGCCGCCCCTGTCGCTGTGAAGTTGAAATATTTTGTGCTGATCGGCAGAGTGAATTGCGGATAGACGTCAAGCCGCTGTCCGATAGCGGGCGAATTAACCGGATCGCCGCCGGTCTGCTTTCGATACAACTCAATATCGTCAACCTCTTCGCGACGAGAGATACCCTCGGCATTCGCTTTGAACGAAAAATAGACAGGTTTTAAGAACGAGATCATCGTCGGCCGCTTTTCAAAATTTACGCTCGGCAGATTGCGAGTTCTCACGCGGACGTTTGGAATAGAGATCGTCTGTGCACGCGCAAGCAGATTAAGCGTATAGCTGTTCCAACTTTTGTTGATGAAGAGCTGCGAAACCTCGATCGGCGAGATGATCTGCTGTACGCCATCGGAAAACTCCTGCCGGAAAGCAAGGTTCGACGTAAGCCGAACATCGGCAGCCGCCGTAAAACCGTTAGAGAAATAATGCACGCCCTCAGCGTAGACGATCGAACCGCCCTGATCGGGGTTTTCCGCCGAGGCCTGTGAGCCGAAGATGCGGTCCTTTACAGCGTAGAATCCGAAATTAAAATACGAACGCGAATTTGCCCGCGTGCGAAAATCGAGGCCGTAACCAAGTCCTCGAGATGTGTAAACATCGGTGCGAATCGTGACATCCGCCGATTTCCCAAGCGTCTGAAAGTAGGCGCCAGACAGGCGCAAGCCTTTGCTGCCGGAAAAGCTGAACGTCGGCGTAAGAAATCCGGAAGCACGGTCGCGTTGTTTAATCGGGATCGACGCGAACGGAACGGGCAGAACGGTAATATCCTTGATCTTAAACTTGCCGCCTTTCAGCTTGATACGGTCGTTAACTTTTATGCGGGCCTCGTCCGCCGTGAACGACCATTTCGGCACAGCCTCTTCGCATGCGGTGAACACGCCTTTCGTGACAACGACCTCATCCAACGCAACACGTTCAACCTTTTCGGCGGTGAAATAGATCACAGTGCCGTCGTTGGTTTGATTTGTAAATCCGGTCGAGTCTTCGAAGGTGCCGAGTTTGGTCTTATAATTCCAAACTGCCTTCGCACCGGTGATGCGCTGATCGTCGCCCTGATCGAAAACGACACTGCCCTCGGCCATCATTTTGTTTTCGGTTTCGATGATGGTGACCTTGTCCGCCTGTAGACGATAGATGCCGTAACGTACATCCACATTTCCGGTATGAACGAGGACGCGCTTTCCCGCTTCGCCCTCGACCGTCTGTTTGTCAGAATAAACGACGACCTCGCCGTCGCCGCCCTCGACCGCGAGTGCAGGTTTTTTGTTCTTGGGCGCCGCAATATTCTGCTGCGCAGAGACCGGATTAATGTTAGGCGTGTCGGTTATCGGGTTGGAGACTTGCCGGTCGACGGGATTCGTCTGCTGGCCCGCAGCCGCGATCGCGAACAACAATACAAACGCCGGCAATTGGACTCTTTTGAGGAAATGCATCGAGAATTTCGGAAGATGTAAAGTTTGATGCTAACACGAAAGCAAAGGAACAATAAAGCGATGTGATAAACTACGTTCTCGACGGAATTATTGACGTTAAATATGGCGAAACAAAAGGTTTTGGTCGTCGAAGACGAAGAGCTGATGCGGTCGATACTGCGGACTCTGCTGGAAGATGCGGGCTACGATGTACTGTCCGCCGACAGCTCGGAAACTGCTCTGCGGGCTTTTCCCGAAAACGAGATCGATGTAACGCTGACAGACATAAAAATGGCGGGAATGGACGGACTTGCTTTGCTCGACAGGATCAAGGCGATCGACGAACACGCGCTCGTAATTGTGATGACCGCGTTTTCATCGGTCGATTCCGCGATCGCCGCTTTGCGGAAAGGTGCGTATGACTATATTACAAAGCCATTCGTCAACGAAGATCTTCTGAAAACGGTCAGAAACGCGATCGAGAACCGAAAACTGTTCAGCGAAAATCGCGCATTACGACGCGAACTGAACCGGCAATATAACTTCTCCGAAATAGTAGGCACGAGCGATAAGCTCAAGGATATATTCAACCTCGTCGCAAAGGTATCCGACACGAATGCGAGTGTGCTGATCCAGGGCGAAAGCGGAACCGGCAAGGAACTGATCGCGCGCTCGATACATTTCAATAGCGGACGTTCGTCTAAACCGTTTTTAGCGGTGAACTGTGGAGCGTTGCCCGAATCGCTGCTGGAGAGCGAGCTTTTCGGCCATACGAAAGGATCTTTTACGGGAGCAATTGCCGACAAAAAAGGACTTTTCCGTTCGGCGGAAGGCGGGACGATCTTTCTGGACGAGGTCGGCGAGATGCCGCAGACGCTGCAGGTGAAACTGCTCAGGGCGTTGCAGGAGCACGAGGTGATTCCCGTGGGTTCGTCCGCCGCCATTAAGTTTGACGCGCGCATAATAGCGGCGACAAACCGCGATCTTGAGAAAGAAGTCGAGACGGGCAACTTTCGCGAAGACCTTTTCTATCGCCTCAACGTGATCGAAATGACGCTGCCGCCGCTTCGTGAACGTAGCGATGATATCCCGGCGTTGGCAAAGCATTTTGTATCTAAATCCGCCGGCAATCAAAGCACGGTTGAAAAGACCGTAAGCAAGGATGCGATGTCGGCGTTGTGCAGTTATAGTTGGCCCGGGAATGTCCGCGAATTGGAGAATGCCATAGAGCGGGCGTTTATTTTAAGCGGTGACGAAATAGACCGTGAGAGCCTGCCACCAAAGATGCGGAATGCATCGGCGGGAACCAGTTTTTCCGGCAACCAGCTGCCTACGCTCGAAGAGATGGAAAGGCGATATGTGCTGGAAACGCTGCAATCTTCGGGTGAGGACAAAGTCGCGGCGGCAAAGAGGTTGGGAATAGATCTATCAACGCTTTATCGAAAGCTGAAGAGGTACGAAGAGATCTAGCGTCCTATTTTGCGGCAAGCTCGATCACGAAAAAATCGGTTCCGTTGATGCGGGTGATCGTGCCTTGATTGTAGGGTGCCTGATAAAATTCGTCGGCCGGATATGCGGTTCCCTCAACGGATGATCCGCCGCCGCTTTCGCCCTGAGCTATCAATTCGGCGGGAAACCATTCCTCGGTCGATATTTCACGAGGTGCTCCCGGGCCTTTGGCGGATAGCTGTTCCTCAAATTTTTTCTCATCCTCGGTGTCCAGGCGAAATACTGCGACGATAGACTTCTTTTTATCATCGGCCTTCCACGTTAGATCTTCCGGTTCAAGCGTGAAATTTATCAGCATTCCCAGTTCTTCCGCGTTGCCATTAGCCTTGTTCGCGGCGGAAGCATTAGCATTCGAGCGAGCCGATGTCGCATTGGATGCTTTATTAGGATCGACATTGCCGCCGCATCCATAAATGAAAGACAGCAAGGAAAAAAGTGCTAAAATGACAACCGACTTGAAAATATTCATCGCCCCCAATATTAGAAACAAAGGAATCGGATTGCAAAGCCGTCGATCGGCCGCGACTTGCAGTTATACGATCCACAATGAAAATATGTTCGCAACACTTCTCCGGTTCGCGTCAATTTTGACGCTGCTTTTTACAATTTCGTTCGCCGCTTTCGCACAGAATAGCTCGCCAAAAACCACGGTGACTTCATTTTATAAATTTGACCGCTCGCATTCACAAACCTTTGAGCGCAAGGCGATCGATGCACGAAAAGGATGGCTTTCGCCGGAACTGTATGCTCTATTCATTAAGGAATTAGAACGCGAAAAAGAGTATCTGAAACAGAACCCGACAGACAAACCATTCTTTGGCGACGGACTTCCCTTTCGCGCACTGGACGAGTCCTGTACGGAAGGCAAACGATCAGTTCGAAAGCAGCTTACTATCGGCGAACAGGTAGAGGAAGAAGCAGAGGCGACGGTGAAAGTCGCGTTCGCATTCCCCAAGCCCTGCAAGGAACCGGACGTATCGGAATACACGATCCGGCTGGTCAAATCGAAGTCCGGTTGGGTGATCGATAATGTTATCTATTCGGCGGAATCAAACCTTGTAAAAGACCTGAATCGAACCTCTTACTAAATGAGCAATTCAAGATCGGCGGCATGGTACGCAATGGCCGTGCTGTTCGCGATCAACACACTGAATTTCTTCGACCGCACGATCATCGCCGCGGTGGGCGAACCCGTGCGTCTTGAGTTCGGGCTCGACGACAAGTCTTTAGGCGTTTTATCAACTGCGTTTACGCTGCTTTATGCGGTCGTCGGTATTCCATTCGGAAGATTTGCCGACAAGTTCTCGCGAACTAAATTGCTCGGCATCGGCGTTTTTTTGTGGAGTTTATTCACGGCGTTGTCTGGCTTGGTCGGTTCGTATCGTCAGCTTTTTCTGCTTAGACTTGGCGTCGGCATTGGCGAGGCGACTTGTTCACCGACGGCAACTTCGATGATCGCCGATATGTTCCCGTCAGAAAAACGTGCGAGAGCGGTCAGTATTTTTATGCTCGGGCTGCCTATCGGCATCGCACTCAGCTTTGCGTTGAGTGGAACCATTGCAAAAGAATATGGCTGGCGGATGGCGTTCATCGCGGCTGGTGTGCCGGGCATTTTCGCTGCCATAGCGGCGTTGTTCATACGCGAACCGATACGCGGCAACGCGGACGTTAGATCAGCGAATGAGGCACGGCCGTCAGGTTCCATTTATCGTCGTATTCTGGCCGATCCGACGATGCGTTGGTTGATCGTTTCGGGCATCATCCATAACTTTTGCATGTACGCGCTCAGCGCGTTTTTGACGCCGCTGCTGATGCGTTATCACGGGCTGGATATAAAGGACGCGAACCTTTATGCAATGGTCATCAACGGGCTGATGACGCTGCCGGGATTATTGCTTGCGGGCGTGGTCGGCGATCATGCTAAATCGCGTCGCAAAAACGGAGCTTTGCTTGTTTTGACGGCGGCTGTGTTTTTTTCCGCACCGTTCTTTTTGATCGCTCTACAGGTCGCGCCCGGCAACACTCTCGCCTTCGTCGCACCGATGGGCATCGCCTTTGCTCTTCTTTATTTCTATTACGCAATCGTTTATTCGACCATTCAGGACATCACCGATTCCAGCGAACGCGGAACCGCGATGTCGGTGTATTTCTTTTCGATGTACGTTTTCGGCGGAGCCTTAGGGCCGTTGATCATCGGGGCCATCAGCGACTATTTCACAAAAAGCGCCGCTGCGACTTCCGGCATCGTCGAATTCTCAAACGCCGCGCTCGAACCTTTCCGTGCATCTGGGCTTCATAATGCGATGTACGTTGTTCCGGCGTTGTGCGTCGTTCTGGCGTTGGTAATGTTTGCATCCGCTCGAACGGTTGGACGATCTTCTGTCGCTAAAACCTCGAACTGAAATTGATTTAAAAGAGTGGGGTTTTTAGACTAGAATGATAAATATGGAAGTCGCAGTCGACAATATAATTTGTATTGATCCGGAAATAATGAGCGGCACTCCCGTATTTTGGGGCACTCGGGTTCCGGTTCAATCTTTGTTCGATTGGCTGGAGACCGAGACAATGGAAGAGTTTTTAGATAATTTCCCTTCAGTGTCGCGAGAACAGGCGATCGAAGTACTTCACCTTGCCGAAAGTTTAGTGACATCGCCCTCGATCCTGCATGAAACTTCTGCTAGATGAAAACCTACCTAGAAGGCTAAAGTCTGGCCTAGTCAACGATCATGAAGTCCGAACATTCACGAGATGGATTGGCTTGGAAAGAGAAATGGAGAGTTATTAACTCTCATGGTTTCCAATGAATTCGACGGACTCGTCACAATCGACAAAAATCTCCAATATCAACAAAATCTCTTACGCTTTCCGATTCATCTATTTATTTTGCATGCGCCCAATAATAGGATCGATACGCTCGTTCCGTACATGAATAAGCTAGACGTCGTTTTACAACGACCGCTTTCTGGACAGATCACAATAATCAACTTAGATTGAATCCCTTCTTTCAGAGGCATACGCCCTTCGTGGTAAAATCTCATCTAATAATCGAATAACATTAATGAATTATGACGCCTGAAACCAAGGAAGCATTATCGGCAGCAGAGACGGAAAAGGAACGGTGGGAAAGCGAGACTTTGCAGAAGGTGCTCGACAAGACGCCCGAGCGGAAGAAAACTTTCGAGGGCATTTCGCTTGAGCCGGTCGATCGGCTTTATACCGAGGCAGATGCCGAGGATATTAGCGAGGTCGGATTTCCCGGTGAATATCCTTACAAACGCGGCATACACCCGACGGGTTATCGCGGCAAGCTGTGGACGATGCGGCAGTTCGCAGGATTCTCGTCGCCTGAAAACACGAACGCCCGTTTCAAATATTTGATGGAACACGGCCAGACAGGGCTTTCGGTGGCGTACGATCTGCCCGCGCTTATGGGCCTCGACGCTGATTCGCCTTTGAGTGAAGGCGAGGTCGGAAAGTGCGGCGTGGCGGTCTCTTCACTGGCGGATTTTGAAGTTTTATTTGACGGAATTCCGCTCGACCAAGTTACCGTATCACAGACGATCAACGCTCCGGCACCGATCTTTTTGGCTATGTATCTCGTTGTCGCAGAGAAGCAGAAAGCTGATTTCACGAAGATCTCCGGCACACTGCAGAACGACATTTTAAAAGAGTACATTGCTCAAAAAGAGTGGATCTACCCGATCAAACCGGCGATGAAGCTGGTGATCGACACATTCGAATATACGACCAAACACGTCCCGAAATACAACCCGATCTCAGTCAGCGGGTATCACATTCGTGAGGCCGGTGCGACTGCTTTGCAGGAACTTGCGTTTACGCTGCGCGATGGTGTGGAATATGTTCAGTACGGCGTCGATCGCGGAATGGACGTGGACGAATTCGTCCCGCGGCTTTCGTTTTTCTTTAACGCTCATAACGATTTTTTCGAAGAGATCGCAAAATATCGTGCTGCTCGTGTTATCTGGGCACGGACAATGAAGGAGCGTTTCAATGCAAAAAATCCGCGAACGATGCAGCTGCGTTTTCATACACAGACGGCCGGAGTTTCGCTGACCGTGCAGCAGCCGTTGAACAATATCGCCCGCGTTGCTATCCAGGCACTTGCAGGAGTCTTGGGCGGAACGCAGTCGCTGCACACCGATTCGTATGACGAGGCATTCGCATTGCCGACGGACGAAGCGGCATTGATAGCTCTTCGCACCCAGCAAATAATCGCCGAGGAAACGGGCGTTGTAAATACGGTCGATCCGCTCGGCGGAAGCTGGTACGTAGAATCGCTGACGCAAAAAATGATCGACGGTTGTATGGATTATTTCGAAAAGATAGATGGTTTCGGCGGAATGGTCGAAGCGGTCGAGGCCGGATTTCCGCAGCGTGAAATTCAGGAATCCGCATATCAATATCAGAAGTCTGTCGAACGAAACGAACAGATCATCGTCGGTGTAAACAAATATACGATGGAGGAAGGAGCGTCGAAATTCGACATACTTCAGATCGACGAAAACATCCGCGACCACCAACTGACGCGCCTAGCCCACACAAAATCAACCCGTGATAATGGGGCCGTGGCAAATTCGCTCGAAAAACTAAAACAAGCCTCGATGAAAAACGAAAACACAATGCCCTCGATCATCGAAGCCGTCGCTGCATACGCGACCGTCGAAGAGATATGCGTTGCCTTGCGCGATGTTTATGGGATTTATGAAGAACCGGCGTTTTGAACGAATGGTTTGTTTGACCAACCGTTCGGGACCGCCGTATTGAGTTTTCAGAAAGAGTGACTGAAGGTAATGCACTGAACGAAGGTCGATGACTTATGACACAGCAAAGGTGGTTTTACGTCGTTATTATGTCTCTGCCGGCGATCGCGTTTTGGGTGTCCTTGCTTCTATGGATTTATGACAATAGTTCTGGCGAAAACTGGTCGCCTGTTATCCGTCAATGGGCATTATTCCTGTTGTGTAGCTTCTTCCTACTCACGTCCTGTTCGATCGGGATAGTAAAGTGGACTCGAGGAGTCTACACCGCTCACTTTTGGGTCGGGGCATTGATAAATCTGCCTTCCGTCTTGTTTTCGCTTGCCTTCGTAATCCCGGGAGTGTTACGGGAAGCAACCGAATAGATTTAAGCTCGCTTTATTATTTCCCGTAACTCACTCGCCAGATCTTTTTGCCTCCGTCGTCTGTTATCAAAAGCGAACCGTCCGCAGCGACGAGCAATCCGACGGGCCGTCCCCATACCTCATTTGAATTCTCGTCCGGCAGCCATCCTGTGACAAAATCTTCGAAGCGGTTACCGATAAGTTTGCCGTTTTTGAACCGAATCCGGACTATCTTGTAACCGCTAAGTTTTGCGCGGTTCCACGAACCGTGCATCGCGACGAAGGCGTCGCCGTGATAATCCTTTGGAAACATCTTGCCCGTGTAGAACTGAATTCCGAGAGCGGCGACGTGCGAGGTGAAAAGCACATCGGGGATGATCGCTTTTTTGACGAGGTCGGGGTTCTCGCCTTTGCGTCGCGGATCTTCGTTTTGGCCGAGATAAGCATAAGGCCAGCCGTAAAAACCGCCTTCTTTAACACGCGTCGCATAGTCGGGCACAAGATCGTCGCCGAGTCCGTCGCGTTCATTAACGGCGGTCCATAGCTCGCCGGTTTTCGGATTCCACGCGAGGCCGATCGGATTGCGAAGGCCGCTGGCGTAGATGCGATGATTCTTGCCGTCAGGATCGTAAACGGAGATCGCAGCCCGTTTCGCGTCGGCCTCAACGCTTACGTTCGATGCCGAGCCGATCGAAACGAACATCTGCTTGCCGTCCGGTGAAAACAGAATGTTTCGCGTCCAATGCTGGTTATATCCGCCGGGCGTTAATTCGACTAGCCTTTCCGGGTCGCCTTCGGCCGCAGTCTGCCCGCTCTTGTATTTGAACCGTACGATGGCATCGGTGTTCGCAACATAAAACCAGTCCTTATGAAACGCCATTCCGAATGGCTGCGACAGCTTGTTTGAAAACACGAAACGCTGGTCAGCCACACCGTCCTTGTTCGTATCGCGCAGCACGATCACCGCGTTTGCCGCCGCATCTGACAGAAATACATCGCCATTTGGCGCAAGCGCCATCCAACGCGGATTGCGGAAATCACCCTCGGCAAAAACATTTACTTTAAAGCCTTTTGGCAGGCTTAGCCTTGCATTTTCAGGCTGCGGGATAATGCGGGAATTCCGCCGTGCACTTTCCGTCGCAAACGGCGGCGGTAGTTTTGACGGATCGTATGAATGCACTGTCGGCTTGTCAAAAGCAACGACGGCAGGTGGTTTCGACGGCGTGTTTATGGGCATCGGCTGCGGCGTCTGGCAAACGGCGGTCGCCACGGCAGCAAGACCTATGGCTGAAACCGCGAAAAGATGTCTGGTATAATGTGCGTTCATATTCCCTTAATCGATGTCTGAAATTCTAACCCTTATTGAAGAGGATAAACGTCCGACGCGACGAAGTTCAAGCGAGACCGGCTCGAAAGGTGAGCGTCTTGCGGCGGAATTTCTTATTCGCGAGGGTTATCGAATCGTGATGGCAAATTTCACCGTACCGATCGGACGCGATATTCGCGGTGTTCAGGTTAAAGGTGAGATAGACCTGATCGCACTCGATAGAGAGGTCGTGTGTTTTGTCGAGGTGAAGACTCGCTCAAGTGACGAGTTCGCCGGGCCGCTGACTGCGGTCGATGTTCGCAAGCAAAGATTGATAACACGAACCGCCCGCGTTTACCGTCGCGTATTCTCTCTGTCTGATGTTCGTTACCGATTCGATGTTGTGACCGTTCTCGACGACGGCCGCGGCGAACCGCTCATCGAATTGTTCAAAGCTTATTGGACGGAATCAAAGTTCAAAAAGCGCGCCTGGAACGACGAATTGCATTGAAGTTTCGTATATTATTGGAACATTCGAATTTAGGCATGCGTAGTAGCCCCAAAGGATTCAACTTATGAAAAAGCTCATATTTCTTATGACACTTCTGTTTTCGGCGGGTATCGTCAACGCTCAACAGCCGGCATTGATCGACCGCGAACTAATATTCGGCAACCCGGAATATGCGGGCGCCCAGATCTCACCGGACGGTAAATATATTTCGTTCATCAAACCTTACAAGGACACGATGAACGTCTGGGTAAAGGGCGTGGACGAACCTTTCAACGCTGCACGCCCGATGACGGCCGACACGACCCGACCGGTGCGAAACTATTTCTGGTCGCGTGACGGCAAGTATATTTTGTTCGTTCAAGACAAGGACGGCGATGAGAATTTTAATGTGTACGCCGTGAATCCGGCGGACAAGGCCGCGACCGGTTCAGATGTTCCCGTTGCCCGGAATATCACCGACGCAAAAGGCATTCGGGCAATGATACAGGCTGTGCCGGAATCCGATCCGGATGCGATCTATGTCGGCATCAACGAACGCGATAAAGCCTGGCATGATCTGTACAAGGTAAAGATCTCGACGGGCGAACGTACACTGATCAGCGAAAACCGCGACCGCTATCAGGGAATGATCTTTGACAACACCGACAAACTTCGACTAGCGACGCGTGCCGCGCAGAACGGCGACACGGAGATCCTAAAAATAGGTGCGGACGGAAAAGCGACGAAGATCTACGACTGTAATTCGTTCGAAACCTGCGGCCCGGTCCGGTTTCACAAGGATAATAAGCGCGTTTACATGCAGACGAACAAAGGCAGCCTCGACCTGATGGATGCCGAAACCGGTGCGGTAACGAAGGTCGAGAGCGATCCGCTCGGCAAGGTCGATTTTGGCGGGGCTTCGTTCTCTGAAGTTTCTAAGGAGATCGTCGCAACCACATACGAAGATGATCGTGAACGCTTCTACTGGAAGGACAAGAAATTTGAGAGCGATTACAACTACATCAAAAAATCGCTCGGCGACAGAGATATTAATTTTCAGTCCGCCACCACAGATGAATCGAAGTTCGTCGTCGTTACGTCAAGCGACGTCGATCCCGGAACGGTTTGGCTCTATGACCGTAAAACCAAAAATCTAAAGACGCTATATCAGGTTCGCGAAAAGCTAGACCGCAAATCGCTTTCGCCGATGACAGCGGTCAAATATAAATCGTCCGACGGTCTTGAGATCCCGGCTTACCTGACGATCCCCAAAGGCTCGAATGGCAAAAACCTGCCTACCGTCCTGTTCATTCACGGCGGCCCGTGGGGGCGCGACTCGTGGGATTATCACTCATATACGCAGTTTTTGGCGAATCGCGGCTACGCTGTTCTGCAGCCTAATTTTCGAGCCTCGACCGGTTACGGCAAAAAATTCCTGAACGCCGGTAATAACGAATGGGGCCAGAAGATGCAGGACGACATTACCTGGGGCAAAAAATATCTCGTCGAACAGGGCATTGCCGATCCGAAACGCGTTGCGATAATGGGCGGCAGCTATGGCGGTTACGCGGCTTTGGCCGGAGTTGCCTTTACGCCGGACGAATACGCTGCGTCGGTCGCGATCGTTGCTCCGTCAAATCTGCAAACGCTGCTTGAGGCAATACCGCCATATTGGGAAGCGATCCGTACCGTGTTTTACAAACGAATGGGCGACCCGAACACGCCGGAAGGTTTGGCACAGATGAAGCGGCAGTCGCCTTTAACATCGGCTGACAAGATCAAAACGCCTTTGATGGTCGTGCAGGGAGCGAACGACCCGCGCGTGAATAAGCGCGAATCGGATCAGATCGTTGTTGCTCTACGCGATCGGAAATATCCCGTGGAATATCTCGTTGCTCCTGACGAAGGCCACGGCTTTGCGCGGCCCGTCAACAATATGGCGATGATCGCGGCGGCGGAGAAATTTCTCGCCAGGCACATCGGCGGACGCTATCAGGAGACGATGACGCCTGAGGTAACAAAACGGCTCGGTGAGATCACGGTCGATCCGGTCACTGTAACGCTCGCTAAGAAAGTTGAAGCGGCGGTTCCGGCTGCGATAAATGCGACCGGAACGTGGACGCTTAATGTTGACGCAGGCGGTCAGGCGGTGGACGTAACGCTCGATCTGAAACAAAACGGCGATGCTGCCGCCGCCGACGGACGAAACCATCGCGGCGGCGGCAGCATCGAAAAAGGCAGTGTTTCCGGTAAGACTTTAAAGCTGACAATTAAAGCAGATGTCCAAGGCCAACCGACCGATCTCCTATTCGAAGGCACGATAGAAGGCGACAAAATAACCGGAGCCATCCTTGCCCACGGCTTGGGAAGCTTCGGTTTTTCGGGAAGCAAGAATAAGTAGCTAGTTGTTCTGACTCTTTGAACACGGATCGGGCGGATCAAGCGGATTTTTCGGATAGTGTCCTATCCAGATCATTCTGCGGAATCCGCCCGATCCGCGTTTAAGATTAAGTTTACCGTTTACTTCGAGGTTCTTTGGCGTCAGTTAGAACGACGAAATCACCAAGTCCCGTGTGTTTGTCTAGGTCGAATTTCTTGAAATCCTGCTCGTATCGCATCGTTACGACAACGACGCGGGTTTTCGGCCGATACTTTAGCAGGTGCTCGACTGTACCAAGTCGATTTTCAGTGTGAAATCCGCCGTTTAGGTGAACGACAAGTGAGCCTTTGTTTTTCTTTAGGCTTTGGGCGACCGAATAGGCCATCGTCGCATCCCAAAGCGACTGCGAACTCAGGATCTTATCGATCCCCATTTGGGCTTCCGGGCTCGGGCCCATCAGTGCTTTAAATTTCGCAGCGTAAGTTGCCGAGGCTTCGGAATAAGGTAATGGAGCGAGCCATTTCTTTGCTTCCGGTGAGAGTGGTTTCAGTGCATCGCGGCCGTTTCGCGAAACCATGTTCACGTAGCGTCGCGGAGCATTTGCCGCGACAATGTCCAACTTTTTCTCTTTTGCCAATTCGACCAGCGGGCGATAGTCGGTCTTGTAACTGGGCCACGGGCGCGAGCTAAGCAGGAAATGATTTTCCGGGATCAGCCCCGCGAGATACTCGTCGAGCACGACCTGCACATCGCGCTCGAACATCTCCAGCGAAAGCGTGACCTTTCGTTTCGCCGCATAGGCCGCGATCGCCTGTTTGAATATCTCAAACTGAACCGCATGCCCAACGGCATCGTCATGCATCTCGCCGAGAAACACGACATCCGCATTTTCAAGCGCCTTTACTATATCGGCGATACTCGACGCATTTCCCTTTCCGTCAAAAACCGAGTATTTCTGGTCCGTATTCTGACCAAATGCCTGTACCGACAAGAGCAGCGAAACGAAGACTAATTTTCCGATCATGCCGGATAGATTATCACTATCGCGAGTAAAATTCGACGACGACATTTTCGTCGCAGATAATGCTTGGTGGCCGACGGCAGCGGAGGTGCAATCTCTACACCGTCCGCCCACCGCCTCATTCTCCGGCTATGACACACAATCCCGACCGGAGAGATGACAAGCCGTTTCTACTTGATCTCCCAGCTCGTTCCGATGATAAATGAACGCCCGCGTGCCGGAGCGAGAATAAACTGCTCGTTGTAAAATCGGTCGAAGATATTCGTCAAGCCGGCGTTGATGTTGACATTGAAATGCTCGCGCCGGAACGAATATCCACCGCGAATATCGCTGACCGCATAGCCCGGCTCGGGGCCAGAGTTAGATGCAATGAATGAAGTAGAGAGCCGATCATGGCTGTTCACGATACGCGTCTGAAACTCTCCGTAGTAACGATTTCCAAGATCGTTCCATCTAAGATTCAGAACGGTCTTTAGCGGCGGTGCGATGTTGAATGGTTCAGAGGTTTCTCGATTGTCGCCGCGTAAATATGAGATATTTCCGTTCGGTGTGAGAAAACCGTAATCGCCTATTCTAAATGGAGCTTCCAATTCTGCCTCAAAACCCTGAAGACGAACCTTGCCAAAATTGATGGTCTGTTGGATCTGCGTGGGATTTCCGCTTACCACAAAGCATTGGTTAGCATCAAGAACTGTGGTAGGTGTCAGGATCAGCACCGGACAGTCTCTATTATCAAAGGCGGAAGTGCTTGAAAGAAAATTACGGTAGTAATTATTGAAATACGTGAACGAGCCGGCAAATTTCGACGTTCTCACTTTAACCGCAGCGTCAAAATTTATTCCGCTTTCAGGTACGAGATTCGGATTTCCTACGAGAAAACCGCCTATCGATCCGGCGCCGGTAAAGAATCGCTCAAATAGATTTGCGACGCGGAAAGAACGCCCGATACGACCGGTCAAACTAACCGCATCGGTAAGCCTGTAAACGGCCCCGAAGTCACCTGTTACTGCCGTTTCGTTGACAGTCAATCCGATAGCGAGATCGGCAACACCGATGTCTTCCAATTGAAATTGTCGAATGCCGGGTGGCAGTGAAAAGCCTTCGGTCTGTTCCGAACCAGAACTAAATCTCTCGACGCGAAGACCGCCGATCAATTTCAAACGGTCGGTCAACGTAAATTCATCCTGTGCAAAGAACGCGACGCTTCCAAAATCCGCTCTCGGAACGCTCGTCGTAAGATTGGCAACGCCGTTAAGCCTATTCAACGCGAGCCTCGCATCTTCATTCGTATCGCGAAAGAAGCTCACGCCTGCGGTGAGGAAATTGCGGCTGCCGAGTATCCAGTTGCTTTGCACGTCAACGCCGTAGCTGTCAGTATCGGTTACGGTCTCGCTCAGCGAATCGACGAACGGACGAAAGACGGTCTGGTTTGAAAACTCGCGTTTCTGATTTTGATAATAGAAACTTGCCGAGACCTTTGCGAGGTATTTGTTCAGATTTCGCGTTTCAAAACGCCCGCTAAACTTATCGCGATTGGAGTAAGGAAAATATGCGTTGAATCCGAAATCAAGGGTCAGCAACGGTGAGCCGACACTAGCCGCACGCCTGCGTTCGTAGTTAAGACGAAGATCGTTATCGTCGTTAAAGAAAAATCGCGTCGTTACCTGCGTATTGCCGCCGTGCGATTGCGAGTTGCCAACCTCACTTCCCGAGACGAATCCATCGACCGGTCCCAGGCCGAGTCCATCCGTGTTGCCCGCATGATAGTTTTCATATCGCTCTAATGACTGGGCCACGCGAAACGAGAAAAACTTGCTCGAACCGGTGACCGCAAGATTGCCGCGTCGCCCGTTTTCGTTGGAACTGTAATATGTGTTGAGCCTTGCTCCGAACCGGAAACCGCCATCCTTTCTGCGCGGAGCATCCTGAGTAATTATGTTGATCGTTCCTGCCAGAGCATCCGTTCCGTAGAGCACCGATCCAGAACCACGGACAACCTCAAGCGTCTCGATCTGCTCCAGATCGACGAGGCCGATCTCGATACCAGATTGTCCGGTCGATGTTCTCGCGTTGTTAAGGCGTTCGCCGTCAACCAAAATAAGAATGCGATTGCTTTCCAATCCGCGAATACGTGGCCGCACTTGAAATGCACCTTCGTTCACTGTAGATGTTCCCGGCAGCGATCGAAAAATATCGCCGACAGTATTTACCGAGCGACGCTCGATCTCTTCGCGACCAATGACCGTTACCGGAACGGCGGTGTCATCGGTTGAAATCTGTGTGCGTGTCGCCGTAACAGTGACGCTTTCGGAAATGTCGCCCGGTGAAAGAACTATCTCGAATGGGATGCCTACGCTTCCCGACGGGATGTCGCGGATTACTGCCGGAAAACCCGAGGCATTTACCGAAATTTTGTAGTCGCCCGCATCTACGTTCTCGAACGTCGCCGTTCCATCCGATCCGGTAACGCTGGTCTTGGTCTGATAATTTTTATCGGTCAAAACAGCCGTTGCTCCGGCGACCGGCGATCTGTTTGCGTCTTTTATCGAGATCGTGATGGTCGATGTCTGGGCAAATGCAGAAATGGAAAGTATTAGTAGGTTAAAAAAAACGAAAAAAAGCCGTCTGTTGGCCATAATTATTCCTCACTTGCAGAATCAGGCCAACGAAACTAAACTTCATTAGTTCGCCAGCCAAAAAAGGTCGGTTGAATGCACCGGCTAAGCGTTCACGATTTCCAAGGTCCGAGCGCTTAGCCTTTTTTTATTTTTATAAATTCCCTCTTTCGAGGAGTTTGCCACTAAAGTTCTAGCATCTATCCAGCCGGATAAATATTAGCGAATGGCGTAGTTTGAGTTTCGCTAGTTATTAGCGTTATCCATACCTTTTGCCAGCGGCTCATTAAAGGCCGCCTTGAAACTGTCAAAGGTATCGCGGGCCGATTGCACTATCGTTTCGTCTTCGCCTTCGTTCGCCTCTGAATAGGCGGTGATAGCCGCGCCGAATTCCTTCCACATCGGGCCGACCATATGGCCGTAACTGTTAAAGAATGCGCCGCCTGCCTCAGGCGTCAGGTCGAGGTGTTCTTTCAAATGTCTGGTAATTACCTGTCCGCCGAGTGTCGATCCCTCGATAACATAAGCACTGCCAAATGCTTTTGAAACACTGGATGTGTCAGGCGTCTGTTCGAAACTGCTCGTGGCCTTCACTTCCTCTAAAACACCAAGATGCTTTAGGTCTGCCTCAAGCGACGGCAATTTCAACCGGAGCTGGTAATCAAAACCCGCTTCTTTCAATTCGGCGATAGGCAGTTTTGGTTCGACCGCCGCATAAAAGCGATAGAATTTTCCAAGCAAAGTCTTATAATCCTCGAGCGTGAACATTTTATTCATCACATCGACGACCGTCTCCAATCCTTCGTGCTGAGACCTTGTTTCTTCCTTCAATTTTTGTAGGATCATTTTCTCCGTTGTTCTCATTTAGCTGAAAATGAAAATCAATTTCAATAAGAGTATCGTCACAGGACATTCTTGTCAAACGACGACCAAAAAGAAGATACCCCGACATTGGCCGGGGTATCAAGGAATCAGTGATGAATTGTTTATTTTTCGAGGTTAGAGGCCTGTTAACGCGATGCTGCTAATTGGATTCGTGCATTAGCGGCGTCCAGGCGTTCGCGTAAGACGCTCGTCGTTTCAATGTCGTTAGCTGCGGCGACGGCAAGTTCCTTCTCGGCGGCTTCCCTTTCAGCCTTTGCGGCATCGACGTCGATGTCTGCAGCAGTCTCAGCGGAGTCGGTCAAGACCGATACCTGATCATTGCTGACTTCCATAAACCCGCCTGTCACGACCATCTTTTCCGATACGCCTTTCGTTGTGTACGAAAGCACGCCCGGTTTAAGGGCCGAGACGAGAGGTGCATGGTTGGCCAAGATCCCGGCCTCGCCAGAGGCTGTCGGTATCGTTACCGAATCGACCTCAGCGTCAAGAACCTTTTTTTCCGGAGTTACGATTTCTAACTTAAGCATTTGTTTGTGATCTGTAATTGGTGATGGGTGATAGGAATCCTTCCCATCACTCATCACTTGTCACTTATTACGCAGCGGCGGCCATCTTCTTGGCTTTCTCTCTTGCCTGTTCGATCGTGCCGACCATGTAGAATGCCTGTTCGGGCATATCGTCACACTTGCCGTCGAGGATCTCGCGAAAGCCCTTGATCGTGTCTTCGATCTTGACGTATTCGCCCTTCAAACCGGTGAACTGTTCACCGACGAAGAACGGCTGCGAAAAGAATCGCTGGATCTTGCGGGCACGGGCAACGGTCTGCTTGTCGTCTTCCGATAGCTCGTCTAAGCCTAGGATCGCGATGATGTCCTGCAAATCCTTATAACGCTGGAGGATCTTCTTAACTTCCTGCGCCGTGTTGTAATGCTCGTCGCCGACGATCTGCGGATCGAGAATACGCGAGTTTGACGCGAGCGGATCGACTGCAGGGTAAATACCCAGCTCCACGATCTGACGCGACAGCGCCGTAACAGCGTCGAGGTGAGCGAATGTCGTCGCCGGGGCCGGATCGGTGTAATCGTCGGCGGGCACGTAAACGGCCTGGATCGACGTGATAGCACCGGTCTTGGTCGATGTGATGCGTTCCTGCATCTCGCCCATTTCGGATGCGAGCGTCGGCTGATAACCCACAGCGGACGGCATACGGCCAAGAAGTGCGGACACCTCAGAACCTGCCTGCGTAAATCTAAAAATGTTATCGACGAAGAAAAGCACGTCGTTCCCCTGATCGCGAAAGTATTCGGCAACCGTAAGTCCCGACAATGCAACGCGGAGGCGTGCTCCAGGAGGCTCGGTCATCTGTCCGTAAACAAGAGCTACTTTCGAATCCTTGATCTGGGCCTTATCAACCAGCGAGAGATCGAATGCACCTGTCTTTTCGAGATTCTCGTTAAAGGCGTCGCCGTAACGGATAACCTTCGATTCGACCATTTCGCGGAGAAGATCGTTCCCTTCACGGGTTCGTTCGCCGACACCCGCGAAAACCGAAAATCCGTCGGAACCGATCGCGACGTTGTTGATCAGTTCCATGATAAGAACCGTTTTGCCGACGCCCGCTCCGCCAAACAGACCGATCTTTCCGCCGCGAAGAAACGGCTGAATGAGATCGATGACCTTGATGCCGGTTTCGAACATCTCGAGAGATGTCGCCTGTTCGTCAAAACTCGGAG
>Ga0193752_1000965_pt1 | contig 25384 bp, 26 predicted proteins | sample H1c1metaG_FD_144924 | JGI IMG/M metagenome (GOLD analysis project Ga0193752, IMG submission 144924) | Soil microbial communities from a riparian zone of the East river system, Colorado, United States - H1c1 | ecosystem: Environmental > Terrestrial > Soil > Riparian zone | place: USA: East River...
CGAGATGATAGGAGCTCAACTGATCGCCGGTGGCTGCCTTGTTCAAAAAATCAACGCCCTGCCTTATTAGTTCACGGTCCCAAAGTGTTTCATCCTGATCTTCATAAAGTATGAAGCCGCTCTCATCATGCAATCTTGCGTCAAAGCGTGATGCATGAAAACAGATCAGCGCAAGTAGTGCATTTGTTCTGGGCTGATTGGTGGGCTGAAATTGCGAAAGCATAAGGCCGAGACGCAGTGCTTCCTGACAAAATTCTTTTCTTAATATCTGGTCATGCGAGGTGGAATAGTAGCCTTCGTTAAAAAGAAGGTAAATGATGTGAAGCACATTTCCCAGTCTTTGGTCGATGTCGGAAGCTGAGGGCATCACCAGTTTAATCTGTTCCACTCTCAGTCTTTCCTTTGCTCTGAGCAATCTCTTGTTGATCGTTTCCTTGTTGGTGAGAAAGGCTTTGGAGATCTCATCGATGCCGAAGCCGCAAAGTACGCGCAGGGCCAGGGCCATCTGCGCCTCACTGGCTATCGCTTCATCGCACACGGCGAACATCATCTGCAACTGGCTGTCGTTGATGTTGCCGCTGGAGAAATCAATTTCTTCCTCTTCACTTCTTTGCGGTTGTGTGGATTTGAGTTCGGGGATGATCTTCTTCGTCAGGATATTGTTTCTCCTGAATTCCTGGAGGGTATTGTTTTTCGCCACAGTATACAGCCAGGCTGTGGGATTGGCAGGTATGCCTTTTTCCTTCCAGTTTTCCATTGCCTGCAAAAAGGTTCCACTGACAATGTCTTCTGCGATCTCTATATGTTCCAGTCCAAAGGTTTTGCTGATAACAGCCACCATTTTGGAAAATTCCTTCCGGAACAATTGATTGATGAGTTCCTGATCTCCGTTCATTGCGTCAAAAGGTAAAACCTATTCCGCTGACGAAACAGGTTTTACCATCATCTGGCTTGAATTAATCAATTGAACAGCGGTCTTATTTCCACACTTCCTTTCTCATCGATAGCAGGACAGCCATGCGCCAATGTAGTGGCTTCATCCAGGCTTTCAGCCTTCACTATGATAAAACTTCCCAGCTTTTCCTTGATCTCTACAAAGGGACCATCCGTGATGACGCCTCCGGCTTTCAGAACTTTTCCTTCCTTAGCCAGCCGGACGCCGTTGCCGCCAAATTTTCCCTGCGCCACAATTCCAGATATCCAGTCGTTCCACTTCTTACCCAATTCCTTCATTTTTTCCGGACCTGCATTGGTGTAATCATAATCCGGTTGTCTGAATAAAAGTGCGAATTCTTTCATAGTAATTGATTGGTAGGTCAGAAAATAATTGATGCAAAAATAAATAACTAATTGGCGACGGCAAACTGACCAGGCTGATAGTCGCCAGCGGGCTGACGGAAGGCGATGTTGAGGCGGTTGTAAATGTTGACGGTTGTGATGGACACGGTCAGGTCGATCAGTTCCTCATCTGTAAATACTTCTGATGCCTGCTCGAAGACCGCATCGGGTACATGTCCATTGGCTACATTGGTTACTGCTTCAGCCCAGGCAAGTGCCGCGCGTTCCCGGTCAGTGTACAGAGGACTCTCTCTCCAGGCGCTGATCATGTAAACACGCTGCTCTGTTTCTCCTTCTGCACGCAGGTCCTTGGAGTGCATGTCGAGGCAATACGCACAGCCATTGATCTGTGAAACCCGGTAATGCACAAGGTGCTGGAGTGATTGTTCGACGGGTGATTTAGCGAGGTAGACACCTAATGGGCGATGCGCGGCGATGGCCTTCTGTCCTTTTTCGAAAACATTGATTCTCTGTTCCATAGTAAATCTGTTTTTGATTGTTACACCCATATAATGATCGGGCGAATCGAAACTGGACAGAGGGACAAAGATTTTTTTTGCTTTTTTTGGGGCGGCGATTATGGATCCCTTTTCGCTACTTTCATTGGGGCTTAACCTGACGCAAAAAACCTCATGGGATGAATGCTTTTTTTGAAACCACCAGCAAACTGATCAGGCTGACGCCAGAAACGCGAACGGCCTTATCTCTCATCCTGCACCGAATTGAGCAACCGAGGGGCCATATCCTGGTGAAAGAAGACGCCATCTGTAATTACCTGTGGTTTATTGAAAAAGGCCTTACCCGAACATACTATAATAAGGACGGGAAAGATGTTACCGACTGGATCAGCACTGAAAATAACTATTGCTGTTCCATTATCAGTTTCATTACCCGTCGGCCAGACCGCCGTGGGATCGAGTTGCTGGAAGATTCCATCCTTTGGTCTATGCACTATAACGACCTCGAAAAACTATACGAATCTTCTCACCAGGTAGAGCGACTGGGCCGGCTACTCGTTAGCCAGGGACTGATACAGGTGCAGCAACGTTTCGATGACCTGCATTTTGCTACCGCGGCTGAACGGTATCAGAAAATGATCCTGGAACATCCGTCAATCATTCTACGGGTTCCGCTTGGTATGATCGCCTCCTATCTGGGCATCACCCAGGAAACACTCAGCAGGATCAGGGCCCAATCGGCACATCCATAACGTTGTAGTTTTTGACATATGTCAAAGGACAGGAATGCAGGATAGTGAAACTTTGCAAAAAAGAATCACTATGAATAATTTATTGTGGATACTCCAGGGATTCCTCGCCATCATTTTTGGATATTCAGGCCTGATGAAATCCTCTCAGAACAGGGAACACCTGGTGGACATCGGTCAAACAGGTGTAGCAAATCTTTCTTATCCATTGATACGCAGTATCGGTGTCTCCGAATTGCTGGGTACGTTGGGAATTATCCTTCCCTGGGCGACCGGGATCATGCCGGCATTAACACCGATCACGGCTTTTTGTTTTGCATTGCTCATGGTACTGGCAGCACCGATTCATTACAAAAGAAAAGAATATAAAGCGGTGGCCCTGAATCTCAGCTTTTTGCTGATCAGCACCTTTGTGGCCGTCATGCGTTTCTCACAGCTCGGTTCCTGAACCGACCGGCAGACCGATCAATGCATGGACGTCTCTTCGGTTTTACTGATCAGCATCAGCACATCATGATACTTGTGCATGTTCTCGCCCGAGGCCAGTTTCTTCGACAGGCCCTGCAAAACTTTTTTCGACTCGGGGCTCTTAATGGCCTTGAGTCTCTGAACAGTAAATTTCAGGGTGTTCACCAATTCTGTTGAAGTGGCGATCCCGGCTGCTCTGTCCATATCCGTTGGCACCAATGGTTCAAAGGCGTACCACAACATCAGGGGCAGGTTCTGATCGTCCTTGTCCTCATCGTGCTGGTACAATGCCTTTACTATATCCCATCTTTTTTCCAATGGTGTCCGTTGCATTGCTGCGGCCAGATATAACCTTACCATCGCTGAAGTATCTGCCTTTGCCATCGTTGCGAAATGTTCAAGCGCCTGGTCTGATGGATTCTTTTCTTCCGTCAGCAATTGTATGGCCCAGCTGCGCAGGTATTCGCTTTCATTATCCAGTAAGGCGATCAGGTCATTTTCCGTTGCTCCCCTGGTTACATGGAGGGCCCAGAGTGCACGCAGTTTCCGGGTCACATCGGGATTCTCTGCCAGTATTTTTTTCAGGGCGAGGTGTACCTGTTCGTTGCCGCCTCTTTTCATCAGTTGTAATCTTGCCTGTCGCACGTACCAGTCGTTTCGGTTGAGCTGGTAATTCACCAACTCCAGGTCGGTAGCCTTTGAAAGATCCACCTTCACGTGCTTGTTATTGGTATGACTGAGGTTAAAGATCCTTCCCATGCTCTTGTCGTGTACATCAGGATTGGAACTGTGACACTGATTCTTGTCGTACCAGTCGATCGCATACACATCTCCGCCTGGACCATAGCGAAAGTTCAACCACTGCGACCAGGCATCATTGGTTAGCAGGAAATCCTTGCCATGGTGACCGACATAACCCGAGCCCTTGCGCGCCAGTTCATCAATATTTACCCGGCTGCCATGGATGCTGTTCATGAATATGTCGTTGCGATACTGGCTGGGCCAGTTGTCCCCACCCAGATAGATCATCGCGCCGGCATGTGCGTGTCCACCGCCCTTACTTGCCGACCTGAAATTGCCCGCATGAGGGCCCCGGTCGCCGATCCAATGCACATGATCCGCCGTATTCTGAAGGTCGCCATAAGTAAATGGAGGATGATCACCACCCTGACGGATGTATCTTCCTCCCTGTATCATGTGATAGAGGTGTGGCACCACACATGCGGTGATAAATGCCTGTCCGTAATCATTGAAATCGATACCCCAGGGGTTGCTGGTGCCTTCCGCAAACACCTCAAATTTTTTGGTTATGGGATGAACACGCCAAACGCAACCGTTCAGGCGGATACGTTCCGCATTGCTGGCGCCGGGGCGACCAACATTTGACTGAGTGAACACGCCCTGGGTTCCGTATAACCAGCCATCGGGTCCGAAATGCAGGCTGTTAAGGGTTTCATGGGTGTCGTCGTTACCCCAGCCGTCCAGTATCACCTCTGCGGGACCGGCGGGCTTTTCCGTGGCGGAATCCATCGGAATAAAAAGCAGGTATGGTGCGGCGCCTATCCAAACCCCACCCATGCCCACTTCGATGCCGCTGACCAGGTTCATGGTGTCCGCAAAACGTTTCTTGCTGTCCAGTGTGCCATCACCATCCGTGTCCTCAAAGATTGAAAGGATGTCTTTGCCCTTACCTGGGGCTGCCGGCACAGGATAGGTGCGGGATTCCACCACCCAGAGCCTGCCCTTCCAGTCGAGCGTAAAGGCGATGGGTTTGATCACCTGTGGCTCGGAGGCTGCCAGTTTAATGGTGAAGCCTTCTGGCAGGGTCATGGCCTGCGCTGCCTTGGGTCCTGAAAGCCCGGCATAAGTGGTCACGTCCAGGGGAGGCAGTACGATCACATCGCTTGCCTTCAGCTCATTAGAGAATTTTGGCTTGCTGGCGTAGAATTCAAAATCATCAAAATTCAGGTGGGCCCACTTGTCGGGACCGATATAAGGAATGGGTGAAACGCCGGTCTCATTGTCCACCAGGCGGATGTAGATTTCCTTGTTCCTGAGTTTTCTCAGGTCAACCACAACGGGGCGCAATATCGAACGACCCGTGCCTGGAATCTGGAAGAATACAGAGTCGTTGTCTGCCCGAACAATTTCCGCCCTGGTGTCTTGCAGCGCGCCTCCTGAGATTCGGAAGGCCGCATAGGGTTGAGTGACCTTGAAAGAAACGGAGGTTAACGTACCTTTTTTATCGTGGCCGGCTACGCCGCCGCTGGTCACAAAATATCGGCCTTCCTTCCTGAATTGCATGTTCTTTTCGTGTTTTGGAGAAGGCTCCTTCGAGATCAGCGGGTCGGTAAACGCTTCACCGGTGGCAGTCCAGTCCTTCAGCGTGCCAGTTTCAAAATTGAGGTTGAGCGGCTTGCCGTTTTTCAATGGTAATTTTCCTTTCGGCACCAGCTGGGTGGTGGAGATATTATCGGTGATCACAAACTTTCCCTCCATTCCGGCAGCACGGTGGCCCGGAATTGAGCAGAAATAGGTGTCACTCTGCACAGCCGTGAATGTTATTGATGCTCTTGAGCCCTTTTCCACCAGCACCGCGCTTTTAACCTTCCCTTTTTCAAGGGTGATGTCGTGGGTCATCAGTTCACCGTTTATGATGTTGATCCTCACCCTTTCACCCTTCTTTGCTTTAAGCACAGGGTTCCTGGTGCCGTCCTTTGCGATGTATCCGATCATGGTAGCTTCCAGGGTGTATTCACGATCGACTTTGCCGGGTTTTCTCGTAGGGTTCTGTTGCTGGTTTCCGGCCTGTGACGCCGGAGTCAGGACGAAGAGGAAGACGGGGATGAGCAGGGCGACGGGGATTCTTTTGATAATAAGCATAAAAAGGGCAACTATTAAACGTTTAAGCAAAAATTGTAAAATGATGTTATGGAAGCTCCCTGATAACAATGTCCTTGAAATAGACCTGGGCCTTGCCACCGCCGTGTATCTGGAAGGCAATCAGACCAGACTGCGGAATGGCGGGATCGGCTTCGGTGTAATCCACGGTTTGTTTACCATTGAGTTTGATCCGGATCCTGCCATTTTCGCTCCACACCTCATAATCGTTCCAGTCCTGTCTCTTCAGCACCTGTTCAACGATCACGGTGTCACCCCGCACCAGGACCTTGTTCCTTCGGGATTCATCATAGAGTGAAGCCCACCAACCATCACCAAGGTCGGCCTGGTACCCGCTCATTTCGTAAGCCGGATCCGCGATTCGCTTACTGTTGAACTGCACGCCGGTGTTAATAAATCCTTCGCTGCCAACGAGCTTGAATTTCACCTTTAGTATGAAATTCTTAAATGGCCGGGTAGTACTGATAAATTCATTGTGTGGGACCGTTTCGGTCAGGGAACCTCCAACAAGAGAGCCGTTTTCGATCCTCCAGGTCTTAACAGTGTCTCCCGTCCAACCCGCAAACGTGCGACCATCAAACAAGGATCTTTCTACGTTCTTCTTTTGTGCGACAAGTAGAGTAACAAATAAAAGGGATGGAAGCAGGAAAGAGATCAATTTCATGAATGGCAATGTTGGAGTCATTTTTTAAAGGTGGCTCTTGGCAAGAAGGATAAATGTATAAAAGATTTGGCAGGAAAAAACAATTTACCCTCGGTCCCTGCCATCGGCAAAGCAAATGAAATTACTTACCCCAGAGGGCATCCCCCTATTAGGTGATCAATGACATTGGTTTACCCGTATAACTTCATTATGTGAATTATCCCCAATTTTGTAGTCAAAGTTCACAAAACCCGGTCAATTGAAAAGGATCCAATCTGCGTTGCTGCTGATCATGTTTCTTGTTTTTTCCGGCAGCGCCTATTCGCAGCAAAAAGGAAAAAGACCCAATATTGTGTTCATCTTTTCGGATGACCACGCCTACCAGGCCGTCAGTGCCTATAACAGTAAACTGGTGGCAACACCAAACATCGACCGGATCGCGCACGAGGGCGCCATCTTTAAGAACACGTTTGTCACCAATTCGATCTGCGGGCCCAGCCGAGCCGCACTGTTGACAGGAAAATATAGTCATGTCAACGGTTACAAAGAGAACGAAGGAAAATTCGACCTGTCGCAACAGGTTTTTCCTGAGCTATTGCAGGCCAGTGGATACCAGACCGCCTGGGTAGGCAAATGGCATCTCGGCTCGTTGCCACGGGGATTCGATTACTGGAAGATCCTCCCTGGTCAGGGTTTTTATTACAACCCAACCTTTATTGAAATGAACAACGACACCGTTGCTACAGAGGGATATGCAACCAACCTGATTACGGCATTCTCAACAGAATGGCTGGATAAAAGAGACAGTTCCAAACCCTTCTTCATGGTAATTGGAGAGAAGGCAACGCACCGCGATTGGATGCCCGATTTGCAGGATCTCGGCGCCTACGACAGCATTGACTTTCCACTGCCACCAAACTTTTTCGACAAATATGAAGGAAGGATTGCCGCCCAGGACCAGGACATGACGATTGAAAAGACGATGCGACTGGAGCTGGATCTGAAGGTGCACGTCAATTATGATAGTGCAAGAAATTATAAACGCTTCACTCCGGAACAAAAGAAATTGTTTTACGACTACTATGAAAACAAAGTGAGCAAAGAATTTGATGAGAAAAAACTGAGTGGCAAGGAACTCGTTAAATGGAAGTATCAGCGATATATGAAAGATTACCTGTCTGTGGCAAAGTCGCTGGACAGGAATATCGGGAGGATTCTGGACTACCTGGATAAACACGGACTGGCGGAGAACACTGTGGTGGTGTATGCTTCGGACCAGGGCTTTTATCTCGGCGAGCATGGTTGGTTCGACAAGCGCTTTATGTATGAAGAATCGCTTAAAACGCCCTTCGTGATGCGTTATCCGGGTGTGATCAAACCTGGTATTTCCATTTCTCAATTTGCTTTGAATATCGACTGGGCCCCCACCATGCTGGACATTGCACAGGTGAAGATCCCCGGGGCGATACAGGGCGTTTCACTGGTTCCATTGCTTGACCAGGCAAAGGCAAAAAAAATTCCCTGGAGAAAGCAGGTCTACTATCACTATTATGAGTACCCGAGGGATCATAAGGTCTATCCGCATTTTGGTATCCGCACCGAACACTACAAGCTGATCAGATTTTACGGGGTGAAGAATTTCTGGGAGCTCTACAACCTCGAAAAAGATCCTAATGAGATGAAGAACATCTACAATAGCAAGGGCAGTGAAAAAATTACCGGTGAATTGAAGAAGAAATTGAAGGAGCTGATCATTGAATACAAGGATGATGAGGCGCTGCAGCTTTTAGATTAAGATCTTCGCTGAAGTATTTAAGACCAGGCGGTTTTGGCAGGTGCAAAGAATACGCATAGTTGGCTTTTGCGGCTTCACGTCTCCGTGACCACCGCAGACTGGTCGATAGCGGCTGCGATAAATTCCTTTGAGTGCCCTTACATGAAAAAATCTCTTTTAAATAATATTATATGCCAGTCATTCTTTTCAACAATGGAGCACCCAGGGACATCTCCATCGTTGATACTCCCCCGGAAACCCTCGTCTCCGTGACCGCCAGGATCATCCCTGCAGATCCCGTCATCGTAAGGATTGGCGGCCACTCCATCATTAGGTGCCTCGAGATAGATGTGGAGATGCTCGAGTTCTCCGACTTCAAACTCGGCACCGTCTCCGACCTCTTCGGCAAGCAGGCATTCTTCAGGATCAATGCGAACAAAGTCAGGGTGTCTCAGAGCCGCGCCAGCGTTGCAAAAATACCCGTCAGGTCTGTTCTCACGGTGAACATCGGCAATCAGAAGTTTGAGACCCTCGAGATGGACGACAGCAGCAATCTGAGCCTGAATGCAATCTTCAATTACTCCATAAAATTCTCGGTAAGATGAAAGCTATTCAGGCCTTGTCTCTCTGCTGTTTTATCATACAGGGAGGACTGGCTCAAACCCCCGAACCTGATCTAAAAAAACTCGAGCTGACGAATAACCCGGTTTATGTACTAATGAATGTGCAACCCTCTAACATCAGCAGGCCCTCGACCCCCAGAGACTTCGCCGCAGGCATACAAAGCGCTTTTGTAAACGGAAAGATCCAGCCGAACATTGGCATGGAATTCAATCCCTTCAACTGGATAAAGAAAAAAACCGTCAACAAAGAAGGACAGCAGGAAACTACTACCAATAGCTTTGTTGACGGTTATTACTTCAGCAAGGCCATTCTGCCTCCGATAAAAAAGAACTTTTCGATTTCGCTGGCCACCTCTGAATCCGACACTGTAGTTTTCGGGTCGCTTCAACCGGGATCAGCTTTAGGTTACGGGATGCGTGTGACGCTCATACCCGGAACCGTGCACAAACCTACTTACCAGGACATGGAGATCTATGCAGAAAATGATATGAAAATCACTTTCCTGGAATTACTGGAAGCATTTATTGCATCGGAGCCTGAGTTTAAGTATGATTTCATCATACGCGCTTTTGATAAAACAATCTCCAGCCTCTACAAACGCCAGGACATTCGCAGGGAAATGATACCGGAACTTCAAAGGGCATTGACAATATATAAAGGAGAGTTTACAAATAGCTTCACGGCGGAGAAAATAACCGTCAAAATCGAAGCGGATAGAGTAGTCTTTGATGATAAGAAACTCAAAGCACTCGCGAGGATCGATCAGAGAACTGTTCCATTCGCAAGAGAAGGTTTTATTTTAGAACTGGCTTTGGCAGGCGTGTCGGTTCTGGAACGCAATGAATGGAAGGGCATGGTGCACGGAAAAACAGGACTATGGATCACTCCTTCTTACCGGCTCGACCTCTCTGATATATCTGACCCGACAGTTATACAATCGCTGGACTTCCTTGGTGTGATCAGGTATTTGTGGAACAACAAAAGAGTTGATATTGGAAATTACTTCGACTGCGGCGCCAAGCTGCAATTCAACAGGAACGACTGGAACTTTTCGTTTGAAGGGGTGGCCAGACATGTCTCCGAACAACTTGCCGACATTCAAAGCAAATGGACCAGTTCCTGGCTGGTAAACTTCAGTTATTCACTCAATGAATCGATTACCTTTCGTTTTACCTACGGATCAAATTTCGATGGCAACTCCAGAACCTATACACAACCCGGCAAAATGCTGGCGATTGGGGGCGTGAATTTTGGCTTCCTGAAGTAAGTATTTCAGGGGATAAGACTTCACGCAAAACAAAGCCCCTGCGGCAATTAAGGAAGGCGGTTTAAAGAACGGGGATTAACCATGCCCGGTTTAACCTATACCTTTGATTGATGAGCGGTCAGCAACAATTGTCAGAGAAGGCAAAGGGGATATCCCTCCGGTTTTTGGTGATTGCAGCAATATTTCTGCTCGCCCTCATACTCTTTGGTTTTATTGCCGATGAAATGGTGCTGGAAAATGAAAATCATCTTGACCAGGTGGTGTTTGACCAGCTTCGGCAGATCACGAATCCAGGCATAACCAGTGTCATGCTGGTCGTCACTTTTTTTGGCTCCTCCTATTTTTTGTTACCCGCATATACCGTGCTCATCGCTTTTTACCTCTTTGTAAAAAAAGACCGTAAGCTATCCTGGGATGTGGCGGCTGTGGGCATAACCAGCACTATGATCCTGTTTTCTTTGAAGGCCATTTTTAAGCGCCATCGCCCCCTGGATCCGCTTGTGCAGAAGGTGAATGGATTCAGTTTCCCCAGCGGTCATTCCTTTTCATCCTTTACTTTCTTCGGCTTGCTGATCTTTATTATCTGGAATCAACAGATGAACCCTGTTTTGCGATGGATACTCACTGGGTTCTTTTTTCTGTTTGCCTGCACCATAGCCTTCAGCCGCGTGTACCTGCATGTGCATTTTGCCAGTGATGTGATAGCCGGCGTGTGTCTTTGTGTGGTCTGGCTGGGACTTTCCTTCTGGTCCCTAAAAAAGATAGACAAGAGCCGGGTGTAGCCTAAAAAAAATTAAAAATCAAAAATCAAAAGTTAAAAATGCTATAGTGTAGCACCCAGCCTTGATGGCAGGGAAGTCGAATGCACTAGAGTTTTAAGATTTTTAATTTTTAATTTTTGATTTAACCCCACGGGCTCTGTCGCGATTTGACTGCTTTTTGACGTAATCTGATTCCCCTTCCGGTTCATATGAATATCATCTTTACAAAAAAATAATCAAGATGTTTAACTATCGCTTTACCGTAGGATCTATTACCGTTTTGTCGGCAATCCTGGCCGCCTTATGCATTTTTATTGGTGTGCTGGCTGTGGAAAATAATTTTGAAGCATTTTCAAATCCGGTCATTGCACTACAGTATGCCAAAAATTATAACCTGGCTTACTGGTTCATGTTGCTTGACATGCTTGGCTATTATCTACTGCTGCTGCCTGTTATATTCTATCTGCACCAGCAATACAAGTATCGTTCACCATGGATCGCCCTGATTACCTTCTCTGGTCTTGCCTATGTGCTCAATGGATCTGCTGGTGCCGCCATGCTGGCCGCGGCGTGGCCGGAACTGATGCAGCAATACTTACATCAAACGCCTGCCAATGCCGAAACTGTAAGTATAGTTTTCTCCTCAATCACACTGATGGTCACGAAAGGAATCTGGAACATCCTGGAAATGCTTTTTGCGGCGGTCTGGTTTGTCGGCATCGGAACCTGCCTGATCCGCGAAAACAAAACGATCGGTGTTATCGCAATAGTTACCGGAGTATCTACCCTGCTTGATGGAATCGGGAATCTATTTGATCTAAAGGTAGTCTCAGAGATCGGGCTGAATATATACTTGCTGCTGGGCATTGCCTGGCCCCTGCTGATAGGAATCTGGCTGATGAAGAAATCTAAACCGGGGCCGGTGAAGGCTACTGAAGCGGAACCGGCAAACAGAGAATTGTCACCAAGTTTCACCTAACGGGCATTGCCTGTTCCTGTTGAAAAATTGTCCTTTTTATATTCCAGAGGGTTTTTACCCGTCCAGGCCTTGAAGGCTTTTCGAAAACTGCCGGGTTCTGAATAGCCCAGTTTGTAGGCGATGCCCGCAATGGAGAGCGATTCGTTGAGCAACAGATTCAATGCAAGCTCCTGTTTGATGGAATCGGACAGCAGTCTGAAACTACTGTTCTCATCCTGAAGTTTTCGTTGCAGGGTTCTTGGAGTGATATTCATATAAAAGGACAGTTCTTCCAGCTGGGGAAATGCCGACTGGTAATTTTTCAGAATGACCTGCCTCAGTTTTTCAGTAAAGCTTTCACCGGTTTGATACTTTTGCAATTCTTCATTAAGGAGTTTTTTGAAAACCAGATTCAGTTCCTGGTTATAACCAATGACGGGGAACTGCAGGTCTGCGAGATGAAATACCAAACAGTTGCCATCCTGGTTGAAAAGCGGCCGGCATTTAAATATTCTTTCGTGTTCGGACAGGTCCTTCAGTCGTGTGTAACGGTAAAGGACTTTTTTTGGAATCAGGTTTTGTCCGGTGAGCAGGTTGATGAAGCGCAGAGCTCCCGCAAAGGCAATATCAACACTGTGTCTTGCCGTGTCGGGCGATATGTCGTTCCATACCTGCAATGGTTCGCAATAGAAGAAGGCTTCATCCTTTGTAACTACAATTTGAAAGTGATAAAGACGGGTGAAGCTGGATGTAAAATCCTGCAGGTTTTGCAATGCGGAAAGCATGTCCCTGCTGCTCTGCACCAGATGACCCGTGATGCCAAGGACAACAGGGGTAATCTTTTCTCCTATATGCAAACCGAGATTAGGATCTCCTGACATATTGATGGCGGCATCCATAATCTTACAGTTCTTGTCGAGCGACACTCTCAGCTCAGAATTATCAAGGTCGCTGATGGCAATATCGCCCATCCTGCAAAGCGTTTCCAGTTCATTGGAATTCTTGGCAGTGCCCATTACAATGTTGCGGATGATGGGCATGCTTACCCAGAGAGTTTCGGGCATATAGGTGTTTTGCTCTTGCTAATTTAAGGAAAGCAGAAGTCGTAATCACCACCTTTAGAAGTCCGGTCGGCACCGCATGGATTGTTTATCCACGAGGTATTTTTGTCCTGAACAATAAAAACAAAATAAAATGAGCAACAAACAAGTAGTTAAAGAAGTGGCTACTGCCTTTCTAAATGCAGATGTTGAAACTGCACTGACCTACATGACCGACGACGTCAAAATGGGTTGGCCGGGATATTTCGACCTGGCTCCAGGCAAGCAGGCTGTCCGTGAATTTTTTAATGACATCCCTGAACTGGTTTCGGGATCTACCCAGGAATTTATTGAAGACGGCAACACAGTGGCCGCCTGCGGTACGGTTACTTCCAGGGAAAAAGACGGTACGCTGAAGAACAGCTTCTTTTGTGATTTGTATGAATTTGAGGGCAGTAAAGTTAAGCGCATCAAGAGTTACATGGTGTTCCAGGCAAAATGAAGACAAGGGTTCTTTAATACGAACGCAGAAATTTCTAATGAAAGATGAATTATCAATTCAGCATCTCTTTTGATGCTCGGATTTTTAATTTTTAACTTTTAATTTTTAATTTCTCAGGCACTGTCATCTGAACATCACAAAGACCCCGTATGCCATTAGAAGAATCCCACATGCATATGAAACCAATCTCGCCCTGGGAAGCAATTTTTCAACCAATACAAAAATCGCCAGAAGCGCTATCCACAACACATTCATGATACCTGTCACAAATAACAGCACCATCAGTACCCAACAACAACCCAGGCAATAGAAACCATTCTCCATGCCCATTCTTAAAGCACCTCTTTGTCCACTCTTCCATTTTTTATGGATAAAATCTATTGGATTGCGGCAATAGGTCAGACAACGAACCTTGAGCGCACTGAATTGAAACAATCCAGCGGCAATTAAAATAATGGCCGCGACGATTTTGTTGGTGACAATCATTTCGGGATCGAGCCAGTCGACTTTCTGAAATCCCCATTGCAGTAGAGTAGCAAGCAAACTAAACAATCCCCAGACAAGAAAATACCCCGCTACCAGGTAACCAGTCGGGGTGAAGGGATTTTGATCCTGCTGCTTCTTGCGGTTCACCATCGCGAAAACCAACACCAGCGGCGCTATCGATGGAGTCATCATGGCAATCATCATCACCAGCCACATCAGGAACAGCAAGACAAAATCAACAAGCGTCCAATGCGGATTCATTGGCATGGCAAAAAAAAGCGCATCCATGTTCATCGGATACATCTGGTGGTAGAGGTAGACAATGTACCACCATGATAGTGCTGTTAGTGCTACAAGACCGCCGATAAGGAAAACGCGGTCCTTCCTTAAAATAAGTTCAAGTGTACTGGTATGGCTCATTGAAGGCGGATTAGGCAATACAACCTTCATTGGAATATGTCGCCAGGCTCATGTGACCGTTTTTCTTCTCGTGTTTCAAAGAAATATCGCCTGCTTTCCAGTTCCAGTCGACACTGGTGACGGTTCCTCTTTTAAATACTATCCCACCAGGAACCAGCAGTTCGCCTTCCCAGTTTGCACCGGTTTTGGCGTTGACTATGTGCTGCGATCTTACCTCACCGGCAGCCTTCACGGTAAAAAACGAATCATAAGGATCATACTTGAATTCGATGTCGGTGATCTCCGTAGGCATGGTTGCCTTGAAAGTGCTTGGGAAAATGGCAAATACACCGCCTCCGTATTTGCCGCTGGTGATTTCTTCAATGGCCTTCACCTGGTCAGGGGAAGCCTTCTTATCAACATATAATTTTCCTATCCCCTCTCCCATATGAATGGCTTTGGGCCACCAAAGCCCCCAGGCAAAAACAACACCGTCCAGTTTGGTTTGCTCAAAGTTTCCTTTCAGGACACGATAGCCGACCAGCGCTTCGCAGTTACCATAAGTTGGCAATGCATTGAAATTGCAGGGGCAGCCATAGTCACAATTGCAACTTTGAATGTATTCTGTTTCCAGGCGCCATTGGAGGGATGAATCGGTTGACATGTGTGGGGGTTTTAATAGGTAAATCAAATCGACGATTCTTTGTGGAAATTCCTTGTATTAAGTTAATCCATTTGAATCAACCAGGTATCGGCTGCCTGAAATTACCAGTTATCCAAACCCAGTAGCTTTCCGCCCAGGGGCGACAACTCTGCGGTCTTGTATTTTTTTTGTTCCCAGCCTCTTGGGTCACCAGGGAAGGCATAACCTTCAGGCGCTCTTCTTTCCCGCCATGATGAAATACGCCATTGGCGGAGTTCTTCATTGTTTTCTTCCGCGGGCATCATGGAAATGTATTGTGCCATCCGCACCTTGTTGATACTGGTGTTTGCCCTGATTCCGTGTGGCTGCCTGCTGTTAAAGATCAACAGGTCACCAGCTTGCATGGGAACTTTTACAATTTGAAACCCGGTAACATCGGGTTTGAAATGGTCCCTGTCTTCAGGCTGGGTGAGTTTCCAGCTTTCATAGGTCCGGTAGAGTTCGGGAACACATTGAAAGCCTCCCATATGCTCATCTGTCTGATCGGCCAGTGCCAACACACCCTGAACATTCTGAGGTTTGGTCTCTGGATCATAATCCCAATGAATAAAAGCTTTGTACTCATGCCCGGGGCGAATAGGGAAGTTCAAATTCGCCCTGTCGATCGTCACCCATAGCTTTTCAGTGCCCCAGATGTCGGCAAATGCCTGGTGCACTTTGGGCATCTGCCTGTTGTCCCATAAATATTGGTGGTTGTACAACTCAACCATTCCTGTGTTGGTCAGTTCCTTCATCTGCATTTCGGCTCGCGGCGGAGCATACCAGGTTTCAGGATCATTGGCATCCTTTTCTTCGAATTCCCAAAGAAAGGCGGCCAGGCGCTGTACCTGTTCCTTCGGAACGGCGTTCTTAATCACTATATAACCCTCCTGTATCCAGAATTTCCAGTCTTCTTCGGTCAAAACGCGAAGCGGCTCACCATTGCTACGGTCGTTCAGTTTTACTTTGCTGCTTTTCGAAGTAGAAGGGTTGCCGGGGATGTCCTTGTGAGCGTTGGCAGTACCCATAGTTGGTACCATTGTCCTTTGTTCCATGTGTGAGATTTTTGTGATTGATGAACCAAAGGTGCGAAACCCCGAAACGCTTTTCTGCTCCAATAATGACCGTCTTTTGCTCTGTATTGACTAAAGCTCGATATTTTTTTCCCTTTTTCTACCTTCACAGATAAATCACAGGAAATTGAAGATTCAAAAAGAGATCGTTTTGCCCGACCCCGGACAGTCTTTCAGGCTTTTTACGCCGCGGTTAAGAAACTACTTCTTCTGGCATTATCATCCTGAATATGAACTGGTGTATGTCGAGGCCACCAATGGCATTCGTCATGTGGGTCAGCACATTTCGAGCTTCATGAACAATGACCTGGTTTTGATTGGACGCAATGTGCCGCACCTGAATTTTGATTATGGTATCGAAACTGAATACCACCAGATTGTGGTACAGCTGAAAGAAAAATTCCTGGGAGATGCATTCAGGGAAACACCCGAGTTCTCGCGAATCAATCAATTGTTCGACAAGGCCTACCTCGGATTGTGCTTTGGTGGTGACACGAAAAAGGTGGTGGCGGAGAAACTACATCAGATGCAAGGACAACCGCATTTTGATCAATTAATGAATTTACTGCAGGTCTTTGAGATACTGGCTAACTCCGATGAGGTAACCGAGCTGAACGATCGCGACACGAGCATCAAATTGTTCCTGGACGATAAGATCCGGATGGGAGCCATTTACAAATACATTCATGCAAATTATGATGATCGCCCGGATGTGAATCTGGTTGCGGCCAGTGTGCATCTCAGCACGGCGGCTTTTTGCAGGTATTTTAGAAAGCAGACAAATATGACCTTCACCGATTTTGTAAACCAGTACAGGGTTACTCAGGCGAAGACGTTGTTGTTGAAAGATCTTACCGTGTCGGAAGCCTGTTATGAAGTCGGTTTCGAGAGCTTGTCGTATTTCAACAAACTGTTTAAAAAACTCACGGGGGCAAATCCCTCGGCATTTAAAAAGGTAAATCTGAAACAAATGAAAAATTAAAAATTCGGGATCGGGGCTTGCCATTCTCAGCGGCCTTGCCTGAAGATGCGTGAGACAATACTCATTGTTTGTCCAAGATTTTTGATATTTAATTTTTCATCTTTAATTTTTCGCGAAGACCACAATTCGGACCGCTTGAAGAATCAACTGTTCGTCCTTGTTGAATAGTTTCGCACCGTTGCGACGATTCCGGCTGCGACAGCCACGAGTACTGCAATCGTCTGTAGCCATAATCCCGAGGTGTCGCTGATGTTGTTCGATACAATCAAACGAGCGGAGGCGCCACTGGCGAAGAGCCCAAATGTCAGAAACAGTCCGGCTATTATGGCTGGGACGGCCCTCCATTTCCAGGACCCGAATGCCAGCAACCCAGCGGGAATTAATAATATAAAGAATACCGGTGGCACCGTGGGATAGGAAGCGCCTGCTAATATCTGCATCACAACGCCCAAAGTGGCCATTAACAGACCCGCCAGCGTCCATCGGGCAGCAGCGGAATGTTTATTACTGTTTTGCATAATAAAAAATTTAGGAGACAAACCTATTCAAATGGAAATGCGCGCCGCGGTGAAATCGACACGGCGGGCAAGTCTGTAGACCAGACCGGGAATTGCGACGACATGTATTGTCGAAAGCTACAGTAAAAACGCCTGGTAGCAATTATTCAGTAACAAAAAAAGCCCCTGAAAATCAGGGGCCTTGTTTGCTATCATTGAAATCTGTTATTTTTTTACTTGTCCGGCCAATACGCGATCAAGTTGACTCAGTCCCATGTTAAAGCCTTCTTCAAAGCCCATTTCCAGCAATTTTTCCAGATCCGATTGTTTTGCAGCAGACAATTCAACGGTAACCCTTGTTCCGGTTGCTATAGCTTCGAACCGGATGAACCAATCCGTTTTAGGCATCTCGTTATCTACATTTCCATTTTCATCACTGAAAACATCAGAGCTCTGCAACGACTTGTTGGCATCTATTTTCTTATAGATCACCTTGGCCCAATGCCTGTCGCCATTTGGTCCTACCATTGCATACAACCAATGCCCGCCTTCCTTGAATTCGAAACTCTTTGTTTCCGCGCGCCATGGTTCAGGGCCCCACCACAAGTCTAACAATTTACTGTCGGTCCACGCCTTCCAGACCTGGTCGACAGGCCCATTGAAGTTTCTTGTTATTGTGATTTTTTTGTTTGGCAGATCCTTTACGATCTGTGCCTGGTTTTTGTTCTCCATGTTACTTGTTTTTGATTTGTGCTAAAACTTTGTCCAGTTTACTGAATCGGCTCTCCCAATTTTTTCGGAAGGGGTCGAGCCATTTGTCAACTTCTTTCATTTTTTTAGGATTGAAGTGGTAAAAAATCTCTCTTCCCTGCTGCTCCTGTTCCAGCAACTGGCACTCGGTCAGTATCTTAATATGCTTGGACACCGCCTGCCGGCTGCTCTTAAAGTTTTCCGCGATGTCGTTTGGGGTCATTGCCTTCGAGGCGATCATGCCCAGAATGGTCCTCCTCGTAGGGTCAGCAATGGCTTGGAATACGTCTCGTCTCATTGGATCATTTATGTATTAAGCAACTAATCGGTTGCAAGATATGCGCAACCGATTAGTTTCACAAATTATTTCTGTTATTTTTTTTGGAATTCGACTTGAGAGGGAGAAACAGAAACAGAATGAGGAACAGGAACAGGAAGAGTGAGGTTTTTGAGACTATTAATCCCAATTGTCAGATCAAACATTGACTCGCCCGCCCTCTTCCTCTTTCTGTTCCTGTTTCTGTTCCTGTTCCTGTTTCTGTTCCTGTTCCTGTTCCTGTTTCTGTTCCTGTTCCTGTTCCTGTTCCTGTTTCTGTTTTACCCTTCTAATGGAATTCTTATTTGTATCGAAGAACCCTTCCCGGGAGCGCTCTCAATTTTCATCTCTCCGTTAAATGACTCAATCCTGTTGAGCATGTTGGATATGCCAATGCCTTTTCTTTTCTTCTCCGGATCAAAGCCCTTTCCATCATCGGTGATCCGGACAAGCAAATCATTATCGGTCGAGGTGATGGAAACATTTACATTTTTCGCGGCAGCATGCTTGATGATGTTGTTCGTTTGCTCCTGGATGATCCGGTATATATTCAGTTTCAGTTCGTCATCGATATTAATGTTCTTCATATCGTAAACAAAGGCCGTGTTGATCTTGTAGTTATCCTGCATGCCATCCATTACCAACTCCACGACATCGTAGAGGTCAATATTTTTCGTGGGCGCCACATAGCCATGTGTCAGGCCCCGGATTTCCTGGATGGCATTGTCGATCAGCTTAAGGGGGTATCCGATCATATCTCTCATCGACTCATTGTCGTCCGCAGCAACGCCAAGATAGATCTTCGTGCTTACCAGTATCTGGTTCACATTGTCGTGAAGTTCCCTGCCGATATGGTTGCGTTCGTTCTCCTGGGCTTTGATGATTGCCCGGGTAACTTTCTTCTGGTCCTGGATCTTTTGATTCAACACCTGCTTTTCCATCGCCCGTAAGGCTTCCTCAGCACGCACCCGCTCGGTGATGTCGTTGACCACCACAATTCTCGCCTTCCTATCCTGGTATTCGATAAATTGAGCTGTAGTCTCTACAATGATGTGCTCTCCGTTCTTCTTTACATGAATCCAGTTGCCTTTCCGGGCTTCGTGTTCAGAAGGTATTCTTTCCAGATCATCCTCTAGTGCGTGCAGCTCTTCGGGTGGCCGGATGTCCCTCAATGTCATCTTCTGAAATTCTTCAGCGCTATAGCCGTAATGCGCCACCGCCGCTTCATTCACTTCCAGGAAGTGAAGGGTTTCAAAATCATAGATCCATTTGGGAACCGGGCTTCTGAGAAACAGGGTCCGGTATTTTTCCTCACTTGATCTGAGTTGTTCAATGGCCTCGGTCCTCTCCTTCTTCAATTGTTGCCGCCTTAACGCCCCCTCGATCGCCACAGGTAACCGGGTTAACCGGTCTTTCAGTATATAATCGTCAGCGCCAGCTTTAATAATATTGGCCGCAAATTCTTCCGACACCGTGCCGGTTACGAGTATAAAGGGAACAAACAACGAACGTTCCTGAATGATCGTCAATGCCTCCTGGGCGCTGAACATGGGAAGGTTATTGTCGGAAAGAATAATATCAGGCTGAAACTCGTCCAAGGCCTTCACATAGGCATCTTTGTTCATGACCAGGCCGAATTTGTTCCCAGGTATTGTCTTTCGCAACAACCGTTCGACAATTTCTGCATCCTCAGGACTGTCTTCGAGTAATAATATGTTCAGCGCATCCATCGTCTTCATTCCGAAGGCAATTGATTTAATAATAGCCAGTAAAAACCAAGATTTTTTATCGCCTCGGCAAAACCCTCAAAATTCACCGGTTTTACAAGATAACTGTTAGCGCCAAGGGCATAGCATTTTTCTATATCAGGGTCCACCTTGGAGGAGGTGAGCATCACTACTGGTATCGACCTTGTCCGGGGGTCCGCCTTGATCTTCCCCAACACTTCGATGCCATTGACTTTTGGCATCTGGATGTCGAGTAACACCACCTTAGGCCGCTGTGGTTCTTCATGCATACCCGCATACCTGCCCGTCGAAAAAATAAACTCGAGCGCTTCCTCACCGTCATGGACGTGGATCAGGTTGTTGGCCATATTATTTTTTCGAAGATGCCGTATTGCCAGTTCGGCATCATCTGGATTGTCTTCAACGAGGAGTATGTCTACATTGTTGTGCTTCATATTTATTCCTTATTTTATTGATGATTGACCCTGATCTCATTACGTGCCGGTAAGCTGAAATAGAAACATGCTCCCTTCCCAACTTCCGATTCCGCCCATACAGATCCCCCTTCCCTGGTAATGATTTTTTTTACCAATGCCAACCCCACACCGGTACCTTCAAATTCCTCAGGACTATGCAGGCGCTGAAACACCTTAAACAATTTCTCGCTGTATTGCTGATCAAAGCCCACGCCATTGTCCACTACGTAATATACATATTCACCTTCCTTTGTCATCGCCCCGATTTCAATCTGTGGAGCTTCATTTTTGCCTGAATACTTGATTGCGTTGGCAATGAGATTGACCCAGACTTGTCTGATCATACTGGCGTTCGCGTTAACGTTGGGCAGATCCCCCATCGACCAGCTAATCCTGTGGGTATCATATTGTAGGGCCATGGCATCTTTGATATCATTGACCATTCTCCCCATGTTGATAGTTACTTTCATCCCGTCGTGCTTGCCCATCTGGGAAAATTCGAGAAGATCGTCAATCAGACGACCCATCTTCATGGTGTTCTTTTTAATGATAGCTGTTATGCGTTTGCCTTCGACATCAAGTCTGCCTGCATATTCTTCTTCAAGAATCGATGCAAAGCCAACGATGGCACGCAGGGGCGCGCGAAGGTCATGTGACACAGAGTAGGAAAACCCTTCGAGTTCCTTATTCACTGTCTCTAGTTGGGCAGTCCGATCCCGTACCTTCAGCTCAAGATTCTGATTGAACTCACTTAGATTGTCATCCTTTTTCTTGATCTGATCCAGCATCTGATTAAACGCTTCTGTGAGAGAACCGAGTTCATCATTACTCATTTTTATGGCTCGCACCGTATAATCCTTTCGATCAGAAATAATTTTCGCCGTCTGGGATAGAGCCAGGATGGGAGTTGATATACTTTTGCCCAGAAATCTTACCAGGACGAAAGCCAGCAGGAAAGAAACCAGCAGGATCACTGCAACAACAACAGCATATAAACCCAGCCATGCATGCAGGGCGCCCATGTCCGATTTCAGGTAGAGGGTGCCCAAGGGCAGTGTTTCCTGCATCACAGGAACGAATCCATCGAGATGGGTATAAGAAAATCGATACCCCTGCGGTCCCGGACTGGGTGGAAATTTGCTCTTCTCATTGCCAGCATAGTATTCCGAAAAAATTTTTCCATTCTTATCATAGATACAAGCAGCTACGATATGTGGCTCCGCCCTGAGGGCAGCAAGGATCTCCCTGGCGTCATCCGGACTGTCAAAAGCAAGGGCGGCTGTGCTATTTGCGGCAATGATCTTTCCGATCGTCGACAACTTCTCTACCGTCGTTTTTTTGAAGGAATAAAATTCATTGCCGAAGAAAGCCATCCCGGCAGTAAGCAACACGATGCCGTTTATCAGGAACACTATCCTTAACAACTTTTTTCGTATGGGAAGATTTTTGAACAGCATCTCAGTTAGTTTTCCCCGGTTCAACGATGTCTGCCAGTTTCAATAGCTTGGAACTTGGTACCAATCCAAGTTCCTTGCAGGCCTCCAGGTTGATCTGGAGTTTTATCTTGTTGTTTTTTTTCACAAAACGAACCAAGCCTCCCTGGATAGAAAAGTCCGAAGCGTCACTCACCGTTAACACGGGTTCCTCCTTAATTTTATCTATCACCTGCTTTCTTTTATCCGATGCAGGAAGATTGATGAACAACATATGGCAGGATTTGGCCGCTTCCTCATCCCGATAGTATTGAACGATAACGGGATGTCCGTTTTTTGTTTCCCCTGAAACAGCCTGTTCCAAATAGTTGCCAAAGGGATTTTCGCCGATGACACCTATCACCAAAGGTGATTTGTTATTAGGAAAGGATTCGGCCGGCCAGTCGACAAACTGCGTAAAGTTGAAAAGGAAGACGGCCTTCAATTGATATTCAAGGGATGGATTCTGTGCATTGCCGGAGATCGTGCTCAGCACAAATAAGATAGTTAGCCAATACCGGCCACTCCAAACAGTCCGGGACAACCGTTGGATGAAGTGGGATAATATGGACATCACAACCTGCATATGAGCTTACCGTATATACTGCGTTCAATTTGCCGGGGAGCAGGTGAGCTGGGTAAAAATTCAAAATGGCGGCTATCCAGCAAGTTTTGCCCGACGATATTCATTTCAAAAGATTTACCCAATTTGAAAGCAACACGAAGATCCAGTCCCGTGTACGAGGGTACTGCCGGTTTTGGCAGCCTGTCAACATAACGAATCAGGGTTCCAAGTTCCAACCATTTCAAAACCTCGACAGATGACTGAAGGACGAACTGGTTTTGCGGGTCATCGCTTTCCGCTCTACCTGCGTTAATATCCCTGCTCTCCGGTTTAACCTTGAGATCCTTTTTCAGAAATGTGTAGCCGCCACGCAGGTTCCATGAACGGGTGATCTGATAAGTAGCAGCCAATTCGAAGCCATAAGTTTTACCCTTGACACCATTGGCGAAGGTGATTGGTATGAAGAACGGCTCAGGACCAGGTTCCGCACTTCGGATATTGTCATAGGTGTTATAGAATGTAGATACAGAGAGCGACAGATCTTCACGTGGCCGAGATCTCCATCCGAGTTCATAGGCAATCACCGTTTCGGACTTGAAACTTTCACTGCCGCCAATGAAAGGAAGTTCTGGAGTGAGGAGTAAAAAGAAATCCCGGTCAATCCTCGCCGGTGTTCTTACAGCACGTGACACGGACATCCAGAGGGTTTGTTTCTTTACTGGTGTCCAGCTAAGCCGGCCGCTTGGTTGGAATTCAAACCCCGTGTAAGAATTGTGTTCGATTTTTGATCCCAGGGTAAGGTGTAAGCGATTAGGCACCAGAGACAACTCTTCCTGCAAAAACAGGCTGTAGAGATAAAGTTTTTTGCGCTCGGGGAGAAATTGGAAAAGCTGGAGGTTGGTCACCTTGTGATCCATCATCCTGAGATTTAGTCCATACGTCAGCTGATTGCCATGCCCGTGTTCATAGCTCTGCTGCCATTCTATGTCAAAGGTCTTCAGGTCTTCGGTGAAGTTGTTCCGGAAGTCACGGAAGGTATGGTCATAATAAGCCTGTAATTGAAAGTTCGATCTATCGGAAATCGTATGGTTCCACCGGGTGACGACATTGCTGCCACGCGCGATCAGCGATTTTTCTGTCGCATCAGGGTTTGGTCTGTCATTGTAAATATTCTGCTGCAGGCTTACAACATCTTTATCAGAAGCCTCCCAGTCGAGACGCAGACCACCCTGGAGCATTGACCAGTCATCATTTACTTTCACCGCATTGGAGTCGACGGTGTGGCCCAATCTGAATCCGGTTCCATATACCCGGTAGGAGAGATTTTTGGTAAGCTGACCACCATAACGCACGCTGCCCAGGCCTGGGAGGCTGGTGCCTGTCGCGGCCTCTGCGTAAAGACCTTTGGTTTCCCTGGAACTTTTCGTGATGATATTGATCACACCATTGACGGCATTTGCACCCCATAGTGTTCCACCGGGACCGCTGATTACTTCAATGCGATCAACGTCTTCGAGTATGAGGTTCTGTACGTCCCAGAACACGCCGGCATAGAGTGGCGTGTAGACGGTACGGCCATCGATGAGTACAAGTAATTTATTGGCAAGCACATTGTCGAATCCGCGTGCGCTGATCGCCCACTGGCTGGAGTTGACCTGTGCCACCTGCAGGTTTGAGGCGAGTCGCAACGCCTCCGCGAGGGTTTTCGCCCCCGACTGAAGAATGTCTTTCCTGGTGATCACCTGGATGGCTGAGGCCACTTCTGCAAGGTGCTGGGGACGTTTGGAAACGGAGGTCACTTCTATGTCCATCAATTGTTCCAAGGTCAATTTCTTAAGGGTTGCGGGAGCAGTTGGTTTATTCTTGTCCTGGGAGAAGCTGATAGCCGGGGCAAAGAACAGAGTTAGTATAAGGAGTTTTCCCGACAGGTTACGTTGGGGTTGGCGGTTAGTAGTAGGATTGGTCATTTCCATGGATTATCAAGGGGTGCAAGTCAGATATGCCCAGGAAAATACCCGAGCCAGTCTGTGATAGTAATCAGAATTGCAATGTAACGAAACAAAGCCCTGAAAACTCCACAGCACTGAAAACAAACGGCTTAGCTCATTTAAGGTAGGATTTTTCCGCATGTTTATGAGGACTAATAAAATTAATGTTAGGTCGACCTAAGTGTTTACCTGTAACTGAGTTCACAGGTTCGCACACAGCACACCGGATCGGGAAACTCAATTGACCTGGGGAACGTTCACGGTGCTGATCTGTATTATCTGACAAGGTTCCAGAAGCTGATCTCTCTACGCTGCTGAAAGCCGAGTCCCTTGTATAATCGGATCGCCGCTGTGTTTGTTTCCGCAACATGCAGAAATGGAATCTTGTTTTGTTGTAGTATCGCATTTGCCGTATGAGTAACAAGTTGTTTGGCATACCCAAGGCCTGTATATTCCGGGTGGGTAACCACCGCGCTTACTTCAACATA
>Ga0193752_1000966_pt1 | contig 25381 bp, 23 predicted proteins | sample H1c1metaG_FD_144924 | JGI IMG/M metagenome (GOLD analysis project Ga0193752, IMG submission 144924) | Soil microbial communities from a riparian zone of the East river system, Colorado, United States - H1c1 | ecosystem: Environmental > Terrestrial > Soil > Riparian zone | place: USA: East River...
AACCGCACCGGCGCGGGCGGCACCTTGGGTGCCGAACTCGGCGCGCGCGCGGCACCCGACGGCTACACCATCGTGATGGGCGGCACCGGCACTTTGGCGATCAGCCCCAGCATGAATCGCAGGCTTGGCTACGACGTGGCGCGCGATTTCGCGCCGATCACGCTGCTGGCTACCACGCCCTACGTGCTGGCGGTGCCGCCATCGCTGCCGGCGAAATCGATCAAGGAACTGATCGCACTGGCGAAGTCGCAGCCGGGCAGGATCATTTACGCCTCCGGCGGCAGCGGCAGTGCCCCGCATTTGATTGGTGAAGTGTTTCGCACGCGCTCGGGCGCGGATTTTTTGCATGTGCCTTACAAAGGCAGTACGCCGGCGAAAATCGATTTGATGGCCGGTCGCGTGCAAATGTTTTTCACCGGCGTGCCCTCGATCATTTCCGAACTAAAGGTAGGCACCCTGCGCGCGCTGGGCGTGACCAGCGCCAAGCGTTCGGCGTCGCTACCCGATGTGCCGTCAATCGCTGAATCCGGCCTGCCCGGTTTTGATGTGAGTCCGTGGTTTGGCGTGCTCGCGCCCGCGCGCACGCCGCCGGCCATTGTCGCGCGCCTCAATGCAGAGTTCGTCAGCGCCTTGCAGACGCCCGGCGTGCGTGACACCATGCTGCGCAACGGTTTTGATAGTGTTGGCAATAGTCCGCAAGCATTCACCGCCTTCATTACATCGGAGCGCACACAATGGGCGGAAGCCATACGCGCTTCCGGCGCCAAAGTGGAATAATCGTTTTTATATAAGTATTTGATTTTATTTATTATTTTATTTACATGCGCCATATCTCGACATTGCCTTGCGTACTGCTCACGATGGTAAACGCAAGCGCCATCGCACAAAGTGAGCGTTATCCATCGCGCCCGGTGCGCGTGGTGGTGCCGTACACGGCGGGCGGCGCCAACGATATTTTCGCGCGCATGGTGCTCACGCGCGCGGTCGCCGACTTGGGACAAACCACGATTGTCGATAACCGTCCCGGCGGCAATACCACCATCGGCACGCAACTCGCCGCGCGCGCGGCGCCCGATGGTTATACGCTGCTTAATGTGGATAACGCCTACACCATCGGGCCCAGCGTGCAAATCAATCTGCCGTACGACACACTGAAGGATTTCACGCGCATCACCATGTATGCGTCCACGTCGCCGGTGCTGGTAGTGCATCCATCGCTGCCCGTGAAATCGGTGAAGGAACTGCTCGCGCTCGCCCAAGCGCAGCCGGGACGCCTGGCGTACGGCTCAACCGGAAACGGCACCACTGGACATCTTGCGTTTGCGCAGATCCGCCAAGTCACCGGCATGGACGCGGTGCACGTGCCGTACAAAGGCGGCGCACCGCAGATCACCGCGCTGATTTCGGGCGAAGTATCGATGCTGCTTTCTGTGCCCGCGCCGCTGTTGTCGCATATCAAAAGCGGCCGCATGCGCGCGTTGGCGGTGTCGGGCGCAAAACGGCTGAACGCACTGCCGGATTTACCCACGCTGCAGGAATCCGGCGTGGCGGTGATCATGGATTCATTCTGGGGCGTGGTCGCGCCCGCGGGCACGAATGCCGCGATTATCAAAACATTGCACGAAGCGATAGAGCGCGTATTGAAATATGCCGACACGCGCACGCGCCTCGAAGACATGCAGTTTCAGATCGCGGGCAGTGCGCCCGCGCAGTTTGAGGCGTTTGTCGAGCGCGAAGTGCAGCGCTGGGTAGGCGTGGTAAAAGCGACCGGCGCCAAAGTCGAGTAGTTATTTAACCCATTTATTTTTGATACTTTTAAACTTATGAGCACAGAATTGGACCATCTAAAAAAATGGATCGGTGAACAAGAAACCGATGTTGATTACGTAACCATCCCGGCAGTGCATCGCTTGTCGGCCACTTTGGATCGCGACGATCCCATGCCGAAACCGGGAGACGCGCTGCCCATCGGCTGGCATTCACCGCTGTTCCCGCGCATCGTGCGCACTTCGCAAACCGGTCCCGATGGCCATCCGGCGCGCGGTGATTTTTTGCCGCCGGTGCCGCTGCCGCGCCGTATGTTCGCGGGTAAACGCACCACCATCCTGGGCGACCTGCTTATCGGCGATGAAGTGAAGCGCGTCTCCACCATCAAGGACGTGACGATAAAAACCGGCCGCACCGGACAAATGGTTTTTGTGATGGTGAAAACCGATATCACGTCGCCGCGCGGTCTAGCGATCAGCGAAGAACAAGACATTGTTTACCGGCAGGAACCCGATCCGAAGGCGCCGCCACCCGCGCCGCAAGCCGCGCCCGGCACCGCAGTGTGGAAAACCATCGTGACGCCCACCGAAGTCATGCTGTTCCGTTATTCGGCGCTGACCTTTAACGGTCACCGCATCCATTACGATTATCCCTATGTGACCCAAACCGAAGGCTATCCGGGGCTGGTCATGAACGGCGGATTGACCACATTGCTGGTTTATGAACTCGCACGCGCGCACGCAAAATCACCGCTTAAATTCATCAGCTCGCGCAATGTACGGCCGATGTTTGCCAATCGCCCGATTGCGGTTTGCGGCGAACCCTCCACCGACGGCAAATCGGCAAAACTTTGGACGCAGGACGACACCGGCGCATTGACGCTCAGCGCCACCGCGGAGTTTGCATAATGGCCGGTGGTCCGCTCGAAGGCGTACGTATCGTTGACCTGACTTCAGTCGTCGTCGGCCCGCTGGCCACGCAAATCATGGCGGATCACGGCGCGGATGTGATCAAAGTCGAAGCGCCCGGCGGCGACATTGTGCGCTCGCTCGCAGGCAAGGGACGCAACCCCAACATGTCGGGCAAGTTTTTGCATTTGAATCGTAATAAACGCAGCATCGCGCTGGATCTCAAAAAACCCGAAGCGTACGATGCGCTGCTGAAAATTCTTTCGACCGCCGACGTGATGATCTGGAACATGCGTCCGCCGGCGATGAAGCGGCTGAAACTCACCTACGAAGACGTGTGCAAGGTCAACCCGAAAATCATTTGCTGCGGCATGTATGGCTTCGGGCAAGGCGGCCGTTACAAAAACAAGCCCGCGTACGATTCAATTATTCAGGGCTCGGGCGGCATCGCGGCACTGTATCAGATGGGCACCGGCGAGCCGCGCTATCTGCCGATGGTGGTGGCCGACCGCACGGTGGGTTTGATTGCGGTGCAGATGATTTTGATGGCGCTGTATCACCGCGAAAAAACCGGCCACGGCCAGGCGATTGAATTGCCAATGTTCGAAAACATCGTCAAAGCCACGCTCGAAGAACACATGTATCTGAAAACCTTTGTGCCGCCGCTGGGCGAAATGGGTGATCCGCGCCTGATTGATCCGCAATCGCGCCCGCTGCCCACCAAGGATGGCTACATCTGCATCTCGGCCAACACCGATGCGCAGGCTTTCGCAGTGTTCGACGCCATCGGCAAACCGGAGCTGAAAACCGATACGCGCTTGTGCAATGTCGTAGCACGCTTTAAAAACACGGCGCTGTATTTCGCCACACGCGCTGAAGGCCTCATGCACAAAACCACTGCTGAATGGATCGAAATTTTCGATCGCACCGACGTGCCGGCGATGCCGTTTCAGACACTCGATCAGATCATGGAAGACCCGCACCTGAAAGACATCGGATTCTTCGAGACTATCGAACATCCGTCTGAGGGCAAAATCATCAATATGAAACTGCCCAACAAATTGTCGCGCGGCGCCCGCAAGGATTTCCTTCCGGCGCCGAAGATCGGGCAACAAAGCGTGGAAATTCTGCGTGAAGCCGGATTGTCCGACGCGGATATTGCTGCGCTGATTCAGTCGGGCGCGGCCGTCGATGGCGGCACAGTCTGAGATAGACGCAGTCATCTCGTCCGGCATTAAGGCATAATACGTACCCTTTTTTAGTCCACTCAATCCCCCAAAGAGGTTCACCATGCAATTGATTTGGAAACGATTTTCGCTAGGGCTCGCGTTTGCGGCAGCAGTTGCGGTAAGCGTGATTGCGCAGGCGCAAAACAAGGATTACACGCCCTCCGTTGGCCAGGAAGGCAAGGACGTGATCTGGGTGCCCACGCCGGAGGCATTGGTACAAAAAATGCTCGACATGGCGAAACTTACTCCCAACGATGTCCATTTCGATCTCGGCAGTGGCGACGGGCGCACGGTGATCGCCGCCGCCAAGCGCGGCACGAAGGCAGTCGGCGTCGAGTACAACCCAGATATGGTTGAGTTGTCCAAGCGCATGGCACAAAAAGAAGGCGTCACCGCACGCGCCGAGTTTATACGCGGCGATATATTCCAAACTGATTTCAGCAAGGCCAATGTGCTGACGCTGTATCTGCTGCCGAGCCTGAATCTGAAACTGCGACCCACCATCCTCAACATGCAGCCCGGCACGCGCGTGGTGTCTCATGCGTTCACCATGGGCGAATGGGAAGCGGACCAGACCGAAACCGTTGAGGGCCGCACGGCGTACTTGTGGATCGTGCCGGCGAAAGTAGAAGGCACCTGGCGCATGGAAGGCGGCGGCGATCTTGTCGTGAAGCAAACATTCCAGAAGCTTGACGGCACCGCCGGCGGCAAGGCGATCTCTAATGCCAAACTGCACGGTGACGCGATTTCTTTCACCGCAGAGGGTCGCGACTACAGCGGACGCGTCACAGGTGATCGTATCGAAGGCAGCGTCAAGGGCGGCACCTCCGGCAAATGGAGCGCAATGCGAGCAAAATAAGCGTCACTACCGAAATTACTTAAGTATTTGTTTTTATTGATAAAATTTATTGGCTCGAGTTGTGCTGTTTTAACCTGCAATAGCCGTCCGTCACTGGAGTTCTCAGCAGATGTCTCAAGCATCACAAGTCGTCATCATCGGCGGCGGCATCATGGGCGGCGACATCGCCACCGTGTTCGCCGCCAGAAATTGGAAAGTGCACGTCATGAGCCCGTCGCAAAAAACGCGCGATGCGCTGGCTGCGCGCTTGAACGCGGGCCTGAACAAAGTCAATGCGGATGCATCGTGTGCGCACAACGTCGCTACCTACGCACGGCTTGGAGATATTGCGTGGGACGCTATCGATCTCGTCATCGAAGCGGTAACGGAAGACTTGCCGCTCAAGCAAAAACTGTTCGCACAACTTGAAACGCTGGCGCGACCCGATACACCGCTCACTACCAATACTTCCAACTTCAAAATCGGTTCGGTGAGCCAGGGCTTAAAGTCAGCATCGCGCATGGCAGGATTGCATTTTTTCATGCCCGCGCATTTGGTGCCGCTGGTGGAAGTGGTGAGCGCCGACAGCACCGATCCCGCAGTGGCGGCACGACTGGAACAAATGATGAATGAAGTCGGCAAGGCGCCGATCCGCGTCAACAAGGATGTGCCGGGCTTCGTCGGCAATCGTTTGCAGCAGGCGCTGATGCGCGAAGCGATGTGGATGATACATGATGGTGTGACAACGGCAGAAGGCATCGATACCGCGGTGCGTTACGGTTTCGGTTTCCGCTTTGTTGCTTGCGGGCCGTTTCTGCAAAAGGAAATGTCGGGGTGGGACACCAACTTCGCAGTCGCCACCGCGCTTTATCCCGATCTGCATAACGAGAATGCGCCGCCGCCTTTCTTCAAGCAAATGGTCGAGCGCGGGCACGTCGGCATGAAAGCCAAACACGGCTTCTGGCCGTGGACCGACGAATCCATCGCACAAGAAAAAGCACGCATCGAAAAAGCGCTGCAAGCGGGTTTCGCTATTCTGGAGGCCGACAAGAAGTAGTTCATCGCAGTAGAATGGCCGCATGATGAAGCGCGTTCTCAAGTTTCTGTTGTCGTTGCCGTTTCTTCTGGCGCTGGGCGCGCTGGGTGTTTATGCGCTGGGCGGCTTTGTGATCGCGCCGTGGTGGATCAAGCGCGAGCTGCCGCAAATCCTTAAAACCAAACTGGATGCAACGGGTTCGGTGGGCGACATTGCCATTAACCCGTTTAAGCTCACTGTCGATGTGCGTGATTTCGCGCTGACGGAGTCCGGCGGCAGCACGCCGGCTATTGCGTTTGACCGATTGTTCGTCGACTTTGAAGCAACCAGTATCTTCAGGCGCGCATGGACCTTCGCGGAAGTAACACTCGAGCGCCCGCGCGCCAATCTGGAGGCCGATGTAAACGGCGCGCTCAATCTGCTAAAGCTCGTGCCGAAGAATAATGAACCCCGAAAGGAATCGTCTTCTGCACTGCCGCGTCTGTTGCTGCAAAAACTGGCGCTCAAGCAGGGTCTGGTCGCTTTCACCGACAAAGCCGTTTCCAAACCGGCGACGGCCAAGCTGGAACCGGTGGAGTTTGAATTGCGCGATCTGTCGACGTTGCCGGATCAACGCGGCGAATACACCCTCGCAGCGCGGCTGCCTGCGGGTGGCACACTAGGCTGGCGCGGCACGATATCGCTGGCGCCGATCGCGTCGGCCGGGCAAATCGAATTGAAAGCGGTGAAACTCACAACGCTGTGGCAGTTCGTGCAGGACCAATTGCTGATCGATGAGCCGGGTGGCAGTATGACGTTGTCACTGCAATACAACGCCCGCTATATCGAAAGCAAACTTGAAGCCTCCGCCAGCGACATGGCACTCAGGCTCGACGACATCAACGTGCGGCAAAAAGGCGCGGCTGAAGCAGCACTCACCGCCGGCGCAGTCGCGTTGACCGGCGGCACTTTTAACTTGACGGAAAGCAAGATTCAATTCGTCGAACTGGCGTTAAGCAAGATCGTCGTCAACACGCTGATCGACGCTGACGGTAACACGAACTGGACGCAGCTCGCCGCGCCGGCGAAGACTACATCCGTGCCGGCCACCGAGACCAAGCCTGCGACAGACACACCTTGGCAAATCGGCATTGATGCTGTCAACGTCAGCGATGTGCGGCTCGGCGTGCTCGATCAGGGTTTTGTGCGTCCCATTGCGATAAACGTTGCGCGCAGCGGCGTGCGCGCCGGCGTGAAGGCATCGATTGGGGCACAGACGACTGCCATGATCGACAACATCGCCGTTGATCTGGAAGACATACGCGTATCGGAAGCGGGCGCAAAGGGCAACCTGATCGCGCTGGCGACAGCAAGCCTGAGCGGCGGTATGTTTGATCTAGCACAGAAAAAATTTGTCGCCGAGTCCGTTAAACTGAGCAAACCGGTTACGGCCATCACCCGCGAAGCCAACGGCAGCATCAATCTGGCAACGGCATTTTTGCGCAAGCAGACCAAACCGCCGGAACCTGCGTCAATGACGGCAGAGATCCGCGCGATCGAAGTAACCGATGGCACAGTTGCGATTCAGGATCGCGCCAGCGATCCCGCGCTGGTGCTGGATCTGCAGAATATCCGGGTTATTGCAAAAAACGTCAGTAACGCGGCCAAGGCTACGATACCTGTTGAAGCAGCATTGCAGATCAAGCAAGGCGGCACCCTGCGTGTTCAGGGCAGCACATCGCCGGAGCAACAGCGCGCCACCCTGAAACTCGAAGCGCGCAATCTCGCGCTCTTGCCACTGGCGCCGCTGGTGGCAAAACACACCACGCTCAAACTCGTGTCCGGTGCAGCCAGCGCAAGCGGCCAGCTGGATTGGCGCGGGCAGGGCAAGGGCGCCGGCGTCCGCTACGCCGGTAACGCGGGCGTGGAAGATTTCCGGCTTGATCAGGAGAGCAGCGGCGAACGGCTGATTGCATGGAAAGGGCTGCTTGCGGAAGGCATACGCGCCGACACCGCTGACAAACTTGCACGCATTGAAGATGTGCGATTGACCGCGCCCAACGGCAAGATTGCCATTGCCAAGGATCGCAGCACCAATCTTTCGGGTGTGATGCGCCAACCTGCTGCTGCGTCGAAAGAAACGGCGGGCAAGGATAAAGCGGCAACGCCATCAACGCCGACTGCAAGCGAGCCTGCGTTTAATGTGAATGTCGAGCGCATTCATGTCAATAACGGCGAACTGGATTTCGCCGATCAGAGTCTGGTGCTGCCCTTTGGCGCGCTGATTCGCGAATTCACCGGAACCGTCACTGGCGTATCAACCCAACCGGGAACACGCGCGGCGATGAAACTCGAAGGGCGTGTCGACGAGTACGGCCAAGCGCAGGTGGGTGGCGCGATCAATTTGTCCGATCCCAAAGCATTCACGGATATCACGGTGAGCTTTCGCAATGTCGCCATGATGCCGCTTACGCCCTATAGCGCAACCTTCGCCGGACGGCGCATCGCCAGCGGCAAACTGTCGCTCGATCTGCAATACAAACTTAACAACAGTGAATTGCTGGGTGAAAACAAAGTGCTGCTGGAGCAATTCACGCTGGGTGAACGCGTGGAAAGTCCCACCGCCATCAATCTGCCGCTGGATCTGGCCATTGCATTGCTCACCGATTCCAATGGCAAAATCGATCTGTCCGTGCCGGTGCGCGGCAATGTGGATAGTCCGCAGTTCGCCTATGGACATCTGATTTGGCAGGCGATACGCACGGTACTCACCAACATCGTCACCGCGCCGTTTCGCGCGCTGGCATCGCTGTTCGGCAGCGGCGCCGAGAAAATGGACGCCATCGGTTTCGAAGCGGGCCGCGCACAGCTCGCGCCGCCGGAACGCGAAAAGCTTACGCGCGTGGTAAGCGTGCTCAAGCAGCGGCCGCAGTTGCGTTTGGTGATCGAAGGACGTTACGACACGCAGCACGATGGCGCAGCATTACGCGCCGCGGCAGCCCGCCGCGCGCTGGCCGAACGCCAGGGTATCAAACTCGCGGGGACGGACGATCCGGCGCTGGTTAATTTCGACAACGCAAAAACGCAGCGCGCGATTGAAGCGCTGCTGGAAGAACGCGCCGGCAAGGACAGCATCGAAAAATTCAAAGCCAGCCACGAAAAAGCCACGGGTAAGGAAGTTAGCCGCGTGAATCCTGCGCTGGCCCTGATTGGCCGCGGCAGTCCTGACCGGCAATTCTATGAAGCGATGTTCAATCAGGTGGTGGCGGTGCAACCGCTCGACAAAGAGGCATTGGCTGCGCTGGCCGTGCAACGCAGCGCGGCGATTGTGGAATTTCTCAAGAGCAGCGCAGGGCTGGAAGCATTACGCGTCAACACCAAGGCCGCAGCCGAAGTTAAAGCCGACAAAGCCTCGGAAATCACCACGGCGCTCAGTTTGGATACGCAAAAATAATTGTTTAAAAACAAATACTTACGTTAACTCTTGCGTATACAACACTTCGTAGTGCGGGCTATTTCATTTCCATCAGCGCGCTGAGTGTCTTCTGCGGATCGTGATCGTACATGCCCGCCTGCAGGCCGCGCACGATGCGGTAAGGCTCCTCGTCTTTACCGGGTACGGGCGGATCGTAGATCAAATCAAGCATGACCGCCGATGGAAACGATTGCCGGTTTTTGTCGAGCACCAGCATCACACGCGGTTTCAAACGCCGCGCGCGGTTTTGCGACACCACCACCGCTACTTCGCCGCTGTTTAGCTCGACCAGGCTGCCGACGGGGAATACGCCCACGCACTGTATGAATTGTTCTACCAGTTCACCCTTGAACGCCTTATCGCGCGTCGTATAAAGGGTGTGCAAGGCCTGTTGCACCGATACCGGCGGCGCATAAGGACGGGCGCTGATCATCGCGGCGTAACTGTCTGCAAGACCGGCCATGCCGCCCAGCAGCGTGATTTGATCGCCCGCCAAGCCGTTTGGATAGCCGGAACCATCATAGCGCTCGTGATGCAGGCTTATCGCCTGTATCAGGGATTCGGAGGCGTCTTTCGAAGTACGCATAACCTCAACGCTGTGCGTCACGTGGCTCTGAAAAACCTTGAGCTCCGCCGGTGTCAGCTTCGCACGCTTTTCCAGCAAGGCGCGCGGCAATTTTATCTTGCCCACGTCCTGCATGAGGCCTACGGTCCCGATCACTTGCAACTGATCTTCCGGCAAGCCCAGGTGCCGGCCAAACGCAATCAGATAAATCGCCGTATTCAGCCCGTGATCATAGGTGTAGGCATCGACGCTCTTTAGCCGTGTGAGCCAAATCATGCCGTCGGGATTACGCACCACGGATTCCACCATCCAGCCCACGGCATCGTTTACTTTGTCGAGTTCGAGCGTTTTGCTCTTGTTCAGGTCTTCGATAATCGACTGCACGGCGTTTTCGACCTTGTCGTGGGCCTCCTGCGCCATCGGCAACTCGTCTTCGATGGTGGTCTGGTCTACGTAAACCGGTTCCTCGATAACCGGCGGCTTGCGCGCTGCGACGAGCTTTTTTTCCTCGTCGCTCACCTTGAACAGCCGGGACAACCGTCCGAACATCTTGCCGCTGCTGCTGAGATCCTTATCGGAATAAACACGCACGCTCGCCTCCGGACTGGCGGCCTGCTCCAGATAGCTGCGCTCCTCGCCGCTCATGCCTTTTTCGCGCGTCGCCGAGGCTTCGGGTGCTGGCTTGCGCCGGGAGGCGCCGTCTTTGTCCTGGTAAATCACCACCCGCGGCGCACGCTCGGATTGCACCTGCGGCTGGCGCGCTTCGGCCGCCGGCTGCTGCCCTTCGGACGAAAACGCGGATTTGAATATCTTGCCGATACTGCCCATCAAACCTTGATCGGCTTGGCCGGCATTACCTTTTTCGTCCTTGTAAATGTGTACGCGCGGTTCGGCTCGCTTGCGCACCGGCTCTGCCTTCTTTTCGACGGGATCGGGGATATACTGGTCACCCAGCGAAAGGCTACGCTCCACGAAGACGTGCTTGCAGATACGCCTGAATTCCTCGATCTGCTCCTGCGACTCGATGACAAAGCCCTGGATCAGAAACGGCGTGCCCAGCCACGGCCGGTCCAGTTCGATCACGAACATGCCGATCACGAGTTTTTCGACGGGAACCTGTTCTCTCATACCATCAATTCATCAACAGTGTCGGTAAGCCCAGTGAAAATCTGGACTATCATTGTACGGCATTTGCAATGATCCGTTCGGGTGCAAACCGGGCCAACAATTCCTGCAACACCTTGATGTCGATAGGTTTCATCATGTAATCGTCCATCCCCGCGGCGATGCAATGGTCCCGCTCCTGCTCCGGTGCGTGCGCCGACAAGGCGACGATCTTCGAATGCCGGTCCATGGTCTTTTCGTATTCGCGGATAGCCGCCACGGCTTCGAAGCCGTCCATCACCGGCATTTCGAGATCCATGAACACCAAATCATATTCGTTGCTACGCAGGTTTTCGACGGCTTCGGCGCCATCGCCCACAATCACAGCCTCTATACCCTGACGCTTAAGCAGCAGTTCAATCAGCAACTGATTATTTTCATTGTCTTCGGCCACCAGTACGCGCATGCCCTTGAACGCCTGTAGCGGCGTCGCGGACTTGGCCGGTGCTGCCACAGCGACGGGCGCCGCCACCGCAACCTTGAACGGCAACTCGAACCAAAACTCCGAACCCTTGCCCGCCTCGCTGTTGACGCCGATTTTGCCTTCCATCAATTCGACCAGCGACTTGCAGATGGAAAGTCCGAGGCCCGTACCACCGTACTTGCGCGCGGTGCTGGCATCCGCCTGCGCATAGCGCTGGAACATCACCGCCAGCTTGTCGGCCGGAATACCGATACCGGTATCCGAAACCGAAAACGCCAGGCGCGACGTGCCGTCAGCCGATTCGAGCAATCGCACGCGCGTGGTCACCGTGCCGTTGGCCGGCGTGAACTTGATGGCGTTGCCGATCAGGTTGAGCAGAATTTGGCGCAAGCGCAAAGAGTCGCCCACCAGGGCATCCGGCACATTGTCGTCCACTTGCAATTCAAGGTTAAGGTCTTTCTCGCGTGCTTTCACGGCCTGCTCGTGCACCACCTCGTCCGCCGTTTGACGCAACTCGAAGTCGGTATATTCGATGTTGAGCTTGCCGGCTTCGATCTTGGAAAGATCGAGCAAATCGTTGATCAAAGTCAGCAATCGCACGCTCGCGCCCTTGATGCGGCGCGAATAGTCCTGCTGCACGGGTGTTTGCTGCGATGTCAGCAGCGCATCGGAAAAGCCAATCACCGCCGTCAACGGCGTTCTGATCTCATGGCTGGTGTAGGCGAGAAAATCGCCTTTGGCCTGATTGGCGTCGTCCGCCGCCTGCTTCGCGATCTTTAATTCTGCCTCTGCGCGCTCACGCTCGGTCACCACCTGCGCGAACAGCCGATTGGCTGTTTCCGCGCCGCGGATCATCGCCGCATCCGACGCGCTGCGTTGTTCATAGCCGTCGATGCTAGCGGCAAGCAGGGCGCGATAGCGGCTCAGGCTGAACCACATCGTCAGCAGCAAGGCAAACCCCAGCAGCGCCGGCGCCGCATAGGTCTCGTGATTGATCAGCAAAACCTTGGTGATCAGCGGCAACAGCATGGGCACCAGTAACGCTGCAAGGGTTTCGCGTGTAGGCGAAATAGTTTGCGCGGACGCGGCAGCCACTGCAATCGCCAGTATCAGTGTGATCTCAGGCGCGGAATGATTGCCATCGAAGAATTTGAACGCGGCCCACCCCCAGCCCGCACCGATCAGAAAATTGCTGGCGGTAACAATGCGCCCCCAGTATTGATCTGCCCGCAGCGACGCCGTCGCGCGTTTATAGGCCACATAGAGCGTAAATCTGAGCCCGATCGCCAGGAACATACAAGCCAGCCAGATCACGACATGGGTGCGGTTCTCGACATGCGACATCGCGGTGGCCGTAACCGCCGCCGCAACGATGTGCGCGAACAAACCGTGGTCACTGACGCTCTGGATGAGTGTCATCTCATCCGTACGCAGTGCTGCGTTGGTTTGCCCTTCGGCAGAACCTAAACCATGGTCATTTTGCACGGACATATTATTTTGAGATTTGCAATGGCAATACAATCGGCTGAGCGAGCACTGCCCGCAAACAGCAGGGCATACCCCGGGAACACTGCATTTTACCCATGTCTTTCAGTCATTTGCAGACGCTATGCAAACGATAAGCGGTAATAATGCACGCTTCCCCGCAGGCCACGGGAATTTTTTGCACAGCCCCCAGCCGCTACGGGCTGTTACTGCTGCTTGATATTCGCCTGCTTGATCACTTTGCCCCAGCGTGCGATTTCCACTTTCAAAAATTCCATCGCTTCTTTGGGTGTGTTGCCGACGGCTTCGGTGCCGCCTTTGGCGAGCATGTCCTGCATGTCTTTCGCTTTGAGCGCGTTGACCGTCTCACGGTGTATCTGATTGATAATCGGCATCGGCGTCTTGGCAGGCGCCAACACCATGTACCACGACGACGCTTCGTAACCCGGCACGCCGGCTTCGGCTACCGTCGGCACGTCCGGCAGCGACGCTACGCGTTTTGCAGTGGTCACCGCGAGCAAGCGGAGCTGTCCCGCGTTCACCTGGTTGATAATCGCCAGCATCGGATTGATATACATGTGCACACGACCGGGTATCAGGTCGGCGAGCACCGGTCCCGTGCCTTTGTAGGCAATGTGCGTCATCTGCGTGCCCGTCATGCCGGTGAACATTTCGCCCGCGAGATGTGAAGCCGAGCCCGGCCCCGACGATCCATAAGACAATTCGCCCGACTTCGATTTGACGTACGCGATCAGCTCCTTGACGCTTTTCGCCGGCAACGAATTCGGCACCACCAGCCCGAAGGCCTGCGTCGCCACCACTGAAATCGGCATCAAATCATTCACCGGGTCATACGGCAGCCGCGCCATCAGCGTCGCGTTGATGGCGTGCGACGGATTGACGAGCACGATGGTATGCCCATCCGGCGTGGCCTTGGCCGCGATGTCGATGCCGATCACCATGCCCGCACCCGGCCGGTTGTCGGCTACGATCTGCTGACCCCACGCTGCGGTGTAGCGATTGCCGAGAAAGCGCACGATCTGATCCGAGCCGCCGCCGGCGGCGGTAGGGATGATGAAGCGGATGGGTTTCGTCGGAAAATTTTGCGCGCCGACCACGCCACAATAGAGCGTGGACAGCGCGAGCAACGACAATAACCTGATTTTCATATACATCCTCCGCTTCAACCGGCTGTTGTGATTGATCGGCCTGCGTTATTTCAACGGCACAGGCACGCCTTCGGGCAACGGCGTCTTGTCGACGTTGAGGATCATCGACACCAGCGAGTAATAGCCGTTGACCGCGATCAGGTCGAATGCGCCGCGCTCGCCGAAGCGATCCACCACGCGCTTGTAGTTCTCATCCGAAACGCTTTTCTTCTCGTGCAGTTCGCGCGAAAAATCGTAAACGATGGCTTCGTCTTCATCCATGTTCGCCGGGCGGCGATTCTCGGCGAGATCCTTCGCCTTCGCCGGATCAAGCCCAGCCTCGAGCGCCAGCTTGCAATGCGCATACCACTCGTAGTTGGCCGTCCAGTAGCGCGCGGTCACTATGATCGCGAATTCATTGAGTTTATTGGAGAGCGAACTCTTGAAGCGGATTTCACCCCCCAGCGCCTGCACAATGTTGCCGATGCCGGGGCTGCGCAGCATCACATTGAACGGCCCGCCCAGCGGCCCCGGCGTGGTCGCACTGGAATTGCCCAGCTTCGAGCGCGGCCCGGAGCGGATGGCGTCATACACCGTGCGTTGATCGGCAGTGAGGTTTTCGACGGGAATCATTTTGAAGCGGCGATTGTCGGCCATTTTTTATCCTAGTGATTTTTGGAAAAGGTGGAAATTAACACGACGCGGCGAACTGTGCTGTTGTTGCGCCACATGTTGTGCAACCGGTGCGGGAAGCAGCGGCAACTGCGTAACAAACTAGTTGTCGTTCCCGCGCAGGCGGGAACCTATAACACAGTCGCCAAAACCGTCACTGTATAGATTCGCGACTGCGCTGGAACAACAGTGCTGGTTTGTAATCTATAGCATTTTCAAAAATAATAATAAAAACAAATAGTTATACAAAAACGCTGCGACGCGCTCAATCCTTCAGTGAAAACCCCAGCCCCGGCGCGTTGGGCACATACAGCTTGCCCTCCCTGAATTCTGGATGCGTCGCATAACGCTCGTGCAAGGCAGCGTGTGCGCCGTGCACTTCGAGCATGCCGCCGTGGACGTGGCCCGCCATTACCGGCAGATTTGCGGCATCGAATCCGCCTGCGCTGGTCACCTGTACCCCGTACATCTCGGCCAGCGCCATGACGCGCAGCATGGCGCTGATACCGCCGCAAAACGCGGCGTTGGGTTGCAGAAAATCGAGAGCGCCTGCGGCCAGCACGTCGCGGAACCATGTCATTGACTGGATCATCTGCCCCGACGCCAACGGAATATTGGTGGCGCGACGCAACTCGGCCAACGAAGGGATATCGTTGCCTTTGACCGGCTCCTCGAAAAAAGTGATATCGCAATCCGCCACCAGCGTTGCCAGCCGCTTGGCTTCCGCGACGGTATAGCTGCAGTTGGCATCGAGCATCAGCGGCCCGGCCCCGATCGCCTGCCGAACCGCACGGATGCGCTGTACGTCGTCGGCAATGGCACGCCCGGAGCCCACCAGGATTTTCGCGCCTTGAAAGCCTTCGGCCAGCGCTTTTTTACAGGCGGCAACCAGTTCGGTTTCGGAGTAAGCCGGCAAGCCCACGGTCGCGTAGGCCGGCACTGCGCTGCGCGCACCGCCGATCAATCGTGCCACCGGTTGGCCGAGTGCCTTGCCTTTGATGTCCCATAAAGCAAGATCCAGCGCCGACATTGCCGATACGAACACGCCGGTGGAAGCACGCGGATTGAACTTTTTGGCGAGCGTTGCGTTGATAGCTTCGTGATCCAGCGCGTTTGCGCCCTTCAGCGTGGCGGCAATGCCGCCATTCAGCAGATGTGCCACCTGATCAGCGAGAAATCGGCCAGTAACCCCGGTACCGGAAAGCCCGTCATCCGTCGTCACGTGGCAGCGCAAAAAGGTGAAGTTTTCCTGGCCGGAATAATTGTCCTCCGCACGCAGGGGTTTGATGTGTTCGACTTGGGATTCTATGTGGGTGATTTGCATGGTGAGGGTGAAAATTCCGTAAACATGGGATGTGCGGTTAACTTTACTTGCCGAGGTCAATCCCGCTCAGCGGGGCTGTAATTATGGGCGTTTAGAGTCTATGGATGAAACTTTGTAATCTAACCTTGATTCGCTCGACAAACCCTGCTGAGTCTCCGTACAGGTTCTCAACGCCAAGCTGCACCAAGAAAGGGAGGAATACCTTGGAATGCATTGCTTTCCCATAAGGAAGAAAATACCTTGTTTCTTCGGTAAATTCGGGGCCTTCTTCAATGCGGACAATTTGTGCAGGCAATAAATGACGTTCTTGATTTGCCACCAAGATGCCAGTCACTCGAATTTTCTTCTTGGTCGTTCCAAACATTACAGGTGCACCGCTCGCGCCCTGTAATGCCGGAAATGAAGTCAGGAAAGAAGGGGTAACTATTGATTCAGGAAAGTTGCTGTCGTAGTAACGAACGACATTTCCCTTGTGAGACAAGGGCTCGAAGGAAATATGCGTGCCACCGAGCGGCTTTCGTTCGAAGCTAGTGTTGCTATATTCGTAAGAAAAAACATCCTCATTTAATGCGGGTTGTTCACGACTGAATTGAAGCGGAGCCGCTTTAGCGTCGCTGTTTACTGGACAGACCGCCACATCGTAATCCCTTGACACGTGCAGTTTCGGCAGATTCCAAACGCCAATTCCCCCTCCATCCTGAAGCACAAACGCATAATGTTCCGAATCACCCAATGGGTTGCTCTGGAACACATGCTTTGCGGTGACAAGATACAAAGCCGAAGGTTTGCCAACGAAGAAACCCGTGCCCAACAGACTTGTTATGGCTTGGTCTTTGTGCCCTTTTACGATAGGCACAATAGATTTTTGAGGTACAAGTTGATCCATTGAATAAGAAGTTTAGCAAACACACGCAACAGAAAATGTATGTGCGAACGACCAGTCGTGCCACATATACACACTACGCGATAGTGCAGCATCATCGGTCAAATCGGATCCTAGGAAACCGCATCCGGCGACCGCTCCAGCGGATAAAACTGCCGCTGCATCGCCGGCAACGCCACCTGCGCGATGGCCTCAGGCGTCCACTCCGGCGTGTGGTGCACCGAGCGGATGGGGCGCGATTGGCTGAACAGCATGATTTCGTTGGCGCGTACGCCGAAAATCTGGCCGGTGACTTCCACGTGCTTTCCCTCTTTCTTCGTTAAACGTGTATCCACGTTTTCCACATCACCCAGCCCGACGCCAAAATCGAAATCGGCGTGGTGGCAAAACAAAACCATGCGAGTTCGGTTGCCCTGAAACCCTCGCTGCGCGCCAAAGTGAACAAGCTCAACGCCGCTGCGGCAAACAGGATGGCAGCGGCGTACGCACGATAACGATCCAGCGTGCCGGCAACCCCCATGAAAAACACCATCGCAAGGCAACCGAGAAACAACAAAACCAGCACGGCAAAACCCCATTGCCAGCCCCAGTCTTTGGGGAAAATGTTGTCGATCCTGCCCAAAACCGACAACACCTTGCCGATATCCTTGAACGTATCGCCAAGCGTGCCGCGCAGCAGGTAAGCAATAACCGCCATCGCCGCGCCGGGCAGTAGCAGCACCAGGCTTACGTAGTAGGCAGTGGTCAGCACCCCACGGTTCTGCAGCGGCGACCTAGCCACGGCGCCGGCGGAATTTCTGGAATCCGGCCGGTTTCAGCGGCACCATGCGTTTGACGGCGCCAGTGACGGCGGCGCCTTTGTCTCGTGCACTGTTGCCCATCTTCGTTTCTCCCCGTCCCTGTTTACCGGATCGCCATAAAACTTCCCTTACCGTCGTTCCCGCGCAGGCGGGAACCCAGAACACAGCTACCCAACTACCTCGGCGAACAAATCCCGCCATCGCGGATTTCGCTCCTGAATCAATTTGATCTTCCAGGCGCGGTTCCATTTCTTGATCTGCTTTTCGCGGGTAATGGCGGATTCAATGTCATCGTGCGATTCGTACCAGACCAAGTACTTTACAGCGTACTTTTTGGTAAAGTCTTCGGTGAAACCTTCTTGATGTTGCCAAGTTCGTTTAATTAAATCGGATGTGACACCTGTGTACAGCGTACCGTAGCGACCGCTTGCGAGCATGTATACGTAGCTGGCTTTGGCCACTGTGTTATGGGTTCCCGCCTGCGCGGGAATGACGTGTTGGTTAAGCCACTATTTCTTTCTGGCCGACGTTCGGTATCTACCCCGCCCGTCTGCGGAATTTCTGGAACCCGGCCGGCTTCAGCGGCGCCATGCGTTTCACCGCGCCGGCGTTGACGATCACTTCGCCCACATAAAAATCGCCGTGCTTGTCGGCCCAGATGCCGTGCGGCGCGACAAAATTACCGGGCAGCACCGGGTTTTCGCCGCCGACCTGCGCATAAATTTTTTCATCCGGATCCACCACGGAAACGCGCGCGATGGGCGAGTGCCCGCACGGCGGGTAGATCATGGTCTGATCGTGCGCCGGCAGCGGGCCTTCGGAACGTTTCATCATGTAGTTGTGAAAGCCGCCTTCGGCGATATGGATCATGTCCTGATCGTCGATGAATAAATCGTACGGACGATTGAATTGCGTCCACTCACGCAGATATTCGCCATCGGGTTTAAAAATCTGCACGCGCGAATTTTCGCGGTCGGCCACATACACCAGCCCCGCGCTATCGACGGCAATGCCGTGCGGCAGCATAAACTGTCCCGGCCCGCTGCCCGGCTCGCCCCATGAGAACAGCAATTTTCCTTCCTTGGAATACTTGTGCACGCGCGCGTTGCCGTAGCCGTCCGCGATGTACATGTCGCCGTCGGGCAGCACCGCCACGTTGGTGACGCGGTGAAACGGCCCCGCCGCGCGCCGCACCGGGCTCACGCCGATTTTGTAGCCGGTGTCGGCGGCCTTGCCCGGCTCGCCCAAGGTCATCAGTTTTTTGCCGTCGGTGGTGTACTTGTGCACCACGTGGTTCTTGTCGTCGGCGAGCCACAGATAGTCCTGATGGTCGATAAAGATGCCGTGCGGCCCGACGAATTCGTCCGCGCCCCATGCGTTGAGAAACTTGCCTTCCTTGTCGAAAATGATGATCGGGTATTTGCCGCGGTTGAACACATACACGTGATCTTTGGAGTCGCACGCGACACCCGCGACTTCGATGAAGGCATAGCCCTCGGGCAATTGTTCCCAGCCTTTGATCACTTCGTATTCGATTTTGTGCGGTCCGAGCGCCATAATAAATTTCCCTTTAAAAACAAATAGTTACGATACATTTCCCACGAAGGTAGGAACAACAGTGCTTGTTCTGTTCTCTTACGTTTACTTTTTCTGCGCGTCGATTTCCTTCACCAGCGCGCCCCATTTCTCAGTGCCGGCACGCATGGTTTTACCGAGATCAGCGGGCCCGCCGGACACGATGTCGCCACCCAAACTCAAAAATCGCTGGCGTATATCCGGCAATTGCAAGGTCTTGGCGATTTCGCCGTGCAGTCTTGCAATCACCGCTTGTGGCGTGCGCGCTGGAACGACTATACCGTACCAACTTGCGGCCTCGTAGCCCGGCAAGGTTTCCGTCATCGCGGGAATGTCGGGCGCGGCCTGCGAGCGTTGCGTGCCGGTGACGGCGAGGCCCTTCAAGCGGCCGCTTTTGATATGCGGCAACGCGGAAACCAGATTTGGAAAATACATCGCCACTTCGCCGGAGATGGTGTCGTTCAGTGCCTGCGCGGTGGCGCGATAGGCGACGGCGACGATGTTGACACCCGTCATCTTGCGCATCAGCTCCGCGCTGAGGTGACTGGCGGTACCGTGGCCCGCATTCGCATAGTTGAGTTTGCCGGGCGCGGCCTTAGCAAGTTCGAGCAACTCTTTCACCGAACCGGCTTTGGTTTGCGTGCCCACCACCAGCACCGTCGGGAATATCGCCATCAGCGCCACCGGCGAAAAATCCCTGGCAACGTCATACGGCAAATCCTTGATCAGCAGCGGGCTGACGATGATCGACGGCGAAGCGATCAGCATGGTGTGGCCGTCGGGCGTGGCACGCGCGGCTAGCCCCGCCCCGATGGTGCCGGCGGCACCGTCACGATTCTCCACGATCACTTGTTTGCCGAAGCTGTCGGTGAGCTTGAGTGCGATCTGCCGTGCCACGATGTCGGCGGTCGTGCCGGTTGAAAATGCAACAATGATGCGCAGCGGTCGGTCAGGAAAAACCTGCGCATGCACCGGAGCGGTTGCGCAAAACAACAAGAAAATCCAGTATGACCTGAAGCGCATGGTGTACTCCGAACAGGCGGGAACAACAGATAACACGACGGCTATAATTGTAGCGTCATCCCTTTCGCCCGTCCCCTTATACCGAGGAAACCATGTCCGAACGCGCCACCACACAATTACGCAAACTGTTAGCCCAATCCGGCTGCGTGGTCGCGCCCGGCGTCGCCGATGCCTTCGCCGCGCGGTTGGTCAAGCTTGAGGGCTTCAAGGCCATTTACATGACGGGCTTCGGCACCAGCTTGACGCGCCTGGGCATGCCCGACGTCGGTTTGCTCACCGCCACGGAGATGATCGACAACGCCAGCCGCATTGTCGATGCCTCCGAGCTGCCGTTGATCGCCGACGCCGACACCGGTTACGGCAACCCGATCAACACGCGGCGCACCATACGCGATTACGAAAAAGCCGGCGTCGCCGGCGTGCATATCGAAGATCAGGCGTGGCCCAAGCGCTGCGGACATCTCGCGGGCAAGCGCGTGATTCCCACTGCAGAGATGGTGGCCAAGATCAAGGCCGCATGCGACGCGCGACGTGATGCGGATTTTTTGATTATCACGCGCACCGATGCGATTGCCGTAGAGGGGTTGGAGTCCGCGCTGGAGCGCGGCGAACGTTACCGCGAAGCCGGCGCCGATATGCTGTTTATCGAAGCGCCGGTGGGCCGCGAACAGGTGGAAATCGTCTCCAAGCGCTTCAAGGGCGTGCCGTTGCTCTACAACATGGCGGCCAGCGGCAAGACGCCGGATTTGCCTGCTGACGAACTCGGCAAATTGGGATTCAAGCTGTCCATCTATCCAAACTGGGTGCTACTCGCAGCGATTCCGGCGATGCAAAATGCGCTGCGCGAACTGCACAAAACGGGTTCCATCGCCGGCCTGCGCGACAAGGTGGCCAACTTCAAGCAATTCACTGAAATCGCCGGACTGCCGGAAATACAAAAACTCGAGGAAAAATACGGCTTGCCGGAAGATCAGCGAGCGGGGTTATGAACTACGTCCTTCGGCTATATAAAGATGAGCTTGCGCCGGCAGCGCCACTGACGCTGAATGGATCAGGCGTCACCGCGATCTATGTGGTTTCCGGTGGCTTGCGCGTGCGCACCGGCAGTTTTAGCGGCGTGTTGGGCGCCAACAGCGTGTTTCACAGTGCTGACGCCGCGCAACTTTCGGCGGGCAATCTCGCCACGGTGGTGTTGCGCTGGCAACTTGCCCGCGCGGGCGCGCCCGATGCGCGGGCGACCGGTGACGGCGTTATCAGCAGCGAACTTCTCGGCGCGGTGTTACAGCTCGACACATCGAAAGCGTATCTGCTGCGCTGTGATCGGGTGGATTTCCCGCCGGGCGGCGAGGCGCTGACGCACACGCATCGCGGCGGCGGCATCCGCTGCCTGCTGACGGGCGGTATCGAGATTCACACCCATAACACGGTACATCGCTATCTGCCGCTGGAGCCGTGGTTCGAGGCGGGACCCGATCCGGTGTACGCCAGGGCGTCACCGGAAGTCGCCACCGGCTTTGCGCGCGTGATGATTCTGCCGAGCGAACTGCTCGGCAAATCGTCGATCGCATACGTCAATGCTGAAGATCTCGACAAACCAAAAAATCAAAAATATCAAGTGTTCATCGATACGCTGATTACGCTGCCGGCGTGAAAGCGCGATGCTAAGATTGTCTCAGGAGGAAATAATAATGAAACCATTTTTGTTCGTACTCGCATTGGCCTGCGCCGCTTTTTCCGGCAACGGACACGCACAACCGTACCCTACCAAGACCATACGCATCGTGGTGCCCTTTGCGCCGGGCGGCAACGTGGATATCAACGCGCGCGCGGTGGCGCCCGGTCTTACCGAATTGCTGGGACAACCGGTGGTGGTGGATAACCGCGCCGGCGCCGGCGGCATGATCGGCGGCGAGATCGTGGCAAAAGCGCCGCCCGATGGTTACACGTTGTGCATGGCCTCCAACAGCGTCTACAGCGTTGCACCCAATGTTTTTGCGAAGCCGCTCTACAACCCGATCCGCGACTACGCGGCGATCTCCGGTATCAGCAACGTGCCGTTTGTGTTGATTCTGCATCCCTCGGTACCCGCAAAAACCTTCCGGGAATTCGTCGCACTGGTGAAAACCAAACCGGGGCAGATGACTATGGCTACCGCGGGCACCGGCACATCGAATCATCTGGTTGGCGAACTGATCCAGATCAGCGCAGGCATCCGCATGACCGGCGTGCCGTACAAAGGCAGCGGCCCGGCGCTGATTGATCTGCTCGGCGGGCAAGTCGATTCGCATATCGATCAGCTTACCGCGTCGATGGGTTATATTCGCAGCGGAAAAATTCGCGCGCTGGCCGTCACCACCGATAAACGCGCGCCGTTGTTGCCCGATGTGCCCACGCTCGCCGAGCAGGGGCTGCAAGGTTTTGACGCCACCACCATCACCGGCCTGCTTGCACCCGCAAATACGCCCAAGGACATCATCGACCGGCTGCACGGCGCGATCGTGAAAATCACCGCGCAGCAAGTCCTGCGCGACCGTTTTGCCGCACTCGGCGCAACCACGCTCGGCAATTCGCCCGCGGCGTTCGCCGAGTACATCAAACAGGATTACGCCAAGTGGCAAAAAGTGGTGAAAGAAGCCAACATCAGCGCAAACTAGCCCCATAGTAAAATATTTTTTAAAATCAAATACTTATGGAATTTCGTCCGACCGCTGCTGCGCCGCTGTGTGCAGGCCCCGATCCACAGCCGCGCGCGCCCGGTTTCAAACTGCCGCCCGGCGCAACCGATACGCACTTCCATATTTTCGGGCCGATGGCGCAGTACGGCTTTTCGGAAAAACGCATTTACACGCCGCCCGATGCGCTGCTCGCCGACTGGCAACGATTGGCCAGCGCGCTCGGCGTGGAGCGCGGCGTCATTGTGCAGCCGTCGGTGTACGGCACCGATAATTCAGTGACGCTGGCGAATCTGCAAGCCATGAAAAACAAATGGCGCGCGGTGGTGGTAGTTGAAGATTCAATCACCGACAAGCAACTCGAAGCGATGCACGCGCTGGGCGTGCGCGGCATCCGTTTTAACGTGGTGGATGTAGCCACCGCAAAAGGCGTGCTGCCGATACACGGAGTGCGGCGCATGGCTGAACGCATCGCGCCGCTGGGCTGGCACGTTCAGTTTCTAATGCATGTCGATGATTATCCCGATCTGGAAAGAATGTTCGACGGTTTTCCGACGGATATCGTGATTGATCATTTTGGTTACATGAAGGCATCCAAGGGGCCGCGACATGCGGGCTTCCAGGCTTTTTTACGTTTAATGAAAAGCGGGCGCTGCTGGTGCAAATTCACCGGCGCGTATCGTATCTCGGCTCATGACATGCCCTACCCCGATGTCACGCCGCTCGCGCACGCCATCATCGAGACCAACCCCAATCGCGTGGTGTGGGGCAGCGACTGGCCGCATCCCAAGCATGAAGGCGCGATGCCTAACGATGGCGAAATGTGCGACCGGCTGCTGGATTGGGTGCCCGACGCGGCGATTCGCGATCACGTGCTGGCGCATAATCCGGCGCAACTCTATGCTTTTTGATCGCCTCACTCAGTGCTTAAGTGAGCGCTGGCTTACATATATAAGTATTTGTTTTTAAAGGATATTTTTTATGGCGCTCACGTTATTCGAAAAGATATGGTCACGGCATGTGGTGGTCGACAAAGGCAACGAAGCACTGCTTTACATCGACCGCAATCTGCTGCACGACGGCGCGTTTCATGCGTTCACCGCGCTGGCCAAGGAGGGCCGCAAAGTGCGCAAGCCGCGGCAGCACCTGGCTACCGCCGATCACTACGTGCCCACGCGCGGGCGCGACCAGGGGCTCGCCAGCGTGGACGATGCCGACGCGCGCGAGATGCTGCGCCTGTTCGATGTCAACGGCGCGGAACACGGCATCCGCTGTTTCGGCATGAACGATCCGCAGCAGGGCATCGTGCATGTGGTCGGCCCCGAAACCGGCTTCACGCAACCGGGCATCACGCTCACCTGCGGCGACTCGCACACCTCCACCCACGGCGCGCTGGGGGCGTACGCGTTCGGCATCGGCGCATCGCAACTGAAGCAGGTGCTGGCCACGCAATGCCTGTGGCAGAAAAAACCCAAAACGCTGCGCATCAGCGTAGACGGCAAACTCGGCGCGGGCGTCACCGGCAAAGATGTCATCCTCGCCATCATCGCGAAAATCGGCACCGCAGGCGCCACCGGCCATGTGATCGAATACGCAGGCAGCGTGTTCCGCGCAATGGCGATGGAAGGCCGCCTGACCGTGTGCAATATGTCTATCGAGGCGGGCGCGCGCGCGGGCATGATTGCGCCGGACGATGTGACGTTTCAGTACCTCGTGGGCCGCGAGTACGCGCCGAAAGCGGCACAGTGGGATGCGGCGTTAGCCCTGTGGCGCGCGCTACCCACGGACGACGGCGCAACGTTTGATCGAGAAGTTTCTTTGGATGGAAATTTAATAGAGCCGACGCTCACCTGGGGCACCACCCCCGAAGAAGCGTTGCCGGTAAGCGCCGCAATTCCCGACCCTGCATCGTTCAGCGACGCCAACAAGCGCGCGCACGCGGAATCCGCACTGCGTTACATGGACTTAAAACCCGGCACGCCGCTCACCGACATCAAGATTGACCGCGTGTTCATCGGCACCTGCACCAACGGCCGCATCGCCGATTTGCGCGCGGCCGCAGCCGTGCTCAAAGGCCGCAAGGCAACGGTGCAAGGTTGGGTATCGCCCGGCTCCACTACGGTAAAGCGCGATGCCGAAGCGGAAGGCCTGCATCGCATATTCGAGGAAGCGGGGCTCGAATGGCGCGCCTCGGGCTGCTCCGGTTGCGCAGCGATGAACGGCGATTTTGTACCCTCGGGCATGCGTGCCGCATCAACCTCAAACCGCAACTTCGAGGGCCGGCAGGGCAAAGGCGCGCGCACGCATTTGATGAGTCCTGCGATGGCCGCAGCCGCAGCGGTTACCGGACGAGTTACCGATGTGCGCACGCTGATGGGAGGGCGTTGACATGAAACCGTTTACCACACTCACCG
>Ga0193752_1000967_pt1 | contig 25371 bp, 23 predicted proteins | sample H1c1metaG_FD_144924 | JGI IMG/M metagenome (GOLD analysis project Ga0193752, IMG submission 144924) | Soil microbial communities from a riparian zone of the East river system, Colorado, United States - H1c1 | ecosystem: Environmental > Terrestrial > Soil > Riparian zone | place: USA: East River...
GTTTTAAAGAACGAAATGGGTAAAAAAGGGATCTTTTTTATGGAGTCAATTTCAGCTGCATTTATTTTCAAACTATCACAAAATTTCCGGTAGATCGTATTATGCTGGTATTGATGGTCGAACAATTCAAGCGCTAATTCGTTAAAATTATATTCAGAGGCAGCAAATATGCTTTTTCCCAAATCCATATTTTTAACGCCTTGTTTCAACTGCAATCATTAAATTTGACATATTAAAACACAAAGATGCGATACAGTTTACTAATTTCAATATTTGCACTGATCTTTATTGGTTGTAATAAAGATAAATATACCTCTGCACCCCAGATCAGTTTTAAATCTTTATCTCCCGATGTATGGGATAATGCAAACCTGGACCCAACTGCAGGGCCTATATTGACCCTGGAATTGACAGATGCAGAAGGCGATTTTGGATTTAACAATGGTGTAGATACATCTTATGCTTATATAAAAAACATTACTATTCCTCCTTACAAGGAGGACTCTGTGCAATTCCCTAATTTACCAAGCCAGATCAAGCGAAATTTAAAGGTGAACGTGGATATATTGTTGCGAAGCGTACTGGCTAATTCCGGACGGCCAAGGCCTTTTGTTGATACACTTTATTTTGAAGTATATGTTAAGGATTTTGCAAAAAACAAAAGTAACGTGATCAAAACTGATAAGCCGGTATACCTTATTGTGAATTAATGAAGTGGCTTCATTTCATCTTATCTCATTCCATTTTTATTGCTCTTTGTGCTGTAGCGCTTAGTTTTCAAACAACCTTGTTGTTAAAATTAGATACAGACCTGTTTGTTTACGGGTTTATTTTCTTTGCAACGCTCTGCAGCTATAATTTTTACTGGATACTGAGTAAATTATCTTTTACATCTAAAAGCAATATTCCGGGACTACTTAAAAAAGAAACAAGCAGTTATTTGCTGCTCCTTGTTTCATTCATCGGGCTACTATATTGTTTTTTACAGTCTTCAATTCCGATGCAATTTGTTATCACTGCTGTTTTATTAACTGTGCTATACGCTGTGCCGCTTTTACCATTACAGGCTTTAAAATTTACCCGCAAAGCCGGGGTATTAAAAACAGTTTTACTGGCCTTTACATGGACCTATGTAACTGTAATAATTCCCCTGCAAAAAGATTACATGCTCTTAAATAATGCCGATCTTTTTATCATCAGCCGCCGCTTCCTCTTTATGCTGATGCTTTGTATCATTTTTGACAACCGGGATAAGGACATGGATAAGATAAGAGGTTTACGTAGCCTGGCAACAGATATCCCTCCATTAACACTCCGCATCCTTATTTATTTCATATTTGCATTGCTGTTTACATCCAACTTTTTCTTCAGGAGTTATGGTATCACCTTGTCACAATCCATTGCCCTGCAGGTTTCAACAATTGCATTGCTGATCGTTTATTTTTACTCCAATAAAAAACAAGGCTACCTGTTCTATTATTTTTTTGTAGATGGCATGATGTTATTTTCTGCCCTGGCAACATATATAGCCGGTATTTAAGTAATTTTGCCGCAATTAAATCTCTACTATGGCAAAAGCAAAAAGATCAAAAAGCATACTTACTGATAATTCCTACGAGTTTTTAAAAAACTATGTCAATAATGCCTCGCCAACAGGCTTTGAAAGCGGTGGACAAAAATTATGGCTCGAATACCTGAAACCTTATGTGGATACACATTTTACCGATCCTTACGGAACGGCGGTTGGGGTTATTAATCCTGATGCTCCATTTAAAGTTGTGATAGAAGCCCATGCCGATGAGATAAGCTGGTTTGTAAATTATATTTCTCCCGAAGGACTGATCTACCTGAAACGCAACGGCGGCGTAGATCACCAGATAGCACCATCCATGCGGGTGATCATCCGTGGAAGTAAAGGTCCTGTGAAAGCAGTTTTTGGATGGCCGGCCATTCATACCCGTATGAATGCCGATAAAGAGACACAACCAAAAGTAGAGAACCTGTTTTTAGATTGCGGAGCCCGAAATAAAAAAGAAGTGGAAGCACTGGGTATTCATATAGGTGCAGTAGCTACTTACGAAGATGGTTATGAGGAAATGCCTTATGACTTTCTGATCGGGCGTGCTTTTGATAACCGCATTGGTGGTTTTATGATCGCAGAAGTAGCCCGTTTGCTGAAAGAAAATAAAAAGAAACTTCCTTTTGGTTTATACGTGGTTAATGCTGTGCAGGAAGAAATTGGTTTGCGTGGAGCAGAGATGATAGCACGGAGGATAAAGCCGGATATCGCCATTATTACAGATGTTACGCATGATACCACCACACCCATGATCAATAAAATGATACAGGGCGAATGCAGTTGCGGTAAAGGCCCATCGCTTACTTATGGACCGGCAGTTCATAACAAATTACTGGACATAATTAAAAACACGGCAGAAAAAAATAAGATCGATGTACAATTCAATACAGTGAGCAGAAGCACTGGTACCGATACCGATTCTTTTGCTTATGCGAATGATGGCTGTCCGTCTGCTTTGATCTCCATTCCATTGCGCTATATGCACACTACGGTGGAGATGCTGCATAGATCAGATATTGAGAATACCATCAAACTGATGTATGAAACATTACTGACTTTAACACCAAAAACAAAGCTGAGTTATTTTTAAACTTGTTAAGGTTCACGCAAAATGTCAAAAGGGTTGGTCACTTTTATTGTCATTGTCTGTATTTCTGTGATTGCTGCAGTGGCGATTAAAATGATACACTCTGCTAACGAAGCCAGAAAGAGATCGGATGAAATTATGGAGCAGTTCAAAACAATAGATAAGGACTTACAGGAAACAACTGATGAAAGGCTTGATTCACTCAATAAAATGTATTTCGATTCATTGCGTAAGGCAGACAAATAATACCACTAATGGAAGACAGGTTCACTAAATACTCCAAACTTTACGCACTCATATTTTTATTGTTTCTTTCTGTACCTGTGTTGCTGGGATTGGTGATTGCTGTATTTTACGGGATATCAAAACTGGTTTCCTCAACCATTGCTGATATCACTTTTGGCTTAGGGGTAGTTTCACTGGCACCTGCTGTTTTTATGACGGTTTATTTTATCTTTTTTAAAAGAACCAAAAAACATCCTGAACTAGCAGTAAAAATTATTTCTCAAATTTTATTTGTTGCAGGGTTTATCATCAGCCTGATTGTTTTGGTGTATGATATGATCTCTTTTTTCACCAGGTTCAATACAGATATAGGCGGCTACCATGGTCTTAGCCTTACTTACCTGGCTGGTAATGTAGCCATGCTCTTCCTCATAGCCATTGTGCAGGCATTCACCACAAAAAAAGAAGTGGATTGGATGGATAGGAAGAGGTAATTCTAAAACACCGTAAAATGTGTCTGGCCACTACAAGTAACCTTAAACTTAAAAGCTATTCTTTGCAAGGCGGGCCACCAATGGTATTAAAAATAGGCATAGTGGCCTGATACATAAAAATTCCCTCCTGAGAACAGGAGGGAATTTCTTTAACCCTTAAAACAACCAACATGAAACCTGTTGATAGCTTAACTGTACTATATACGCTTAAACATTACCAATGGTTGTGTGTGTCTGCAAAAAAATATGTTAAAGCAAAACCTTGTATTCCTGTTAATTGTTAAAATGGCTGTCATTACCTGCCGGTTATTTAAGCCTTATCATTTCATATAATCTTCCTTATTTTATCCACAAAGTAGATTTACAACGTGGTTTTACTATGATATTATATAAACAACTATATTATATTTAGGTTCCGTAATTCATCTCATCACCAAAATCAACTGTATGCAAAAATTAAGAACTGCACTTTCATTTGTATTTACATTGATCGTAGCAACGGCCTTTTCGCAGGTTGAAAAGGTTACAGAAAACCAGGCAGGAATTTCCAGGAGATTACAACATGAAATAGATATAACAAAGGACCCCGCCCTTGGTTACGTTCCAAAGGGAAAGCTGGTAGAAGCTTACCAGGTAAGAAGCCAATTGTTAAAGGCAAATACTGTAAACTCACTCCTTTCCTGGACTGAGCGTGGGCCTAACAGTGATGCTGTTGGTGGCAGTAACGGAAACAGCAGACCGGGCAATGGCAAAACATCCGGCAGGGTTAGAGCCATTTGGGAAGACCTGGGCGATGCCACCGGCAAAACGGTTTGGGTGGGAGGTATTGATGGCGGCCTTTGGAAAACAAATGACATCACCCTTAATCCTGCAACATGGACACCTATCAATGATTTTTTTGGAAACCTAGCAGTAGCGAGCATTTGCCAGGATCCCTCTGATGTAAACATCATGTATTTTGGGACCGGTGAAAAAGCCATTAATGCTGATGCAGTAAGGGGAGCCGGGATCTGGAAAAGTACAGATCACGGCGTAACCTGGTCGGTAATGGCAGGCACAGCAAACTTTTGGAATGTGAGCAAATTAGTTTGCGATGCAAGTGGTAATTTATATGTAGGATGTAATTCAATTTCCAATACAGCAGGATTGCAACGCTTTACAAAAGCAACAAGTACCTGGACAAATATTACGCCTTCCGGTCTTGAAGCAAGAATACCAGAGCTGGAGCTGAGTAGTACAGGAAGGTTGCATGTAATTTGCGGATATTATAATACAGCTGCAGGCAGTGCCGGATATCGTTATACAGATAATCCTGCAACAGTAACTTCAGCTGGCTGGACAAGCCCGGCAACTACATTTCCAACACAATACAATGTTGCTATTGAAAGTGCGGGCAATACATTGTATGCATTACCTGCAAATTCTTCATGGCAGGTTCCTACTATTTATAAATCAACCAATGGCGGCGCCAACTGGTCGGCTACCGGGGCTACGCCTGCTTTTACCAGCGGACAGGCATGGTATTGTATGGCTGTAGCAGTTGATCCGAATAATGCCAATAATGTAATTGTTGGAAGTTTGGATTGTTACAAAACAACCAATGGCGGAACATCGTGGACAAAGATCAGTGAGTGGGTTGGAACAACCGGACAGTATGTACATGCCGACCAACAGATCATTACCTGGCGTAGCAATAACCAGGTTTTATTTGGTTGTGATGGTGGTGTACACTACTCTGCCAATGGTGGTACAACCATTACCGACCGTAACCAGGGTTTACGCATCAAACAATTTTATGCAGTTGCCAATCATCCTGCATCAACCAATTATTTTTTGGCAGGTGCACAGGATAATGGTGTTCACCAGTTAAATAATGCCGGCATTGGAGCTTCTGTTGAAGTTACCGGCGGCGATGGAGCTTTTGTACATATTGATCAAAACCAGGGGCAATACCAATGGGGTTCTTATGTGTACAATCAATATAGAAGAAGTACCAACAGCGGCTCTACCTGGTCGTCAGTAAATTATTCCAGCAGTGCCGGCAGGTTTATCAATCCAACGGATTATGACGATGCAAATAATATTATGTATTGTAGCGGTAATGCCAATGCGTTTGTACGCTGGAATGATCCGCAAACCGGGAGCTCTTTCACATCTGTTACCATGAGTGGATTGAATTCGGGTAAAGTATCTGCAGTAAAAGTATCGCCTTATACAAACCATACAGTATTTTTTGGTGGAGGCGGAAGTGGTATCACACCTTCTTTGATCAGGGCCACTGCTGCGAATGCAACACCGTCATTTACCAACATCATTGGCATTGGTATGACAACGGCCAGTGCAAATATTTCCTCTATTGAGTTAGGAACTAATGACCAGAATATCATTGTGTCTTATTCAAACTATGGTGTAAGTAATGTTTGGGTAACAACCAATGGCGGTACTTCATGGACAGCTATTGATGGCAACCTTCCTGATATGCCTGTGCGTTGGGCTATTTTTTATCCCGGTGATAATACAAAAGCGATCATTGCTACCGAAACTGGTGTCTGGCAAACAAACTTGATAAATGGAGCATCAACAACCTGGGATCCTGAAACCGGTTTCCCTAATGTTCGTACCGATATGTTGCAATACAGGGCCAGTGATGGTTTACTTGCTGCAGCAACACATGGCAGGGGTTTATTCACTACCATAATCGGGGCTGCTCCTTCATGTGGTACAGTTACCGGTTTAGCTGCTTCATCAATAACCAATACAAGTGCAGCGGTAAGCTGGACAGCTTTGAGTGGTGCTTTAAATTATGATGTGGATTATAAATTAAATACATCAGGTACCTGGATCAATGCGGCTACAGCAACAACAAGTCTATCTGTTGCTTTAAGCAGTTTAACACAGGGTAGTTTGTATGATTATCGTGTTAGGGCAAATTGTAGTGGAGCCACAGGCGCTTATGCACAGGCACAGTTTACCACTACATCTCCAACATGTGGGACAGTAACAGGCCTTACATCTTCTGCAATAACCAATACAAGTGCAACAGTAAGCTGGGCAGCTTTGGGCGGTGCTTTAAATTATGATGTGGATTATAAATTAAATACTTCAGGTACCTGGATCAATGCGGCTACAGCAACAACAAGTCTGTCTGTTGGTTTAAGTGGTTTAACCCCGGGCAGTTTGTATGATTACAGGGTAAGAGCAAATTGCAGCGGAGCCACAGGAGCTTATACACAGGCACAGTTTACCACTACATCTCCAACATGCGGCACAGTAACAGGCCTTGCATCTTCAGCAATAACCACCAGCAGTGCTACCATAAGCTGGAGTGCTTTAAGCGGTGCATTGAATTATGATGCGGATTATAAATTAAATACATCAGGTACCTGGATCAATGCTGCTACAGCAACAACAAGTTTGTCTGTTGCTTTGAGTGGTTTAACCGCCGGCTCTTTATATGACTGGAGAGTAAGGGCAAATTGTACAGGCGCAACCGGTTCTTATGGACAGGCGCAGTTTACAACAACAGCTTCAGGCTGTGGTTCAGCTTTTGAGCCTAATGAAACGCAGGCTACCGCTGCTACCATTACAGCAGGTGTTGCAAATTCAGCAGCTATTACCACCACAACTGATAATGATTATTTCAGGATAGTAACAACCGGTACTTCCAATAATACATTCAGTTTGGTTGGCCCCTCGGGAGTTGATTATGATATGACGATCTACAATAGTGGAGGAACGCAGATCGGTTCAGGAACAGGATCAACTGCTACGGAAACAGTATCATTAACAAACCAGGCAGCAGGTACTTATTACATACGGATCTATGGATACAATGGTGCCAACAGCGCTACCTGTTATACCATTACTGCAACTGTTACTTCAACAGGCTGTCAAAGTGCTTACGATAACAGCACCAACGGAACTACAGGCGGTGCAGCGCTTATTCCTTTCAATACCAACATAACAGGGCTTATCAGTCCTACCGCTGATGTTGATCATTACAGGTTTGTAATTACCACCGCAGGAACCATTACGCTGACCTTAACTACCCTGCCTGGCGATTATGATGTAAAGATCCTGAACAGCGCCGGTGCCCAGGTTGCTATTTCGCAAAACGGCGGGACAACCAGCGAAACCATCAATTATACTGCGGCAGCAGGCACTTATTATGCACAGGTATATGGATACAATGGCGCAAACAGTGCTACCGTTTGTTACACTTTAAGAGTACAGCTTGGTACGGCTACCTTGCAGGAACTTCCTTTAACAGAAACGCCAAAGGTTACGGTTAAGGTGTTTCCTAACCCCGTTTCAGATAAACTGACGGTTTATTTAACCGGTGACAATAGCAGGAAGACCCTGGTGATGTATAATGTAGATGGAAAGGTTCTGTATTCACAACCGGTTACAGATATGTTCACCACCTTGGACGTAAAGAAAATTCCCGGAGGTGTTTATTATTTGAAATTGACTGATACAGAAGGAAAATTATTGCACAGCGAAAAATTTGTAAAGCAGTAAATTAACCTTCAATAAAAAAGCCGCTTCAATAATAAGAAGCGGCTTTTTTATTGAAGGTTATTTTTTTTTAAGCCAATGCCAGGTCCAGCACCTGCTGCATATTCTTTACATAATGGAATTTTATACCCTTGATGTATTGCGGGTTTATCTCTTCCACATCTTTTTCATTTTGCCAGCACATGATGATCTCTTTCAAACCTGCACGCCTTGCTGCCAGCACTTTTTCTTTAATACCACCAACAGGCAATACCTGTCCACGTAAGGTTATCTCACCCGTCATGGCCAGATAAGGTTTCATTTTGCGGCCTGTAAAAGCGCTTGCCAAAGCGGATAGCATCGTAATACCGGCACTTGGTCCGTCTTTGGGAGTAGCACCTTCCGGCACATGAATATGGATATCTTTTTTATTGAACATCTCTGGAGCAATATCCACTTTCTTACAATTGGCTTCCAGGTAGGTAAGTGCCGTGGTGGCGCTTTCCTTCATCACATTACCAAGGTTACCGGTTAATTTTAATTCTCCTTTGCCTTCACTCAATTGTGTTTCGATAAATAAAATATCCCCGCCAACATAGGTCCAGGCCAGGCCTACAGCTACACCGGGCATATTGGCGATCTTATACAGGTCGTTGCTGTACCTGGGTTTACCCAATATCTTTTCAACATCATTATTGGTAATGGTGGCTTTTAACTTATCCTTTATCACCAGTTCCTTTGCCTGGTAACGCATGATGCTTGCCAGTTGCCTGTCTAATTCCCTTACCCCGCTTTCCCTTGTATAATCCTGTATCATTTTTTCAAGCACGGCATCACTTAATTTAAAGCTGTTGTTTTTAAGTCCGTGCATTTCTTTTTGCTTGGGCATTAAATGGCGTTTTGCGATCTCGATCTTTTCTTCAACCGCATAGCCGCTCAGGTCAATGATCTCAAGCCTGTCACGTAAGGCGGCCGGTATATTACTTAAATTATTGGCAGTAGCGATAAACAAAACCTTGCTCAGGTCGTATTCAAGTTCCAGGTAATTATCGTAAAAAGTATTGTTCTGTTCGGGGTCCAATACTTCCAGCAAGGCAGAAGACGGATCGCCACGATGATCGCTGCCAACCTTATCTATCTCATCCAGTATCATTACCGGGTTACTCGATTTTACCTTGCGGATAGATTGTAAGATACGGCCGGGCATAGCGCCGATATAAGTTTTGCGATGTCCACGTATCTCACTCTCATCATGCAAACCACCTAAGCTAACCCTTACATATTTTCTTTGTATAGCAGCCGCAATACTTTTTCCCAAACTGGTTTTACCAATGCCCGGAGGGCCGAGGAAACAAAGTATGGGTGATTTCATATCGCCCTTTAATTTTAAAACGGCGAGGTATTCTAAAATGCGTTCTTTAATTTTCTGCATGCCGTAATGATCCTGGTCCAGGATCTTTTTAGCTTTCTTCAGGTCGTAGGAATCTTCTGTGTATTCATCCCAGGGAAGGTCAAGCATCAGGTCCAGGTGATTATACACAACCGAATAATCCGGTGTGGATGGATGCATACGTTCCAGTTTTTCTGCGCCCTTGGTAAACATTTCTTTTGCAGCAGCCGGCCATTTTTTGTTCTCAGCTTTCTTCAGCATATCCTTTACTTCAGCCACATTATCGCCCCCCAGTTCATCTTTAATGGCTTTCATCTGCTGCTGTAAAAAATATTCTCGCTGCTGCTTGTCCAGCTCGGCACGTGTCTTATTGGTCACCTTGTTTTTCAGCTCTGTGTATTGCAGTTCGGTCTGCATCAGGTTCATCAAAAGCTCTGCACGGGCTTTTATGCTGCTGATCTCAAGCAGGCGCTGTTTCTCTTTAATATCGCTGTTTAAATTGCTGCTTACAAAATGTATCAGGAACGAAGGGTGCTCAATATTCTTTAAAATGATGGCAGCTTCGCTGGGCAGGTTAGGAGAGAGGTTGATGATCTGTCCTGCCAGGTCCTTAATGCTCCCGATCATGGCCTCAAAGTCTGCATCGTCTTTTAAAACCTCATCGGTCAATACACTGATCTTTGCTTTAAAATAAGGGTCGTCTGTTGTGATCTCGTCAATCTTACAACGTTTACGGCCCTGTATAATGATGGTTGTTCCTCCATCGGGCATTTTGATCAGCTTTGCAATTTTTGCAACCGTACCAATATCTTCCAGGTCGCTTACAGTTGGCTCTTCAATGGTACTGTCTTTTTGCGCTACTACGCCGATCAATTTGTCAGCCTTGTATGCATCAGTTACGGCCTTAATACTCTTATCACGGCCAACAGTAATTGGAATTACCACACCCGGAAACAGTACTGTATTTCTTAAAGCTAATAGTGGAATAATCTCTGGAATAGGCTGATCATCAGCACTTCCGTCATCTTCTTCGTTCAATGGAATGATTGGCATAAACTCCATTTCGTCTTCCTGTCCCTGCAAATAAAACTTGTCGTTCATAATTTTCTCAATATATAGTCAAAATGTCAAAGCACACAGTTATTTAATGGTTTTTTGTGTGGTATGTATAAGGGTCAATATTAGTGCCGGAATAGTTTGTGGTTTATTGTTTATGGTTTGTGGTTGGGTAAATCCCGTTAACACAATTGCTTACTTTTGCAACGCATGTATATAAATTGTAACGATAAAGAACTGGAGATATTACAGAAAGTTGCACTCTCTGCGGAAGAACTGGGCGTACCTGCCTATTTGATCGGTGGTTTTGTAAGAGATAAGATCCTGGGAAGAAATACCAAGGATATGGATATTGTTTGCGTTGGCGATGGGATTGAACTGGCTGCAAAAGTTGCGGAGAAATTTACACCTGCACCGGAAGTGAACTTCTTTAAGAATTTCGGAACTGCACAGATAAAAGCTGATGGACTGGAGATCGAATTTGTAGGTGCCCGTAAAGAAAGTTACGATCTTAACAGCCGTAAGCCAGCTGTTGAGAACGGAACAATAGAAGATGACCAGAACCGCCGCGACTTTACCATTAATGCCATGGCCATCAGTTTGAATAAAGATGATTTTGGCGAACTGGTAGATCCATTCAACGGCATTCACGACCTTGAAATAAAGAATATTCAAACGCCGCTGGCACCTGCACAAACTTTCAGTGATGACCCCTTAAGAATGATGAGGGCCATCCGTTTTGCATCGCAGTTGAATTTTACAATTCATCCTGATACATTTACCGCTATTACTGAAAATGCAGCAAGAATAAAAATAGTAAGCGGTGAAAGGATCGCAGATGAACTGAATAAAATATTGATGAGCAGTAAACCCAGTATTGGTTTTGACCTGTTGTATAAAAGTGGTTTGCTTAAAATAATTTTTCCGCAAATGGTTGACCTGGCCGGTGCTGAGTATATTGACGGGATGGGACATAAGGATAATTTTTACCACACCATACAGGTGGTTGATAATATTGCAAAGAACACGGATGATCTTTGGTTGCGCTGGGCCGCTGTTTTACATGATATTGCAAAACCTGCTACCAAAAAATTTGAAGAAGGTCATGGCTGGACCTTTCATGGCCATGAAGTGATCGGCGGAAGGATGGTACCAAAGATCTTTACGCAGTTAAAACTTCCGCAGAACGAAAAAATGAAATTTGTAAGGAAGATGGTGGAGTTGCATTTAAGGCCCATCAGTCTTACCAAAGAGAACATTACCGACAGCGCCATACGTAGGCTGCTATTTGATGCAGGTGAAGATATTGAAGCACTGATGACCTTGTGTGAAGCCGACATCACTTCAAAAAATAAAACCAAAGTAAAACGCTTCCTGGAGAATTTTGAAATGGTACGCCAGCGTTGTGCTGAAGTGGAAGAAAAAGACCACCTGCGCAACTGGCAGCCACCCATCACCGGAGAGATCATTATGGAGACATTTAACCTGCAACCATCCAGGCCGGTTGGTGACCTGAAAACTGCCATAAGGGAAGCGATACTCGATGGGATTATACCCAATGAATATGATGCAGCTTACAGCTATATGTTACAAAAAGCCAAAGAGTTGGGAATTTCTGTTCTTAATTCCTGATTCTAATTCATAATTCTTAATTTTACTCTATGGCTATCTTACGTTTCAGAATTTATTGGGAAGATGATGACAGTGTGTACAGGGATATTGTAATAAAGCATACGCAGAGTTTTTTCGATCTGCACATTGCTGTTTTAAAAAGTTTCGAATTTGATTCGATGCACAAGGCAACTTTTTACCGCAGTAACGATAACTGGCAGCGTGGCAGGGAAATTTCGCTGGAGAAGTACGATAAACAATATAAGGTTGAACCCCTCATCATGTCAGAAGTGGTTATTGGTACCGAGATCACCAACCCCAACCAGAAATTCATTTACGAATATGATTTTAATAAGTTCTGGCATTTTATGGTAGAACTTATCACTGTTGATAAAGCAGAGAATAATAAGCTTACTTATCCATCCTGCATACGTACAGAAGGCATTGCCCCTTCACAATATGGTACCAAAGGTTTGGTTGACAGCCGCCTGGCCGAGATGGAAGAAAAATACGACCTGCGGCCTGAAGCTTTATCTGACGGTTTTAGTGAACAGGACGAAGACGGGGACAGTGTAGAAGCCGATACAGAAGAAGAATCTTCTTCGGATGAAGGGAATGATGGATTTTAGTTAATGGATAATTGATAATTTTTTCACTACCTGCCTGCTTCCAATCATTAGAGGAGTTAGCATTTCAGTATACTTTTCCATTCTGAAACATTATCCATTATAAATTTTCATTATCCATTAAAAGAGTTCTCTACAAACTCAAACACACTCCATGAACAAGATCTGCATCGTAATCGTTGGCCCAACCGCAGTTGGCAAAACCTCACTTGCTGTACAAACAGCGCTTCACTTTAAAACAGAGATCATATCGGCCGATAGCCGCCAGTGCTTTAAAGAATTGAATATCGGTGTTGCCAAACCATTTGCTGAAGAACTGCAGCAGGTGAAACATCATTTCATTAGTTCTCACTCCATAAAAGATGAAATGAATACGGCTGTTTTTGAGCAGTATGCACTGGATAAAGCAGCAACAATTTTTAAAGATCATGATGTAGCGGTTGTTGTGGGCGGTACCGGGTTGTATGTAAAAACATTTTGCCAGGGTATTGATGAAGTACCGGTCGTTGATGAAAAGATCCGCAAAAAAATAAATGCAGATTATGAATGGGAGGGATTGGAATGGCTGCAAAAAGAAGTGGAGAAAAATGATCCGCTCTATTATGCCAAAGGCGAAATAAAGAACCCACACCGGTTGCTGCGTGCATTGGAAGTTAAACTCTCTACAGGCAAATCCATCATCGAATTTCAAACCCAGGAAAAAAAGCACCGGCCTTTTGATATTATAAAGATCGGACTGGAACTGCCCAGGGAACAATTGCATAAAAATATCAACAGCAGGGTAGATGCCATGATGAAAGCAGGCTTACTGGAAGAAGTGAAGAAGCTTGTACCTTATAAAAAACTAAATGCCCTGCAAACCGTGGGCTATCGTGAATTGTTTGGTCATTTAATTGGTGACATTACCCTGGAAGATGCCGTAGAAATAATAAAGATTAATACCCGCCAATATGCCAAGCGGCAGATGACCTGGTTTAAAAAAGATGAAGAAGTGAAATGGTGTGAGCCTGATCTTGAGAAGGTAATGAAGTTATTAAAAGAGGCCGGTTATTAAAAAGTGGGGTGTTGAAAAAAAACAAAACGCTCATGCAATGAAAATACGCAGAATTATATACATTATCCTGGGAGCCCTGCTCATCCTGCTAAACATACTTGTAGATATTGTAAACCCTGACAAGTCACCAATGGCAGAAGATGAAAACGCCTATAATATTGGCTATTTTATTGGTTCCCATTTTATGATACTGCTTGGATTATTTTTCCTCTACCTGGCTTTTAAATTGCATAAAAAGATCAAAGCCAGGCCGGATAATGAGCTGGAAAAAAGTATTGATGATATAGGGAAGAATTAAACCTTGGGTTTAAGTGTTCCTGCCAGGAAAATTACAAGACCCAGCCCGATGTGTAGAAAATTATCAGCACCATTTATATGAAGGAAACCAAATAATTGTCCCATACCATCTTTGCCAAATTGAATAAGCCCTGCAACACCGATCAACAAATACACTACACCAAAAATTTTGCAGAATATGCCTGCATTTGGCGGCATAGCTAAAGCGATCAGTACAAATAATAACCCGCTTACAATATGTACCATATTATGAGTGGTATCTGCATGGAAGATAGCACCTTCGGCACCAACAATAGGGTTAGGGATAAAACCCAGGCCCCCGACTGCTAAAAAAAGAAGTCCAATAATAATAGAAGCTGTTTTTGAATTCATGATGGTTAAGTTTTAATGAATTATTAAAGTACACATTATTAGTGTTTTGTATAATCAGTAAATGCTCCCGCAAATATCCTGCCGCTACACATGCAGCCTTGAAAAGAAGAAATTTTGGTAAGGAGGAAGTTGTTACAGGGACTACTAAATTGTCACAATAAAATAGACAAACAATACTGCAAAAATCAATAAATCTGTCCATAAGGCGAATTTTTCATTGGCACCGACGGGTTTCTTAATTAAATGTTGAAGCCCTGCAATGCCATAATAAATTCCGCTTGCAAAAGCACTGACAATTCTCCACTCAGGCTTGAAAAGCGAAATAATGCCTACAAGGCCAAAGCACAGATTTGCGAATCCTAATTCCCTTACTATTGGAAAAATTTCGGGGTTATTAATATGAAATATTTCTTTGGCTGTGAATGCAGGTTTTACTGTTTGCATAATGCCTGCAACAAATAACCGGAGGCCGACTGCAGAAAAAATGAACCACTTACAAAACAGTTCAAAAGTGAGGAATAGATGTTGACTTAAATGTTCAGCTACAGATCCGGCTGCCGGAATTATTAATGTCATCAAGGAAACACTGATAAAATATCTCTTGCTCATAATTTTATTATGGGGTTGATCAATCTCACTTCAACCTTTCCAAAACTCCTTTACGCTTCACTATGTTTTTATAATCCCATTGAATGTCTTTGGATTTTTTGAGCCAACGCTTCAGATCTTTTGTATTCACCTGGTCAGCGGATGTGTAGCGTACTTCGGCAGCTTTAAAAGTTCCTTCCTTTTGCAAACCAGGTTCGTCAAAAGACTGTCCGCTCCAGAATAATAAACGGACACAATTTTTCAATTTGCTGTACCCAACAATGGGGTTGCCATCTAAAAACCAAACAGGGTGTGCATGCCAGATCTTATTGTCGGCCTTAGGCAAATTGCTGCTGATGGTTGTGGAAAGTAAATTGCAGATATCCCTTTCCTCGTTTGATTGAGCATCGTTGTAGGCTTGGGTGTCTTTCAAAATAATGAAGGAATTAAAAATGAAGGAATGAAATGAAGGAATGAAATGAAGGAATGAATTTTTCATTCCTTCATTCTTAATTAAATAGTTCTGTTACTATCAAAATTCTCCAGCTCCTTACTCACTGCATTTAAAAAAGTAGAACCCAATGCACCATCAATAATGCGATGATCATAACTGAGTGAGATGTACATCATGTGGCGTATGGCAATGCTGTCGCCCTGCGGGGTTTCTATTACCATAGGACGTTTTTTAATGGCGCCCACAGCCATAATAGCTACCTGCGGCTGATTAATGATGGGTGTGCCCATAATACTGCCGAATGTACCCACATTGGTCAATGTGAAAGTGCCACCGGTTGTATCATCAGGTTTTAACTTACCGGTACGTGCTGCATTCGCCAGGTTGTTTACCTGTTTGGTAAGGCCGGTTAAATTTAGCTGGTCGGCGTTTTTAATAACCGGTACAATTAAGTTGCCACTGGGTAAAGCGGTTGCCATACCAATGTTGAGGTCTTTCTTCACAATGATCTTATCACCATCAACACTGCTGCTGAGCCATGGGTATTTTTTAATGCACTTAACAATGGCTTCAATGAACAGGGGAGTATAGGTAATTTTTTCGCCTTCTCTTTTTTCAAAATCCTTTTTCACTTTCTCTCTCCACAAAACCAGGTTGGTTACATCACATTCGGCAAAACTGGTAACATGTGGCGATGTGTGCTTGCTGTCAACCATATGTTTGGCGATCAGCTTGCGCATGCGATCCATTTCAATTACTTCTACATTGCCGGTGTAAACTGTTGGTGGTTGATATTCTGTTTGTGGTTTTTGGTTTGTGGTTTGTGGTTGGAGTGCTGCAACAGCAACAGGTTGTGGCTGCTGACTTTCGGCCTGTGGCTGGCTACCGGTGCCTTTGTTAGCTACATAAGCCAAAATGTCTTTCTTGCTCACCCTTCCATCCTGGCCGGTGCCGGGAATATTTTCCAGTTCGGCCATGCTGATACTTTCCTGCTGGGCAATATTTAGAACCAGGGGAGAATAAAAACGGATCGCTGATTTCGATGATTGGCTGGATTGTGCAGATTGAGTTGGTTGATACGGGATCTCCTCAACAACTTTCGCATCTTCATATTCTGGTTTTTCCGGAGCAGCCGCAGGCTGGTTGTTTGAAACGGCCGCATTGGCACCCACCCTTATTTTTGCGATCACGGTACCAATGGGCACCACATCATTCTCTTTAAATAAAATTTCTTCAATTACACCTTCGGCTGTTGAGGGTACTTCACTGTCCACTTTGTCGGTAGCGATATCCAGGACAGTTTCATCCTGCTTAATGGCATCCCCCGGTTTTTTATGCCATTTTAAAATGGTGGCTTCCATAATACTTTCTCCCAGCTTTGGCATTACTAAATCAACTAAACTCATATACTAATTTGAAATTTGTTTGCAATCGTACTCAAAGGTAATTATTTCCCTTTTAATGTAGAATGAATGAATGTTGAATGTGCGAATATCGAATATCGAATATTTTCCGGTCATAATCAGTTTACACAAATCAGGCCCCCACATTCGCCATTCGATATTCACAAATTCGATATTTTAAATAAACTTAGGGTTACCCATTACTAAAATGAATTTCCGCAGCAAATTCAAAGCATTCATAGCAGTTAACTGTATATTCCTTGTCCTGTCGAACCGGAAATAAAGCTTTTGTGCCTCTAGGCTTTCTTTATTGCCCACGGCGATCCAAACAGTACCTGCAGGTTTATCCGGTGTGCCGCCGCCAGGCCCCATGATCCCCGATACAGCAATTACATAATCAGATCTTAAATGCTTCAATGCACCTTTGGCCATTTGCAGCACCACTTCTTCACTTACTGCACCTTTGGTTTCCAGTATGTTTTTATCAACCTGCAACAGGTCTTCCTTCGCCTCGTAAGAATAACTTACCACGCTGCCGTTATAAAATTTTGATGAGCCAATAATGGAAGTGAGCAGGTGTGCAATATAACCGCCTGTACAACTTTCTGCCGTACACATGGTTTTGCCCTTGGTCATTAATAATTTGCCCACTACATTTTCCATTGGTTCGTCTATGTCGGTTACCAGGTAATCTGTAACCAGTGATTTGAGTGTTTCAAATAATCCCTGGATCTCTTTGTCTGTTTCAGTTGCATTAAAACCGGTTGCTGTTAATCTTAACCGCACCATACCGTAATTGGGCAGGTAAGCCAACTTTATGTGTGCTGGCAGGGCCTCCTCAAAATCTTTTATCAGGTCGGCCAAAAAACTTTCACCAACACCGGCAGTTAATAATGTTTTGTGTAAAATGGTGGGAAACCTGAATTGTTTTACCAGCATGGGTATCACATCATCGGTCATCAACCCTTTCATTTCGTGTGGTACACCCGGCAGACTTACAAATACCTTTTCGTTTTTAGTGAACCACATGCCCGGGGCTGTGCCTCTTTTATTTAACAAAACGGTGCAAACATCCGGTACTTCGGCCTGTTTTAAATTACGCTCTATAATTGGGCGGCTGAGTTTGGTAAAAATATCAAGTACATTTTGTTTTGCACTTTCATCCACGATCATGCTACCACCAAAATATTTACATAGCAGCGGTTTGGTAATATCATCAGCTGTAGGGCCGAGGCCACCGGTTATCAAAATAATATCGGCATATTGCTGTTCTGCATCCAGGGCGGTCCATATCTCATCCCAAACATCACCTACAGCCACACGGCGTACCACACGAATGCCTGATTTGTTGAGTTCCTGTGCCATCCAGGCGCTGTTGGTATCAATAACCTGTCCTATTAAAAGTTCGTCGCCAATGGTAATGATAGAAGCCTGTGTCATGTATAGTTTTAAAAAGATTAATTTTAATGCAAGTTAAGTTAAGTATGAAAACAGTTTATTTGTTTATTAGTTTATTGGTAAGCGCTATTTCTTTTGCGCAGAAAGCTGAAGACCGGCTTGCAAATGCATTTAAAGTTTTTGAAACTGATGCCCAGTTTAAATATGCCATGATAAGCCTGTATGTAGTGGATACCAAAACAGGCAAAGTCGCATTTGATAAAAATTCGCAGGTTGGATTAGCGCCGGCCAGTTGTTTGAAAGTGATTACGAGTGCCGCATCTTTCGATCTGTTGGGGAAAGATCATCGCTATAAAACTATTCTTGGTTATGATGGAAACATTGAGGGTAATACATTGAATGGGAACCTGTTTATAACAGCATTTGGTGATCCCACACTTGGCAGCTGGAGATGGGATAATACAAAGATGGATACGGTGCTACAAAGGATCTTATCTGCACTTAAAGAAAAAAATATAAAAACGATCACCGGAGACTTTATTATCGACGACAGTAAGTGGGAAATACAGGCTACGCCAAGGGGCTGGACCTGGGATGATATTGGTAATTATTATGGTGCAGGTGCAAAGGGATTGAATTGGCATGAAAACCAATACGACCTTCTTTTAAAACCCGGGAAGAATACAGGTGATACGGTAGAAATTGTAGGAACAGAGCCTGAATTATATGGTTCGGTATTGATCAATGAATTAAAAACAGGCAAACCCGGCAGTGGCGACAATTCAATTATTTATTTACCCGAAAATGGTACGATCGGTTATGTTAAAGGGACAGTAGCGGGTGGCAATAAAACTTTTACTGTTTCAGGGGCCATGCCTAATGCAACCCTGTTATTCAGCAAAGCAATAGAAAAGTTTTTATTGAAAAACGGCATTGAACTAAACGGTAAATCAAGACCATCAGTTTACTATTTTATCAATAAGCAAAAAATGCCTGTTGTTACAAAAACTATAACTACTCTTTTTTCTCCGCCACTTGACAGTATAAACTACTGGTTTCTCCAAAAAAGTGTAAACCTGTTTGGCGAAGCATTTGTAAAAACTATAGCTTACGAAAAAACAGGTTTCGGGTCAACCGATACGGGTGTAAGCATCATCAAAGATTTTTGGAGTAAGAATGGAATAGAAAGACCTGCATTGAATATTATTGACGGCAGTGGGTTATCACCGGCAAACCGGGTAACAACAAATGCTTTGGTTACCGTGATGCAGTATGCAAAAAAGCAAAGCTGGTATTCATCTTTCTATAATGCCCTACCTGAACAGAACGGTATTAAAATGAAATCGGGTTATATTGGCGGCGTAAGAAGTTATACCGGCTATGTGAGATCCAAATCAGGAACTGAATATACTTTCTCTTTTATCATCAACAATTATGATGGTAGTCCCGGCGCAGTTCGTGAAAAAATGTGGAAGTTGCTGGATATCTTAAAGTAACCAGGGAATTCAATACCTACAGACTTTGATCGTTTAACGGTTGATAAAAGGTATTGGCAGATCAATTAGAAAAGGCAAAACAAAACTTGTAACCCATACAACAATTATTAAAACCTTTTCATAAAGCTTCATATCATTGTCCGGGGCTGTCTTAAAGAGTTGCTGCATATCTTTTGCCAGTATTTTTTCTTTATTTGAATGAATGTCAAATTCAAAGAGATCGTATTTTTTATACGCAGTAATGTGCTGAACCATTCTCTGCCGCACATGTGTATATTGTTCTTTATTAAAATCATTATAAGTAACACCAGGTTCAATTCCTTCGCTTTTTAGTAGCTGAAGTAATTTTTGTTTTTGAATGGTATTAACCAGCGAGATCAATAACATAATGCCGAAAAATAAAAAGACATAATCCTTTAATGTAATTGAAAAATAAATAATAGCTATAATTGAAAAGCCGGTAAAAATATTGCTTAGTATGTTACTGTTATTTAAAAAAATAACCTGGAGCAGCCTGCCCCCATCAAGTGGGAAGATGGGCAAGAGGTTTATCAGGTTAATGATAAAGAAACCCATAGCAAACCCGTATAGCCATGGTTCAGGCATTGAATTTTTGTGCAGCATAAATAAAATGGTTCCTATAATAATACCGGGTAGCGGACCTGAAAGTAAAACAATGCTTTCCTGTTTTTGAGAAACTTTGCTTTTGGTCCCTTTTGCTGCACCGCCAAATAATGGTATAAAAAAGATGCCGAGATTTGTGTAGTTATATAATTTCATGGCAAGCAGGTGTCCCAATTCATGAAGTATAATAACAATGGTTATTATAACGACAGCTTTAATATTTGACTTCCATACAAAATACCCAATCACTACAAAAAGTAAGAAGCTGATAATAGAACCCGTAGCTTTATTTTTGTTTTCTGCGCTATCTAAAACCGGTTTAAAAATTTCAGGTTCCTGCGGAGATGCATTCGCTTCAATTGATGGATCTGTTTCGGAAGAATTCATTGGTATATTTAATTAGAAGTATGCTTTTAGTTTATTTTTCAATTCATCGGGCATATCACAACGTTTCATGGTACTGGCATCTACAAAAAATAAGGTAACCATACCGGTATTGAGTAACTCATCCAGCTCATTGAATATCTCTGCATAAAAAACAATTTTAAAATTGGTTGGTATTTCTTTCAGGGTTGTTTTTACGGTAATAAGGTCATCGTATTTAGCAGGGCGTAAAAAACGGCTGTTTACTTCAACTACGGGCATAATGATACCCATTGCTTCAACATCCTTATAAGTATAACCGATCTGCCTGATGGCTTCCGAACGGCCAATTTCATAAAACTGTGCATAATGGCCGTGATATACAACGCCCATCTGGTCGGTGAGGGCGTAATGAATACGTATTTGAGTTTCGGTAATGAACATATCAGTCGGTTTTGTTCATGATCTCATCCGGGGGCTCCGGGTTTTTAATTCTTGCTGCAAGGAATTCGGCAAAAATTTTTGCATAGATCAGCAGTACAACAAATAACCCTACAGAACAGTACTGAATAAACAAGTTGCCCTTGTTTTTATTAGCAGGTACAATACCTTCCTCTGCATTGGTATTAAAAGCCCTTACATAATTATAGGTATCGCTGAAAAGCCAGGGCAGGTCCCTGATCAAACCATAAACTGCAAGGATGGTAAAAAAAGTAAACAATAGATCCTTTGTACCAAGCTTTACATTAATTTCTCCATGCAGGTTTGCCTTATCGGCTATCCAGCCGGCCAGCTGTTTTGAATTGCGTATACAATAAATAGAAAAAATAAGATACACTGCCAATAAAAGAATGGTGATTATCAGCTCGTTCATTACGTATCCACCCGTAAGCCCATCGGTAAACCATAAAAAAAGATAATAGAGAAATGTAGGTATAAGGTCAAGGCTGAAAAAAACACTGCATATACCTGCAATGATAAATGCAAGTTGAACAAGGTCAAGTCTCTTCATAAAACGGGTTAATTATTTTGAGATCATACTATCCACGCTAACCCTGCCAGGTCCCACAAATAATAAAACAACATAGCCTGTAAGATACAATGCAGCTGTTTGCGCTTCACCAAATACATCAGCATGATGTGCTTTAAACACCATTACACAGGTTGCAATTATTAAAGGAATGGCAGCCAGCCTGGTAAATAAACCAAGAATCAGGAACAGGGAACAAAAGAACTCGGCGAAAATTAGCAATGCCAATGACATGGAACTACCCATGCCCATAAAATTCATGAACTTGCCTTGCATGTCACCAAAGCCTACCAGTTTGTCATAACCATGCTTCATCATCATAATTCCTAAACTAAGGCGTAAGATCAGTATGGCCGCATTGAATGCGCCGGCAGAATACTTGGTTGATAATAACTTTCTCATTTGATTTTTTTGAGGGTTGATGTTTTAATTAACTGTTAATAAAATTATGTAACAAACTTTATTTATCATTTTATTAACAGCAATGTAAAAATACATTCGTTTTGTTTACATCAATTATACACTTATTAACAATCATTTGGAATGATGTTTGCAACAAAACTGTGATCAGTTAATTTCGCCAGCAGTAAAAAATGAAAGTCTACAACCATGATAAAACAAAAAATTGCCCTGTTGCTTTTGGCAGCAGTTTTTTCCTTCTCCGCTTTTGCACAACCAACCAATGCCATTACCGATCCCGAAAAAAAGTATAAAGAGGCCAAAGAGCTTTTTGTAAGGGAGCAGTTTGCGCTGGCATATCCCTTATTTGCGGAATTGAAGGCGGCAAACCCGGATAACACAGTGAGTGATCATACCTACATCAACGACGATGTGAATTATTATTACATTGCCTGCCAGTTAAAGTTACAGCAGCCCGTTGCTGAGGAAGCGGCAAAGCACTACATCAATGTAATAAGTAATGAACCCCGCCGCCAGATGCTGAGTTTTCACCTGGCAAAGTTCTATTTCATAAAGGAAGACTTCAGCAATGCCATTACTTATTACGAAAGGGCAGGAGTTGAGAATCTGACCAATGACGAGATCGCCGATGCCAAATTTGAAATGGCATATTGTTATTTTAACCTCAAACAATTTGACGTAGCCAAGCCATTGTTTGACGAGATACATCAAATGCCGGAACACAAATATTTTATACCGGCAAATTATTATTACGGTTTTATGGCTTACTCCAACCGCAATTATAATGATGCATTGAAAGCATTTAAACTGGTAGAAACACAGGAAGAATATAAAGGAGCGGTGCCTTATTATATTGCCGAGATATATTATTTCCAGGGAAAAAAAGATGAAGCGCTGCGTTATGGTGAAAGTGTGTTGGCAAGGGGAGGTACTTTGTCTTATCAGAAAGAAATGAACCTGTTGATAGGCCAGTTGTATTTTGAAAAGAAGAATTACCAGAAAGCATTACCGCTTTTGGAATCTTATGTAAACAACAGTGATAAAGTAAGTAAAGAGATCATGTACGAACTGAGCTACTGTTATTACGACGCCAATAAGCTGGATAAAGCTATTGAAGGTTTTAAACAACTGAGCACTGAAAAAGATTCAATGGGGCAGAATAGTATGTACCTGCTGGGTGATTGTTACCTGCGTACCAACCAGAAAGCCAATGCCCGTAATGCTTTTCAATACAGTGCTTATAACAGTTCCAATAAACTGCAGCAGCAGATATCAAGATTTAATTACGCAAAACTTTCTTACGAATTGGGCTACCAGGATATTGCTTTGAATGAAATGAAAAAATACCTGAACGATTATCCTAATAGTGAATATGATACGGAGGCCAAGGAAATACTGGTAAGCCTGATGGCCAATACAAATAATTTTGCGGATGCCCTGCAATTGTATGAATCCTTTGAGAAGCCAACAGCTTCCATGCAGAAAGTATATCCACGCATTTTGTACGGAAGGGCGGTGGAGTTGATCAATGATCAACAATTAACAAAAGCAGATGAATTGCTGACAAAGACTTTGGCTTTACCTAATTCTTCTGTAACGCCTTATGCCAATTTCTGGAAAGGAGAAATTGCGTACCGTAACAATGAATATGACAATGCTATAAAATTTTTAAGTTTTTACATGCTTGCCAATGTGCCTGCACAAGGAGAAGCAAATAAGAATACAGCTAATTATGACCTTGGCTACAGTTGGTTGCAGAAAGAGAATTATACCAAGGCGCTTGGCTATTTTGAGCAGATCACCAAAACAGTTGCAGTTACATCTCCTCCTATGGAGCAGGATGCTTATGTACGCAGCGCCGATTGTTATTTTATGAAATCGGATTTTGCCAAAGCAAATACCATGTACGATAATGTAATTAACAATGCATTGCCACAAAGTGATTATGCCATGTTTCAAAAAGCCAGCATTGCCGGTGTAAAAAACTCAGCCAATAAAATAAGTACATTAAGCACCTTGCTGAAGCAGTATCCACCTGGTGCCGGATGTAAATATGGAGATCGCACAAACTTATATTGCTGATGAAAAATTCTTATCAGCTGTTCCATATCTCACCAATATTCTGAACGATCCTGAAGCTGGCGGATTAAAGCCAAGGGCCTATTTAAAGATGGGGCTGGTTTATTATAACACCGATAAATACGATGATGCATTGACGAACTACCAAACACTGGTTCAAAAATACCCGCAGTCATCCGAAGCAGATGAAGCAACAGACATCATGAAAGATATTTATGTAGAGACCGGCAAACCGAATGAATATATAGAAATGATGCGCCGCAACGGAAAGAATATTTCAGTAAGCGAAGCAGATTCACTCACCTACACATCGGCGGCTTTAAAGTACAATGCCAACGATTGCAATGCAGCCATTGCAGGCTTTAAAAATTATTTGTCAAGCTATCCCAATGGTGCCTATATACTGGAAGCAAATTATTTTAGCAGTGAATGTTACAATGCTGCTAAAGATTTTCAGAATGCATTGGTTGGCTATGATTATGTGAACGGCAAAGGCCTCAACCGGTTCTTTGAAAAAGCCACACTGGAAGCGGCCCGTATCAGTTATTTTGAACTGAAGGATTACAGCAAGGCAAAAAAATATTTTGAATCATTGGCAAGCAGTTCTGTTAACCAGGATAACCAGCTGGAAGCATTGAGAGGATTAGTACGCACCTATTACCAGCTTAAAGATTATGCCCAGGCAAATGATGCTGCAAAGAACCTGCTTACCAAAAAAGGAATCAGCACCGATGACAAGTCAATTGCGTTTCTGGTACTGGGAAAATCGCAACAGGTGAATAATGATTGTGCTTCAGCCATCACTTCATTCAAATCCTGTGCAGCTATCAATAAAGCAGCATGGGGTGCAGAGGCCCGTTACGAAATAGCCAATTGCCAGTTCACCACGAATAATCTTACAGCAGCAGAAAAATCTGCATTAGCAGTTATCAAAGAAACCGGTAGTTATGATCACTGGGTAACCAAAAGTTATATTCTGCTGGGGGATATTTTTATGCAGCAGAAAGATTATTTCAATGCAAAAGCCACTTACGAAAGTGTGGCAAAGAATTCGGTGATACCGGAATTGAAAAACGAAGCACAGCAAAAATTAGATAAGGCCATTGCAGAAGAGAAATCGGTGAGCAAAGTAAACAATTAAAAGTGCCCGTTAATAAAACAATCATGCAAAGACCCAATAAAAAATATTCAATGATCAAGAATCAATTTTTAATACTCAATAGAGGTA
>Ga0193752_1000968_pt1 | contig 25360 bp, 18 predicted proteins | sample H1c1metaG_FD_144924 | JGI IMG/M metagenome (GOLD analysis project Ga0193752, IMG submission 144924) | Soil microbial communities from a riparian zone of the East river system, Colorado, United States - H1c1 | ecosystem: Environmental > Terrestrial > Soil > Riparian zone | place: USA: East River...
TTATTAAATAAGAACCCAAATTCACTGTTGAATTTCTCAAAAGCTTTCCAGTTAATACAATAACAGCTCCTGGGACCGTCTACATTTCCGTCAATCAGTCCAGCGTTCTTTAATTCCTTTAAATGTTGGGATACGGTTGATTGTGACAGCGGCAGTACTTCTACTATTTCCCCGCAAATACATTCATTCCGCTGCGCCAACAATTTCAGTATCGCAATTCGTGCAGGATGGGCCAGCGCTTTAGCAAATGCTGCCAGGTCCTGTTCTTTTTGTGAGAATGCTTCTTTTTTGTGGATAGCCATTGTTTAAATCTTATATCGCAAATATACGATTAAAGGATTCAGATAGCCAAATTTATTTTTTAAAATAAAAAGCCAGGCGCATGGCCCGGCTTTTCTAAAACCTTGGGACTTAAGCTTCCGGGGCGGAAATATTTTTCTAAAAATTATTCTCTCCCATCCAATAAATTGCCCAATCCTCCCAGGATGCCACCCTCTTCTTTACGTTTATATGTGCCGTACTGCATAATGCGGCCGGCTAAACGGCTGATAGGCAAACTTTGTAACCATACATGGCCCGGGCCGGTAAGTTTTGCAAAGAATAAGCCCTCGCCGCCAAACATAAAATTCTTTATTCCTTTCACCATTTCCACATCAAAATCAACATTGGGTGTATAAGCCACTACGCAACCTGTATCTACTTTTAAAACTTCGCCCGGCTGCAATTGACGCTCAACTACATAGCCGCCGGCATGTGCAAAAGCCAGCCCGTCCCCTTCCAGTTTTTGCATAATAAAACCTTCGCCGCCAAAAATACCGGTACCCAGCCTGCGCTGGAATTCAATACCAATGCTCACTCCTTTTGCAGAACATAAGAATGCATCTTTTTGTGCAATGATCTTACCGCCTAATTCGCTCAAGTCGAACTTAATGATCTTACCGGTGTATGGCGAAGCAAAGCTTACCTTTTTTTTGCCTTGCCCGGTATTGGTAAATGCGGTCATAAATAAACTTTCGCCGGTGATAAGCCGCTTACCCGCACTCATCAGTTTACCCAGGAAACCGCTGCTTTGTTGTGCACTACCGTCTCCAAAAATGGTTTCCATTTCAATACCGTTGTCCATCATCATAAAGGCGCCGCTTTCTGCAATGGCTGTTTCGTTGGGATCCAGTTCAATTTCTACAAACTGAAGTTCTTCCCCGTAAATTTTGTAATCAATTTCATGGTTTGTTCGCATGGCTATAATTTTTTTTGTGAAGTTAATATCAATTGGAAAAAAGAAATGATAAAATTTTTATTAAAATAAAGAAAATGCCGCTCAATATATGAGCGGCATTAAAAATTTTCAGTAAAGTTACCTGGTAGAAGAATCTGCTACAAAGACTTGATCCATTTTACCAATTCATCGCGCCCTTTACCGATCTTTTGCTGAAGTTTACCCAGCAATTCTTCGTCCTTGCCTTCTTCGTATTTCAGATCATCATCAGTAAGGTCAGCATAAGCCTGTTTTATTTTTCCTTTTACTTCGTTCCAGGTTCCCTGAAATTCTAACTTATCCATAATAATAATTTTAAAATGATAAAATAGTTTACAAAAAGGAGAATACTATTTTCATGCCAGTAATTTTTACAAATAAAAAAGCCACCCATTTGCATGAGCGGCTTTTCAAATCTTTCATATGCGGAATAAGTTATACTATAGTCGTCTTTTCAGGAGCTGGTTTTAATTTTCCGTTCCATACTTTTTTACCCTGTATCCTTCTTACCAGGTACATAATCCCTACAAATATGAAGAAGAAAGGGCCAAAGAATCCAAGCAGGCCAATAAATTTAGTGCCATAAAATTTCTCCATCGGCCTTCTCAATCTTTCTGAAATAATGTACATACTCGGTACCATGATCAAAGTAAGGAAGAAAGCGAATATCAAACCAAAGATCATCGTCCAGCTTAAAGGGCCCCAGAAAACCACACTATCGCCACCAAAGAAAATATGCGGATTCAGGTGCTGGAAGAACGAAACGAAATCGATATTAAAACCAACAGCCAGTGGTAATAAACCAAGTATGGTTGCCACGGCTGTAAGTAATACCGGGATGATACGGATCTTACCGGCTTCAATAGCCGCATGCCTCGTACGCATTCCTCTTCCCCTTAGTTCATCGGTAAATTCTATCAACAGGATACCGTTCTTAATTACAATACCTGCCAGTGCAATGATGCCTACAAGTAACATAATCGTTGCTATTGTCATACCGGTTAATGCGTAACCCAGCAATACACCGATGATACTGAAAAAGATTTCAGTGATCACAATGAATGGCTTGCTGATACTGTTGAACTGCAATACCAGTATCAAAAATATAATTGCCATTGCCCCTGCGAGGGCATATAATAAAAATGTACTCGTTTCTTTTTCCTGCTCACTTTGTCCGCTTAATCTTAAAGTAACATCAGATGGAATTTTATTTTTTGTTTTAAAGTCGTCCAGCTTTAACTGCAGTTCTGCATTTACTTTTCCGACCATGGTAGGGTCCAGTACATTGCTTTGCAATTGTATGGTACGTTTTACATTCTTACGTTTTACTGCACCGGTTGCTGTAGTATAGTCAAGGCTTGCAACAGCACTTATAGGAATACTTTTTACACGCATGGTATTCATATCCATGAATGTAATACGCATGTTCATCAGGTCGGTAATATTGTGGCGCACCAGGTCGGTGGTACGTACCTGTATCTTATATTCATCTTCGCCATCTTTTAATTTACTCACTTCCTTACCAAATAAAGCTGTACGTATTTCCATACCGATCTGGCCCGTGCTCAAACCCTCCATCATAGCTTTCTCCCTGTCTACATTAATGGTTATCTCCGGACTATTGAGGTCAACATCCATCTGCAAATTTTCAATACCATTGACCTGGTTGGTATCCATATAATGCGACAAGTCGTTGGCAACTTTGGCAATGCTTTCAAAATTATCACCCTGTATCTCAATATTCACGGGTGGATCTGTCGGAGGGCCACCGTCTTCCTGCGCCACTTCAATACTGGCGCCCGGTATGCCTGTCATCTGCCTGCGTATCTCTTCTTTAAAAGGCAATGTTTTTTTACCATGTCTTTTTTCAAATTCAACAAAAGATACCTGTATACGGCCGAGGTTAGGCTGCACACTTCTGTTATTATCCCTTGGATTGTTAGCACTAACGGCCACATTGGTAATGATACTTTCTACAATACCACCTTGTTTTGTAGGTAATTCATTTTCCAGGATCTTTTGTACACGCCCTTCCAGTATATGAGTAACGCTATCGGTGTATTTGATATCGGTACCAACAGGTAATTTTAAATACACGTAAATAAAATTAGGGTCCCCACTAGGGAAGAAGGTGGATTTCGTTCTACCAGCTCCTATGCTCACAAATAATAAGGCAAAAGATAAAATAAACAGTCCAAATAATGATGCAAATGCCCATACCGGCCTCCAGCCAACCAATATCCATTTCAGTAATTTCTCATACCGGTTCATTAGTGCAGGCAAAACTCTTTTTTGAAAAGCATGTATTGCATCATTTAATACATACGCATTAAATACCATCAGCAATGCCATTATTAAAAGGAAGTTAGCAGTGCCATGGAAGCCCAAGAGATGCAATATAATACCAGCTATTACAAAAGTGATAAGCCGTTTATTGGTCCAAATGGCACGCTTTGGCTTTTCGTATTCTTTACCTTCCGGTTTCATAAAACTAACCGCAAAAACAGGGTTAAAGAAAAATGCCACGATCAACGATGCAGCCAAAGTAAGTATAAGCACAGCGGGAAGATAGATCATGAATTTACCGATCAATCCTTTCCATAATAATAGCGGAAAGAAAGGCGCTAAGGTAGTTGCAGTACCAGCCAGCACCGGGATAAAAACCTCTCCTGCAGCTTCTTTGGCACTTCGGACTATCGGTACCTTTCCATTGTTATAAATACGATGCGTATTTTCAATAACAACGATCGCATCATCCACAATAATACCCAGTCCCAACAGTAATGCAAAGAGTACAATAAAGTTCAGCGTAACAGTGGTGCCGATAATACTATCTGCCAGCGGCAAGAACATAAAGGCAACAAACACACTCAACGGCACACTCAATGCCACGAAGAATGCATTGGTAACGCCCATGAAGAACATGAGGATAATAAGTACCAACACAAAACCAATGATGATGGTGTTTACCAGTTCGGCAAAAGATGTTTTGGTTGCTTTACTCAAATCGCCGGTAATTACCACTTTCAGGTCTTGTGGCAACTCCTCTTTCTTCTTCATTTCTTCCACGATGCCTTTTATCTTATCCGCAGCATTGATCAGGTTTTCGCCGGCACGCTTTACAATATTAAGTGTTACCACATTTTTCCCATCCAGCCTGGCATAACTATCTTTTTCTTTAATAGTATCTTTTAACTCAGCAATATCTTTTAAGTAAACAGTAGCACCTTGTGCACTGCTGCGTACCACAATATTATTCAGGTTCAGGGCACTGATGAATTGCCCTTTTACTTTTATGGTTCGGCGCATATCACCCACTTCAATAGTACCGCCGGTGATATCCCTGTTCTCCCTGCTGATAGCATTTTCAATATCCATAAAGCTTACCCTGGCCTGGCTCATTTTATAAGGATCCACATTTACCTGTATCTCTCTTTCCGGTGCACCTACAATTTCTGCACGGGTTATCTCGGTGAGTTCTTCAAACTTATCCTGCAGTTTATCGGCATATTGTTTCAGTTTTATTCCGTCATAATCGCCACTCACATTTACAAACATGATGGGCATTTCACTAAATGCGAACTCAGCTACAGCAGGTTCAGAAGTAAGATCGTTTGGCAGATCTGTTTTTGCTTTATCGATCGCATCCTTCACTTTTAGTTTGGCCAATTCTGTTTTCACATCCGTATCAAACTCTGTTACGATCAAACTGTAATCTGCCTGCGAGGTGCTGGTAATTTTTTTAACCTTGGCGCCGCTGATGCCTTTCAATTGTTTTTCGATAGGCCTGGTTACAAGGTTCTCAATATCCTTGGGTGAATTACCGGCATATACAGTAACGATCGAAATGGTTGGCACCACAATATCCGGGAACTGCTCCTTGGGCATGGTGTTGAATTTGATAAGGCCAAAGGCCGATATCAGCACCGCAATGATGTACACAGCTGTACGGTTGTCTACAGCCCAGCTGGTAGGACCAAACTGTTTGAATTTTTCTTTTACTCCTTCTATGAAATTCATAAAAATTATTTTGTCCGCATTTCTTTAAAAAAGAAAATAAGTTAGTTCTGTTTATATTTAAAAAGCTTAGAGACTTGTTGTTATTCCCTGCCCTTCGTACAAGTTTTGAAAACCTTCTGTAACCAATTGATCGCCTGCTTTAAGGCCGGCTTTTATTTCAACTTTTTCTCCATATACTTCACCAATGGTTACTACAACACGGTGTGCAATGGTTTTCCCATTGCTGCTTTTGCTCAGCACAAAAACATATTTACCGGTTTCATCACTCTGCACCACGTTAACCGGAATTACAATAGCGTTGGCAGAAGCATAGTCCAGGATCTTTACCACAGCCGATTGACTTGGTTTTAATATCGGGTCATAAGGTATTTTTGCTTCGGCAATAAAACCTCTCTGACTGGGATCAATTGATTGACTGATCAATGAAATAGAAGAGTTAATTGTTTTATTAGCATCCGGGATCGTTATCTGCACCTGTGAACCTTTGCGCATCCTGGTCAGATAATTTTCAGGAACATTGGTAACTACTTTTAATGATGAGGTATTTACAATTTTTATTTGACCCATCCCGGGGAAAGTCTCTCCAAGCCTAACTGTTACCAGGTCAGCAATACCGGTAACATCGCTATATACATTGGCTGTGTTTAATTGTTCCTGTTGTGTTTTTACCTGTTCGTTTGCAGCCTCTAACTGGTTTTCCAACGCAGCAACATTGTTTTTAGCAGTGATCAGCTGCACTTCGGTACCAATTCCTTCTTTCCAAAGGTTTTGTTGGCGTTGGTAAAGATTTTTGGCGTAACCCAACTGTGTTTTTATTCCTTCCAATTGCTGCTTTGCTGCTACCACAGTTTGTCGCATAATAGCATCATCAAGCTTTAACAGCAACTGGCCTTTTTTTACAAGCTGGCCCTGTTGCACATAAATGGCCCTTATCTGGCCCCCCATACCACGTGGCGATATGTAAGAAATATTATCAGCATCTACCTTACCCATCAGGTCGATGTAATGTTTAAAATCCTGTGTGGTTACCGGGGCAACACTAACCAGTTTGATCTTGGCTGCATTGGCAGTAGCACTGTCTATTTTTTCCAACTCGGCCTGGAGTTTCGCAATTTCTGCTTCGTTCTTTGCTTTTGTTGATTTTAGTTTTTCAAGCTCAGCTTTCTTATCGTTGATAGCTGCTGTTCCATCTTTTTTGCTATCCCCGCAGGATGCAATTAAAACCGTTACAAAAAGGGCTATCGAAATTTGTGTTATCTTTTTCATCATTTTATAGTTAGTCTGTTTTAATTATAATTTTCCGGTGGCTTTTAAGAAATCGATCTTAGCAATAATTGCTTCAGATAAAGCCGTGATGTAATTGGTTTGCGCTGTTTTAAGATCCAACTGGGCTGTGTTTATTTCAGTGGCCGAACCGGTTCCTATTTCATATTTCTTTTTTGTTTGCCCGTATACTTTTTCTGCCAGTGCCATATTCTTCTTTTGAAAATCCATGGAAGCAACTGCTGTAATAAAATTATTTTTCGCGTTCTCCACTTCTGAATCGATATTTATCTTGAGTGCTTCTGTCTGATTTTTTGATTTCTGTAACTCAAGTCTTGCTTTTTGAGTTCTGGCTTTTAAGGCAAAGCCATTAAAAATGGGCACATGCATTTGCAAACCGATATAGGAAGTACTGAACCAATCTCCTTTACCAAAGAAATCAAACTTGCTGCGCTGCGCCTGCAGGGAATAATTACCTACAAGATTAAAAGAAGGCAGCGCACTCAGTTTGTACCTTCTTACATTCAGCCCGTTCAGCTTATTGGCTGTTTCCAGGATCTGAAAATCTTTCCGGTCTGTGTATTTATATTGGCTGGCTTCCAGCACACCTTCCCTTATTTTATTATCATCAAGTGTATCAGTAAGCACCAGGCTGTCTTTCATAGGCATACCCATCAATACTTTTAAGCCTGAATATCCATTTGCTATCATGTTGTTTGCTTTCAGCTTTTCTGTTTGCAGGTTGGCAAGTTGTACCGACAGTTTATCAATATCCACTTTTTCTGTAAAGCCATTATCATACATGATCTGCACATCACGTTTCAGTTTTTCAAGGCGGGCCATATTAGCATCCAGCAGTTCTATCTGAATTTTACCGGTAACAAGCTGGTAATACACTTTATGTACGTTCGCTATTATATTTTCCTCTGTGAGTTTTTCTATCTGTTCCATGTAACTGATCGTGCCGTTACGTGCTTTCAATGCTATGAAAACCTGCCCGTCAAAAACGATCTGGCTAAGCGACACCCCTGCGTTTGCGTTCCATTTGGTACCAAATTTTACCGGTACAAATGTACCGGCGGGCTGTCCAACGATCTGGCCCGGCAAAAGGGTGGTTGGTATTTGCAGGTAATCATTTACTGAGGCCGAACCACTAATTTGCGGAAGCGCAATTGAAGTAATATCCCTGTTGGTTTGTTTTTGTATTAAAATATCGAGCAGTGCATTTTTTACCTGTACCGCATTCTTTTTAGCATAATCAGCTGCCTGTTGTACGGTGAATGAATTCACTGTTTGTGCGTTTGTTATATTCAAAGCCAGCAGGCATATCATCAATAAGCTATACTTCCTTAATGTTTTCATCACAACTATTTTATTGCTTTAATTTTTACTTGTCAGTTTTGTTTTTTTGTTCCCTGTACTTAATGATCTGTTTGTATCCTTTTTGCGAAACCAGTCCGAAAAGAAAATGCATTAGTATCTCTTCTTCAATTTTACCCAGGCTGTGTTTTAAGCTTTGCTGAAACTCTGGGCTGAAGGGGATGAACATGGTTTCTACCCGGTACCTGCACAAAATATCCACCGCCAGTTCCTCCCTGTATAATTCTTCCTTTACACCCCGGAGCATGTTTTGTGTACACACATTATACAGGAATTCGTTTTTGTGTTTTTTGAATTTGCTGAATGCTGCCGGATGATATTTCTGCATATCATGCAGAATAAAAGGGTTCATGGTCTTGAACATCTCAGCCATCATTTCCATCACCAGGAAGATCTCGTGCACGGCATTTTCAGACTTGTCAATATCCTGCTTGCAGGCATACTGATTGGTTGATATTACCTCGTCCACCACGGCTTCCACCAGCTCATCCTTATCTTTAAAATACTGGTAAATGGTTTTTTTACTCATCCCCAGGTTGGTGGCAATATCATCCATACTTACGCTCCGTATGCCATATTGCATTACCAGGTCGTGTGCTGCTTTCTGAATTCGTTGTTTTGTATCTAGCTCTGTCATAATCGGGGAGCAAAACTAAGGAAACTTTTAATGTAACCAAAGTTTCCGTTACTTTTTTTTGCAATTCGTAACAATTTTTTAATAAACGGCGTAATCAGGTGATTAAAGGCGTAATCATCAATACTTCTTTAAACAATTATTTTTGGTGAGTTAAACAAAACATTATGAAAAAGAGTTTCACCTTTAAAAAGCTGCTTCAATATTTTTTACAGGGATTGCTTGTTTTAGGCCCGATAACGATCACTGCTTATTTCCTCTATTGGGCGGTTTCATCCATTGACAGTTCGATACCCATCTTTTCGTATAAAGACGTACAGGGCGTTGTGCATGTAAGAAATTATGGAATTGGGTTTGTGATCATTATTGCAATGGTGATCCTGATCGGCTATATCAGTTCTTTTTTTATTAACAGCCGTTTTGTAAGTTTTTTTGACAAGCTCCTTGAAAAAACACCCGGCATCAAGCATATTTATGGTACTACCCGTGATTTTTTTGAAGCTTTTGCCGGTGAGAATAAAAAATTCACCAAGCATGTACTTGCCAATATTGATGATAATGATGTTTGGCGTTTTGGTTTTATAACCCGGGAAGATATGGATGATTTTGGCTTACAGGATTATGTGACCGTGTATGTACCCATGGCCTATTCCATTGCCGGCAATGTTTATGTTATACCTAAGAACAGGATAAGGCTCATTGATAATATCAGCGCCTCCCAAACCATGAAATTTGCTGTAAGTGGTGGTGTGACTGATATTGATGAGGATGAAACCAAAAAATAATTTGTATTTTTAAGTAGCTTAATCGGGCTACCATGAAAACAGCTATCCGGTCCTTATTGCCGCTTTTTATTTTACTGTTATCCTACCATCCGGTTTACTGTTGGGGATTTTATGCCCACCAAAAAATAAATTACTACGCCGTTTTTTTATTACCTCCGGAGATGATGGTTTTGTATAAACCAAATATTACTTTTTTGAGTGAGCATGCTATTGACCCGGATAAAAGAAGGTATGCCGTGCCTGATGAAGGTCCCCGTCATTACATTGATATTGATCATTACGGTATCTATCCATACATCGGGCTGCCACGTAAGTGGACTGATGCAGTTGCAAAATTTGGAGAAGATTCTTTAAAACAGCACGGCATTGTGCCCTGGCATGTACAAAACATGCTATACCGGTTAACAGATGCATTTAAAGAAAAGAGTTACAGCAAGATCATGAAATACAGTGCAGAGATCGGCCATTATATTTCAGATGCCCATGTACCATTGCATGCCAGCAGCAATCACAACGGACAGTTTACCAATCAAAAAGGGATCCATGGTTTTTGGGAAAGCCGGGTGCCCGAATTGCTGGCCGAAACAGCATTTGATTTTTTTATAGGACAGGCAGAATACATACAAAACCCCGGCGATTTTATCTGGAAACGTGTTTTAGAAAGCGCAGCTGCAGCTGATACCGTTTTAAATTACGAACGTGAACTCAGCAAAAAATTCCCAGACGATAAAAAATATGCTTTTGAGAACAGGAACGGTAAAACAATACGTCAATACTCAACAGCATTTACCATTGCCTATAATAAAATGCTGGATGGTATGATCGAAAGGCGGATGCGCCAATCCATTTATGCCATTGCTTCCTTCTGGTACACGGCCTGGATCAATGCAGGCCAGCCCGATCTGAAAGCTTTGGTTTCACAAAAATTCTCCGAAGCCGACCTCAAAGAATTTGAAAACCTCAATAGGCAATGGAGCTCCGGCAGCAAGATGATTGGCCGTGAAGAACAATAAAACATATTGGTTTGATTTGGGTATTTTTGCGTCTGAAAATTTATTTACAGCATGGCATCCGTTCACAATTTTAATGCAGGCCCTTCCATTTTACCCAGGTCAGTTTTTGAAGAAGCATCGCAGGCGATCCTCAATTTTAATAATACCGGTTTATCTATTTTAGAGATCGGGCACCGCACATCTATTTTCCAGGAAGTGATGGACGAGGCCAGGGCATTGGTGAAAGAACTCATGAGCCTTGATGATGAGCATGAGGTTTTGTTTTTGCATGGCGGCGCATCTACACAGTTCATGCAGGTGCCAATGAATTTATTGGACGATAAAGAAACAGCAGCTTTTACAGATACCGGTGTGTGGAGCACCAAAGCTATTAAAGAAGCAAAGCTTTTTGGCAAGGCAGAAATTGTGTGCAGCAGCAAAGAAAGCAACTTTACTTACATACCAAAAGATTTTGCAGTGCCGAACGATGCAAAATACCTGCACATAACTACCAACAATACTATTTACGGCAGCCAATGGCAAAAGATCCCCAAAACAAGCAACAGCCTGGTGGCTGATATGAGCAGTGATATTTTCAGCAGGGTGTTGGATTTTAACGCCTTCGATCTTATTTATGCAGGGGCACAAAAAAACATGGGCCCAGCCGGTGTAAACCTGGTGGTGGTAAATAAAAATATCCTGGGGAAAGTAAAACGTACTATTCCAACCATTATGGATTACCGGAACCACATTAAGGAAGGATCCATGCTGAATACGCCACCTGTTTTTGCTGTGTATGTTTGTATGTTAACCTTAAGATGGTTAAAGGCACAGGGCGGCGTTGCTTCCATAGAAAAACTGAACAATGAAAAAGCAACCTTGTTATATGCCGCCATTGATGAAAGTCCGCTTTTTACCGGCACTGTAAATAAAGAAGACAGGAGTAAAATGAATGTTTGCTTTGTGATGAATGATACATCGCTTGAAACATCTTTTTTACAATTCACAAAAGAGCAAGGTATCGTTGGTATTAAAGGACACAGGCTGGTGGGCGGTTTCAGGGCATCGCTTTATAATGCATTGCCACTAAGCAGTGTGGAAGTACTTACAGGGTTGATCAAAGAATTTTCAGCGGTTAAGGCGTAAATAATGAAAAAAATATTGCTGCACTATATTACTGCTCTTCATCTGCAACCTTGCATTTGCCCAGGACATTATTATTAGTGGAAAGAATGAAAACAGGTTATTAACCTGGGGTGATTTTAAAGGCGAGCCTGATCAAAATTCATCACACCATGCAAATACATATTGGGACATTAATTACAGGCTGAAAGGAATTAGTTTTAAAGGGGATACTGCCAGGATCAGTGGTTTTTCTATTACACTTTCTTTAAACGAAAACCGATCCTGGATAAAACCCGAAAAACAGACAGATGATTTACTAAAGCATGAACAGGGCCATTTTGACCTGGGCTTACTTTGTCAGCGTGAAATGATAACCCAGTTAAACAGCACTATTTTTTTCAGGTCCGATTTTCAGCAGAAGATACAAACTGTTTTTTCATCCCTCTTCGATAAATACCGGTCGCTCGGCACACAATATGATACAGAAACCAATCATAGTCAGGATAAGAATGCGCAACATGTCTGGAATGCTTTTTTTGCCAAGGAACTGAACAGGTAAATCTTCTTTACCCCATTAACCCGAAACAGGTTATTTTTACAGCCCTATTAATATTTATTATGGTAACTATATCTCCTTTTAAAGCACTCAGGCCTGCAGCAGAACTGGCAAAGCAGGTGGCATCAAGGCCTTATGATGTGCTTAACAGTAAAGAAGCAAAAACAGAAGCACAGGGAAACAATGTAAGTTTTTTACACATCACCAAAAGTGAGATCGATCTGCCCGAAACTATAGATATACATTCAGCTGATGTATACGAGAAAGCAAAAGAAAACCTGGATGCTTTTATCAGCCGGAATATTTTATTCAGGGAGAGCAAGCCTTGTTATTATATATATGAGTTACAAATGAATGGCAAAAGCCAGACCGGTTTGGTTTGTGGTAGTTCAGTTGATGATTATGAGAACGGCCTGGTAAAAAAGCATGAGTTCACAAGGCCCGAAAAAGAACTGGACAGGATCAACCACATTAAAACAACAGGCGCACAAACAGGTAATGTTTTTTTAGCTTACCGTAACGTAGCCGAAATTGATGAGCTCATCAACAAATGGAAAGAGAAAAGCCCGGTGTATAATTTTACGGCAGATGATAATATTCAGCATACGGTTTGGATCGTGAATGATGATAGTACTGTTGAAAAAATATCAATGTTGTTTAAAGAAAAAGTCCCCTGCACTTATATTGCAGATGGCCATCACCGTGCTGCTTCTGCTGCAAAAGTGAGGGCTGCACTTGGTGCCGGCGCACCTGAAGGAGCAAATATATTTTTAACCACCCTGTTTCCGTCTGATCAGTTGTATATTATGGATTACAACCGGGCGGTCAGTGATATGGGCGGTTTAAGTAAAGAAGAATTTTTATCCGCCATTAAAAAGAATTTTTCTGTTGAAAAAGCAGACAAAGCATTTTCTCCTGCAAAATTACATGAGATAGGTATGTACCTGGATAAACAATGGTACAGGCTAACAGCTAATGAAGGGAGTTATGCTGAAGACCCGATCGGTGTATTGGATATATCCATCCTTCAAAATAATTTATTGGACCCTGTGTTGAATATAAAAGACCAGCGTACAGATAAACGCATCGACTTTATCGGAGGCATAAGAGGTTTACATGAATTGGAGAAAAGGGTGAACAGCGGAGAAATGGCTGTAGCATTCAGTTTGCACCCGGTAACCATTCAGCAATTATTTGATATTGCCGACAGTGGCAATGTAATGCCACCCAAAAGCACCTGGTTTGAACCTAAGCTGAGAGATGGTTTGCTTACGCATTTAATACCTGATGCCGTAATTGAATAATGGCTGCTGATCTTAGATCCGGGAATCTTATATAATATTTCATTGTATCTTTATTTTGATGAAAAAACTTTTTTTGATACTTATTGCGGTTTGCGCTCAAACCATTTTGCCTGCCCAGGATGTGAAACAATTGCATGATAATGCAAGGGATTTTATGCATAAGGGAGATTATCCCAATGCAATATTGATACTTAACAGGGCGCTCGCCAAAAGCCCCGACAACCTGGAAGTAGCCAAAGACCTGGGATTGAATTATTATTACTCGAAAGACTATAATAAATGCATTGAAGTTTTAAAACGCCTGTTTGACAGGCATGATGTGGATGACCAGGTATTTCAAATAGCCGGTGACGCATACTGGGCTTTGGAAGATGCCAAAGGTGCTGAAGAAACATACAGAAAAGGAATCAGGAAGTTACCCAGGAGCGGTGCTTTATATAATGAGGTTGGTAAGGTTCTTTGGAGCAAAGGTGATTTCAGCGCTATCAAAGAATGGGAAAAAGGAATTGAGAACGACCCTGGTTTTGCAGGTAATTATTACAATGCCAGCAAGTACTATTATCTTTCAACCGATAAAGTGTGGAGTTTGCTTTATGGCGAAATATTCATAAATATCGACCCCAAAAGTCTATATACCCCTGAGATAAAAAATATTTTATTTGAAGGCTACAAAAAATTATTTATTGATGCAAACCTCGAAAAAAATAATAAAGACAAAAGTGCTTTTACCATTGCCTATTTAAAAACAATGAACAAGCAAAGCATGCTGCTTGCTACTGGCATAAACACTCAAACACTCATTACGATCAGGACCCGTTTTATTTTAGAATGGGATGCAACCTATGCAAAACAATTTCCTTTCAAATTATTCCAGCTGCACAAGCAATATATACAGGAAGGGTTGTTTGATGCTTATAACTACTGGGTTTTTGCAAATGAGCAAAACATGCCCGCTTATAAAACCTGGATCGATACTCATGCAAAAGAACAAGCTGCCCTCAATCGTTTTCTACAGGACCGGATGTTTAAAGTTCCGGCGGGCCAGTATTACCATAAATAAGTCACAGCCCTTCATTCTCTGCAACTAATACGCAAATGACTATTTTTTATTAACTTGTTGCATAAACTATATTTTTATGGAAGAGCAACGTGATGAAAAATTATGGCAGCTTGCCAAACGCCGTGCTGATTTTCAAAATAGCCTCATCGGTTTTGTTGTAATAACCTGCATCTGCTGGGCAATCTGGTATTTTACCCGTGGCCGCCATACAGGCTTTCATGGCACTCCCTGGCCCTTATGGGTTATGCTGGGTTTAGGTATTGGGTTGGTCTTTAAATTCCTGAAAGCTTATAAAACCGATAAAGACACCATTGCCGAGCGTGAATATGAAAAATTAAAGAACCAGAATAAATAAATATCCAGGTAAACGAACCACGCTATATGAACGAACATTCCAGAATATTTGATTACTTAGAATTTCAGCTGAATAAATTTCCCAAGTCCGACATGTTTAACGGGAAAGAAAACGGGAAATGGAGAAGTTTCAGTACTGCCGAAGTAATTGATACGGTTAATAAACTGAGTGCCGCCCTCATAAAACTTGGGGTAAGTGGTCATGATATGACCATTGCGAACCAGGATAAGATCGCCCTTATTTCAAAGAACCGGCCCGAGTGGCTGATGCTTGATATGGCCTGCCAGCAAATTGGCGCCGCCATCTGCCCCATCTATCCTACTACCAATATTAATGAGCTTGAATTTATTTTTAATGACGCCACCATTAAGCATGTATTTATAAGTGGCCAGGAAATTTTAGATAAAGTAAATATCATCAAAGACAAAGTACCCAGTTTAATGAACGTGTACAGTTTTGATGAGCTGCCTGGTGTTACATTCTGGAGAACACTTTTAGAAGATATTACTGCTGCCGACCTGGAAAAGATGGAAGCTGTAAAAGCCACCATCAAAGCCGAGCATTGTGCCACCATTATTTATACATCAGGCACCACCGGCACACCAAAAGGTGTAATGCTCAGCCATAGAAACATTGTTACCAATGTGATCAATTCAAAGAATAGTTTCCCTTTTACTGATGACCTGGATGGGAGGGCGCTTAGTTTTTTACCCCTCAACCATATTTTTGAACGAATGGTTTCGCTTATTTACATAAGCAGCGGCGCATCTATTTATTATGCCGAAAGCCTGGATACCATTGCAGAAAATCTAAAAGAAGTAAAACCAACCTTATTTTCAACTGTGCCCAGGTTGCTTGAAAAGACCTACGAAAAAATAATGGCAAAGGGTGCGGAGTTAACCGGTATCAAAAAGAAATTATTTTACTGGTCGGTTGCTTTGGCAAATGAATACGATAATATAAAACCGAAAAGCCTTTGGTATAAGATGCAGCTGGCAATAGCCAATAAATTGGTTTTCAGTAAATGGCGTGAAGCATTAGGTGGTAATATAAAATTGATAGTAACCGGTGGCGCTGCCTGCCAGATAAGACTGATCAGGATATTTACAGCAGCCGGGATACCGATCTATGAAGGATACGGCCCTACAGAGAACAGCCCTGTAATAAGTGTTAACTGCCGTAAAAAAGGCGGCACCAAGTTTGGCACTGTAGGTTTGGTTATTGAAGGACAGGAAGTGAAACTGGAAGCTGATGGCGAAATTTGCGTTAAAGGCCCCAGCGTTATGATGGGTTATTACAAAAGGCCTGACCTTACAGCAGAAACTGTTATTGATGGATGGTTACACACCGGTGATATTGGAGTTTTTGAAGATGGCAAATATTTAAAGATAACCGACCGCAAGAAAGAGTTATTTAAAACAAGTGGCGGCAAGTACGTGGCCCCTCAACCTATTGAAAATAAAATGAAGGAATCTCCTTTTGTTGAGCAGATGATGGTGGTTGGCGCCGAACAAAAATTTGTGGGCGCTTTAATTGTACCGTCTGTTACCAATTTAAAAGAATGGATGCTGCATAAAGGAATACCTTTTACAACCATTGAAGATGCCATTCACAATCCAAAGGTTTTGGACCTGTATAGAGAGCTGATCGATTCTTTCAATAAATTCTTCAATCATGTTGAGCAGATCAAAAAATTTGAGCTGCTGCCAAATGAATGGACCATCGACAGCGGGGAACTTACCCCTACCCTGAAATTGAAGCGGAAGGTTATCATGGAAAAATACAAGTCTGCATTCGACAGGATTTACAGCTAAAGCAAGCCGGGTATCTAATATAATTGATTTACTATATTCTTCCGTTGATACCGGATCCTTTTTTTAAAATATGCCGGTATTTCGCCTTTTCCGGTTCAGCTCTTTCTATAAGTGTCTGAAAGACACTTATTATCACATCTCTTTTATCGGCCATTACTCATTACCCGCCTGCTTTCCAGCTTATTGAGATCCCCCTATAGTTTTTCTTCTACGCTAATTCTAAAGATAATACTACGGGGTTCGCTACACTTTTATGAGTGCTGTTCCGTTTTTAGTAATTAGTTAACCAATATCGATCCATATCAAAAACCAAAAAAAATGCGAAAGGCATCCAGCCGTAAAATCAGTATTTATCTGAGGATTGACGCTAATAGCATAAACAATTATTTTAATCCTCACGATCCTGCCAGGTTAGATAAAAGGCAACTGAGCCAGGAATTTAAAGACTACCTGGATACAACTGTTGCCCCTGCGGCCAGGCACACCGAAATTGATTTAAAGGTTTTTTGTTGCGAAAACGGTACCATGCGGTTCATGGTTGACCCTCTTATTAAAACCATCCGCAGGCATTATTATATTCTGCAAAAACTAAAAGAGCACGAGTTTTATAAATTCAAAAAGAAAAATTACATCCTGTTGTGCGCAAGCATCCTCATCGTGATGTTCTGCCAGGGTTTTTTGCCATTATTTTTCGGGCAGGACCACCGGATCCATTCCATGTTCAGCAATGCCATTGACGTTTTTAGTTGGGTAGTGTTATGGAAGCCTATTGAAAGGTTGATATTTTACTGGAACCCTTTTTTGAAAGATATCTTATTGTATAAAAAAATTCAAAATGCCAAAGTTAAAATCGTTGAGAATGAAGAAGACCTTATTAATTATCATATGGAGCATTTTGATGCAGCTTAATGTTACTGCTCAAACCAAAACAGGTATTGAGAATTACAGTTTCAAAAGCAGCAACGAACCTTATTTATGGATGCCGATCATACACCGTACCGGTAAAAAAGGCTTGCATACAGAGTTCAGGTATAATTATGAAGAACGCAAAACAGCATCTGTGTATATAGGAAAAAATTTCAGCATGGACAGCAATTTCAGTTATTCAATTACCCCGATGCTGGGTTGGGTTTTTGGGAAATACAACGGCGGTTCACTTGCATTAAATGCAGATGCTGATTATAAAAAAGTTTTTGTCTCTGTTCAAACGCAATACACGGTCAGTAAGAATGGTGCAGCCGAAAATTTTTTTTATACCTGGGCAGAAACAGGTTATCAGCCTGTTGATTGGTTTTATGCAGGAGTAAGTACCCAGTTGACCAAAGTACATAAAGAAAAAATTGTAGCGGAATACGGCGTACTTGTCGGATTCAACATAAAAAAAATAACTGTCCCGGTCTATGTATTCAGCCCTTTTAGTAAAGAGCGGAATTTTATTTTGGGAATAAACGTTGAATGGTAAAAACAAAAATCAATACAAAGTAAATAAATTCAGAAATCCACCTTATGAAAAAATCAATACTTGCACTCCTGTTATCCGTGTTTGTAATTTGCTCTCATGCGCAGATCGGCATTGGAACCACTACACCTAATTCTACTTTAGATGTAAGAGGTTCTATAGCTACCAGCTACCGGGCATTTACGGCTGCTACCACAGCAACTGCAACAGATAACCTGTTGGTGTTTACCGGTACAACTGCTGCAACCTTAACGCTCCCTACAGCAATTGGTTGCGATGGCCGTACTTATATGATAAAGAACGCCAGTACTACGGGGCCAACGCCTGTTCTTACCGTTGCTACCACGTCATCCCAAACGATTGATGGATCTGCATCCCGTACTTTAACCTCAGCCTACGAAACCGTAACTGTTATAAGTAACGGTGCCAACTGGAATATTTCTGCTCAAAGCCTTCCCGGTGGTTCAGGAGTTACCTGGACACAGGACGGTAATTCGGTGGCTTCTCAAAAATCAATTGGAACCATCAGCAATTATTCGTTGCCTTTCATTACAAACAATACCGAAAAAATGCGCCTTACCAATACCGGCAACCTGGGTATTGGCACTTCTACTTTCAATGGCACCTATCCCGAAAAATTATTGGTAGATGCCGGCACAACAACATCAGTAAATGCCATTGTAGGTAAGGGAACTATTGACAGTTACTTGCAATTGAATATTCAAAATAATTCTGCCGGAACCAGTGCATCATCAGATGTGGTGGCAACAGCTAACAACGGAAGTGAAACAACCAACTATGTTGATATGGGTATTAATGGTGGTGGATACACAGGTGGTGTGATGGGAGCGGCCAATGATGCTTATCTATACAATATTGGACAGAACATGTTGGTAGGAACCGGTACCGCTGCAAAATCTTTGGTGTTCATGACCGGTGGTACCTCGCAGTCTGCAAATGAAAGAATGCGTATTGACGGATCAGGAAATGTGGGTATCGGAACAACAAACCCTACATATAAATTACATGTAAATGCCGCCAGTAATCCTTTATACCTGGCAGGTGTGCAAACAGGTGCCGGTACAGATAGTCTGGTAACTATCCTCAATGGCGTAGTTAGAAAAATACATACATCTGCATTGCCATCTTCAAATGCATGGGCATTGACCGGGAATGCCGGCACTACCCCTGGTACTAATTTTATCGGTACTACTGATGCACAGGCATTGGTAATAAAAGAAAATAATACACAGGTGGGCAGGTTTGATGCCAATTCAATAGCATTAGGTAATGGATCAACTATTAATAATGCTACGCATTCATATGCCATTGGCAGCAGTGCTTCTGTTGCATTTAGTAAAACACATGCTTATGCTTTTGGCAGCAGTGCCAGCGTAACAGCAGACAGTTCACTTGCAATTGGTATTGCAGCAGTTACCAACGGAAAAAACTCATTGGCCCTTGGTAACGGCGCTACAGCAAATAATACCAATTCAGTTGCAATAGGCAAAAGTGCAGCTACTGCATTCAGTATCACCGACGCACTTGCAATTGGTACCAGTGCAGCAACTAATTCATCAACCTCAATTGCTATTGGTAAGAGTGCTACTGTAGGTTTCAGTTTAAGCCCTGCTGTAGCTATAGGTAATGCTACAAATGTTGACGGCAGCAATGGTGTTGCAATTGGTAATGGTACAACAATTGGTTTTATTGCAAATGCAACCGCTATCGGTTCCGGGGCATCTATAGGCGGTACTGCTACCAACTCTACTGCTATCGGTTACAATGCTGATGCTACTGTAGCCAATACAATATTGCTGGGCGATAAGACAAACTCAGGCCTGTCTGTTGCCATCGGTTCAGAAAACTTCAGCGCCAGCCGTGAAAAATTACTGGTTGATGCAGGCACCACTACTTCATATAATGTTATCAGCGGAAAAGGGAGCATTGATAACTATTTACAGCTAAATATTCAAAATACTTCTGCAGGCACCAATGCATCATCAGATGTGGTGGCTACTGCCAACAATGGAAGTGAGACTACCAATTATGTTGATATGGGTATCAATGGTGGTAGCTATACCGGTGGATATATGGGAGGAGCCAATGACGCTTACCTGTATAACCAGGGACAAAACTTCCTGATAGGAACAGGTACAGCTGCAAAGTCATTGGTATTCATGACAGGTGGAACTTCCCAGGGTACCAATGAAAGAGCCCGTATTGACGGTACAGGTAATTTAGGTATCGGCACAACATCACCCTCACAAAAATTAGATGTGAATGGCAATCTTCGTTTGAGTGGTGCATTTATGCCGAACAATACTGCCGGTACTGCGGGACATTTTTTAGTGTCAGCCGGAGCCGGTGTTGCTCCTATCTGGTTTGATGCTGCAGACTATGCCTGGCTGGTAAATGGCAATACTGTACCCAGTATAAAAACGATAGGAACCATCAATAATTATGCTCTTCCTTTCATTACAAATAATAACGAGAGAATGCGTATCAATACGAACGGTGATGTAGGTATAGGTACAACTACATTTAGTGCTACAAATCCTGAACAACTGATCGTAAATGCAGGCACGCCAACAACCATTACAGATTTTCAAAACGTAATTGTAGGAAAAGGCAACACGAACAGCTACGCTCAATTGAATATTCAGAATACCTATTCTGCAGCCGGCAACTCTGCAAGCTCTGATGTAGTAGCAACATCCGACAACGGAACAGAGTCGGTTAATTTTATTGACATGGGTATTAACAGCGGAACCAATACCACAACCGGTATACTGGGTGGCGGCAACACTGCTTACCTCTATAGTACCGGTAATAATTTTGCAATAGGCAACGCAACTGCTGCCAAAGACATCACGATCTTCACCGGCGGAACAGCTGCTGCTAATGAAAGAATGCGTATCAACGGAAGCGGCGACGTTGCCATAGGTACCTCTACTTTTAGCAGTACAAATCCTGAGCAATTGCTGGTTAATGCTCCCAGTCCTTCTACTATTACAGACTTTCAAAACGTAATTGTAGGAAAAGGAAACACGAACAGTTATGCTCAATTGAATATTCAAAATATGTATTCAGCAGCAGGTAACTCTGCAAGTTCTGATGTGGTGGCAACATCCGATAACGGAACAGAATCGGTTAATTTTATAGATATGGGTATTAACAGCGGAACCAATACCACCAGCGGTATTTTGGGTGGCGGCAACACTGCTTACCTGTACAGCACCGGTAATAATTTTGCAATAGGAAATGCAACCGCTGCTAAAGACATAACGATCTTCACTGGTGGAACAGCTGCTGCTAATGAAAGAATGCGCATTATGGGAAGTGGTAATGTTGGTATAGGAAATACAAATCCTAACTCTACCTTATCCATTACAGGATCGCATAGTGTTAGTTATAGAAGTGGCACCGGCGCTTATATAGTGCTGGCAACTGATTATGTTGTCATCAATACAGGTGGTACAGCAACCTGGACAATGCCTGCTGCAAGTACTTGTGCCGGCAGGGTTTACAGGTTATTGAACCAGGGCACGGCTAATATAACATTGTCTGCTGCGGTAACCACGGCCAATGCTGCTACCACTACTACATTAGGCTTTGCTGCAGGAACCAATTCATTTGAGATAATATCAGACGGATCTGTATGGAGACTTTTGAAATAAGAAATAATACTTACCAGAATACTCAATAGAGAAAAATGAAAAAAAATATTCTAATAACAGGTATTATTTTCTTAATGATATCCATAAGCGTTTCGGCACAGCTGGATGTAAAGAATAGCGGAGTTATCTATATTAGCTCTGCTACCGATACTTTTTATATACCCGGGGCACTTACCAATGCTTCCGGCTCTGCATTTACCAACAATGGTGTTGTACTGGTAAAAAAAGATATTACCAACGACCAGGCATCAATGACAGCAGGCACAGGTAAATTAATTTTGAATGGAAGCAGTGTGCAAACCGTGAGCGGATCGCAAACGTTCAAAACTTATAACCTCATTACCAATAATGCGGCAGGCATCACTTTAAACAACAACCTGAGCGTAGCAGGTATACATACTTATACTGCAGGCATGATCACCACTTCTGCAACACCCAATTATATGATCTATGAAGCAGGCTCATCTTACACAGGCAGCAGCGATACCCGCCATGTGAACGGATGGGTAAAAAAGATCGGCAACACTAATTTTACGTTCCCGGTTGGTACTGCAATTTATGAAAGGTCAATTGCTTTAACGAATCTTACTGCAACAGGTGAATTTAATATAAGGCATAACCCTGCCGTAACTCCAAACCGGCTTTCAACATATAATCCTTTGGTTTATATTGACACTTCTGAATACTGGACCATTAACAGGGTGAGTGGTACTGCTGCAGCACAAATTGTTATGAACTGGGATAACAGTAAAATCCGTTTTCCGAATTTGATGCTTGCTGATATAAGGGTTGCTAATTACGATGGTACTTTCTGGAGAAGCATTGGTGGCTCTGCAACAGGAAGCGCCTTAACTACTGGTAATATAACATCGCCCAGCGTTTCTGCATTCAACCGCAACTTTACTTTTGGAAGTATAGCCTATACCCTCCCGGTAAAAATAATAAGCTTTACTGCAGGGCGTACCAATGATTACACAAAACTTAACTGGACCATTGGCAGCGAACTGAATGTAGCCAGGTACGAACTGCAGCGCAGCGATGATGGCATTAGTTTCTATACTATTTATACGCAATTACCCTTTAACCGTAATGGTACAGAGTTTTATGCATATGACGACAAAAAGTATGTAAGCGGTACAGCTTTTTATCGTTTAAAAATAATTGACCTCAGTACACAAATAAATTACTCTCCTGTAGTAACAGTTTCGGCAAATGCTTCAGGCAAAGAATTTTATGTGGTTACTAACCCGGTAGATGTAGCTATTACATTGTATGCAGGGTCTGCAATAAAAGGGTTGTATAATTACACCATTGTAAACACAGCAGGACAGCTGATGCAGGCTGGCACAGTGGATATTAAAAATGCAGGCACTTATTCAATTTACCTTAAAACAACCATTACTCCGGGAGCATATGTGCTCGTTGTTCAAAACGAAACGAACCGCCTGCAGAAAATGATCATTAAGAAATAAGCATGAGTTCAATAATAAAAAAACTCCCCGAAATTCGGGGAGTTTTTTTATTGTATAACAGCCTGAAACATACCATTCTTCTGCAATTAACCTTCACAAATAGCACTATAGCCAGTTTCCTACAACCGGCCTCTTCCTTTTATTATTTTTTACAAGTTAGATTTTATGAATTTTTACAATCTGAATTCAATACTAATGAAGAACCACCCCTAAACCAAACTGATGAAAAGATCATTATGTACAATTGTAGCTAGTTTATTTTTCATAATCTCCTATGCACAAATCGGCATTGGAACCACTACTCCTGCTTCAACATTGGATGTAAAAGGTTCTGTTTCTCATTCCATTGTAACAAAAACCACAAGCTATACAGCCACAGCCAGTGACTATACCATTATATGTAATAACTCAGGTGCCATTACCATTTCCTTGCCGGCAGCAAGTACTGCAACGGGCCGGGTTTATGTAATTAAAAAAATATCAGGTTTATTGAGTAATGTAACGATCAACCCTAACGGATCGGAAACCATTGATGGATTTTCAACAAGAGTATTAGCGCTCCAGTTTGAAACAGCGATGATACAATGCGATGGAACCAACTGGTATATTTTATCATGGACTTAATATCTTCGATCCTATCTAAATTTATAATCTACCCCGGTAACCTGTGTAAGCAGGTTTTGGGGAGCATCTAACACATCTGCACTTCCCGGGGGTATTGGTGTAACCGGAGAATTGGCTGCCAGGTAATCTTTCATAACGGCATGTAAAGTGTGCGGGGTATTTGCTGCATTGGTTACATTCCTCATCCGGCAGAGCATATCACTTGGGTCGCCATCTCTTTCGCAGGCGCAGATCCTGTAGGTCTTATCCATATCAAGCGGCGCATCTGCAATAGTCACAGTCTGCAATCTTTTATTTTTTTCGGCAAATGCATTGAAGGTTATCTTCATTCCTTTGAACTTGATTACCCAACCACCAAACCGTTCCGATGCATTTTTGGCAAACACATTATGCAATTCCTTTTCCAGCCATTCCCATAGTTGTTTACCGGTAACCGAGCCGGTTCTAACCGTACTATCTACCGGGAACATATCATAAATGTATCCATCAGTGATCGGTATATTACCGGTGTGATCGGGTGTTGTTCGTGGCGGACAAAAACGAAATCCATTTGACAGCACAATATCTATTTCAGGGAGCCTCCATTTCAACGCATCCAGTATCATGGTATCGATCGGATTTTCTACCACAAAATACCGGTATAACGGGATGGTACTATAACCTGCTATTTTATAAATATCGTCTGCAAAAGGTTTTTCATTTTTTTTTATCAGAGCTTCTATTTCTTTTAATGGCTCAATATTACTCGCATTTATTTCCACCAGTTCATAATCATCTTTTATCACCTTGCCATTTTGTATGGTAAGATCAAGTTTACCAACAAAAGAACCAAATGCACCAGGCTCTACAACCTTGCTGTATTTGCATTGGATTGGTGTTCTTACCCTTTCATGCGTATCGCCTCCAAGAATATAATCAACACCCTTACATTCATCCTGGTTTGCTAAATGTATTTGTTGCGATAACCCTAAATGGGCAACAATGATCACATAAGCACATTGCTCCTGGTTACGCAATACATCAACATAATGCGCTGAATTTTCTTCAGGTTTTGTGTAAACAATTCCCTTGCTATAATTGGGAGATTGGCGCAAAGGAACCAATGGATCAGTATATCCTAAAAAGCCAATTTTCACTCCTTTGATGTTCCAGGTATAATAAGGCGGAAAGATCAGCTCCCCTTTTTTTCCTTCGCCCAGGTCGTGATACATGTTAGCGCAAACCTTGGGTGCATTTAATGAACCCAATAAAGTCTGCATGGCTTTTTTATAATAAATAACTTCCCAGTTACCCGGTAAATAAAGATCATACCCCAATGCATTTAAAACAGGCACCATGGCTTTACCCGTTGTTTTTACTGATAGCTCACTCCCCTGGAACATATCGCCGGTATCAATTAAAAATGTGTTTGGATTTTTCTTTCTTTCGTTTTGCAGGTAAGTAGCTAAGTGAGCATAGCCACCCGTTTTGCGAAATACGGCTTTTTCATTTTCCCAGAACAATTCATCATGCGGATGAACCTGGCAATGCACATCAGTTGTTTGTAAAATCGAGATGGTGAAAGGTTGATCATCGGCCAGAG
>Ga0193752_1000970_pt1 | contig 25264 bp, 17 predicted proteins | sample H1c1metaG_FD_144924 | JGI IMG/M metagenome (GOLD analysis project Ga0193752, IMG submission 144924) | Soil microbial communities from a riparian zone of the East river system, Colorado, United States - H1c1 | ecosystem: Environmental > Terrestrial > Soil > Riparian zone | place: USA: East River...
CTTGTGGATGGGAATGTCCATCGTACCACTACACCAAGGACACGCGTTGGACGATGGACATTCCCATCCACAAGTTGCAGAACGCGTTGAGTGGCTATGGCGGCGCGGGCTGCGCCAGCAACCCCGTGATCGATCCGACCGGCGCCGCCGCTGGCTTCAACGGCTGCGAATTCTACAACCCATTCTCGTCGTCCATCGCGTCGAATATGTACACCGGCGCGCCGAACAATGTAACGTTCGTCGGTAGCGGCAACTATCGCGGCTATATGCCCGGCATGGGCTTGCAGAACAATCCCGAATTGGTTCGCTGGTTGTATGAACCGGTTTCGTTGCAACGCGAGTATTTCAACTACGTTGTGGACCCGATTATCCGCGGCACCACCGGCATCAATTTACCGGGCGGCGAAATCCAGACGGCGCTCGGCGGTCAATTCCGTCGTCAAGATGAAGCCGTGGACATCAGCGACAACGTCGACCGATCCAAGAATCCTTGCCCTTGGACTGCGGATAACCGGCAAACGGTGTCGCCAACGCTCGATAGAAATCCCGCGAGCCCAACGTTCAACCAGTACGTCCTTGAAGTACCAGGCTCTCCTACGGCTTCACAGGCTTCGTGCACAGGCATGTTGACATTATCTAAAGCCACCACGGTGCTAGGTAGCCAAGCCAACAACCATCGCGATGAAAAGCGCCATTTCCCGGTTGCGGCAGGCTTCGTTCAAGTCAAGTTGCCGATTCTCGACAACTTGAACGCGGATCTCGTCGGTCGCTACGAAAGATTCTTCTCGGATCTGACCGATAAGGACAACAGCGTCGCTGTACCGTCGGTCGCTGTGAAGTGGGACGTGACGGACTGGGCGAGCATGCGCACCAGTTACGGCAAGACCTTCAGCCAAGTGAATCCGCCGCCGGCAGGCGATCCGGTGCCTGCCAACAACGCGATCGGCACCAGCGGTTCTTATACGTCCTTCAACTACGCCAACTTGGACGTGGAGCCGGAGAAAGGCGACAACTTCTCGGTCGGCTTCATCTTCCGCTCGGGTGATTTTTCCGCAACGGTTGATTACAACTCGATCAAGATCAAAGGCTATACACGAACGCTGACCGCCGCCAACGTGGTCGCCGCCGTGCTGCAGCCCGGCGAATTGACGAGCAATGGCAACGCGCTGATCAATTGCAATAGTCCGCTGCTGAGCACGAACGTTCCTGGGTTCAGCAACCGGCCGTATGTGACGTTGAATGGCACCTGTGTTCAAGGTAATCGCGCTACGGGCACTCAGGGCTCGCAGCTGGCCAATGTCGCAATCCCTACCACCGGCACAACCGGCACTGGCGGACAGCTACTCGGGTACACTCCTCCGGGCGGTGCGTTCATCCCAGGCGGTTCCGTCAATTACTTCGGCGGCCAAGGCCAGGTAAACTCGGGTGACCTGACCAACAACGCTCTCGACGTAGCGATGAGCTACTCCTTCGAGACGCTGGGTGGACGCGTAACGCCGGCCATCAACGGTACTTACGTCACAAAGTGGCACCTCGACGAGTTCGTGCTCGCCGGCGTGAAACTCGCGGACAGTTACGACGGCGTCGGCTATCGCAACTCGAGCACCGGCCGATTGGGTCAGGGCGTTCCGGAATATCGCTTGGGCTTCAGCCTTAACTATCGGCTCGATCGCCACAACGTCAACATCATCGGTCGTTACGTCCCGAGCGTGATCAATGAAGACGCCACGGACTTCAATGCGAACTTGTCGCGCAATGCGAACGTCGCACCTGAGCTCGGCGGTTGCCCTGGAATCGCGACCGGCACAACGGGCCTAGGCAGCTATCCGGCAAATGCCGGCACCGGCATCTACGGCGCGACCTGCGCTGGTTACAACATGGCCATTCTATCCGGTACGAAGATCGCCTCGTACTTCAACATGGATTTCGTGTACCGCGTAGAAGTGTCCGATCACGTCGATCTCTCGTTGAATATTGTCAATCTCCTGGACGAAGACCCCTCGTTCGCAAGAAACCAGCTTGCGTATGACTCGGGCTATGGAAACCCATTGGGTCGCACGGCTGAACTCAGCGTCTCCGCCAAGTTCTAGTCCAGTCACAGAAACATAAGAAACCATTCAATTCGGGAGACTAAGTTTATGAAAAAGCGCAACCCCCTCCGCTTGGCCGCGTGCGCAATCGCGCTCTCGGCCTGCGCGGCGGCGCCAGCACTGGCGAAGGACTCCGGCTTTTACGTCGGCGCCGATATCGGTCGCACCACGTTCGATGTGGATGCTTCGACGGTTCAAATATTTCCGGTTTCGACCGGTGTCAACGTCGACGATTCCGATATCGGGTTCTCGTTTAACTTTGGGTATCGAATCAATCGTTATCTCGGCGTCGAACTCAGCTTCACCGAGTTGGGCAATTTTCAAACCCAGGAGTACGGGTCGGTCAACATCCAGGTTCCCGGTGCCACGCCTTCGATCAGACCTGCTTTCGGAACTGCTATCTACAAGATCGGTGGCGATGGCTACGGGCTATCGGTAGCCGGTAGCCTACCGATCAAGAAGTTCGAGTTGTTCGGCAGGCTCGGTGCGATGTATGCCAAAACGACGGGTAACCTGGCTCTGTTCACTGCCTCGGCCGATAGCACGAACGTTTGTGCAGCAAACTGCACATGGGCGTTGCGCCCGGCCGGCCTCGGCAGCGTTTCCGACAATACGACGGAGTTCGTCTACACGATCGGCGCCGGCTATACCTTCGGTGAAGATCTTTTCTTCAAGCTGGAATGGTCGCGACTTCCGGATTTAGGTGATGAAGATGAAATCGGCGATGAGTTTGACGTGGATAGCGTCTCGCTCGGTTTCGAGTATCGTTTCTAATTAGCCGATGATGATCAAGCCGCCGGATGGCAACATCCGGCGGCTTTTTTATGTCTGCGTTAAAGCCTACTCAAGCCTGGGCAACCTGCAGAAACTCCACCCAATTGCCGTCCGGATCCTCGACGAGGCCTATACGCACGCCGGGCCTGATTTCCGTTTCCTTCACAGCAAGCTTTGCTCCCGCCTCGACGCAACTCGCCAGCAGCTCGGTAATGTTGCTGACGGAAATGGTCCAGTAGCGGTTGCCGTTTGCACCGCGAATGCCGCCGGGCGGCGACTTGGCAGGCAAGGTCTCGACGATCACCAACTTGATCACGGTGTCGCCGCAACTAAGCTGATGCATCAACCCACCGCCGGGCATTTTCATCTCACGCAGATACGTGAGTCCTAATGTGTCGCGATAAAACTTCAGCATCGCATCGCCATTGGTTGTGACCACGCCTAAATCAATGGCGCGTTTGGTCAACGCTATTCCCATGTCTCTCCCCTTATATTCGAACCTACTACTGGACCGGTTGGCGCAGAGCTGTGCGCTCACCCATCATCGAACAAATCAAAGCGATTAGCGTGAAGACAACGGCTACCCAGGCCATGTAGCGCGGTCCGACCAGGGAGATCGCCAGCGCCCCGAACGATGCGCCGATGGCGCCGCCGAGATAGGTGACCGACGAGTTCAACGCAATCGTCGCCGACGCCAAAGTCGGCGCGACCGCGACCAATCGCGACTGTTGGACCGCCGGAAAGCCGGCGCCGCCCGCGCTATAGATGAACTGCAAAATAAAGATCACCCATAGCCAGTCCGCGCACAGCGGCCAAAAAATGAGCACGATGGCCGCGGTAATCGCACACTTGTAGGCAACTTGATCCGCGCCCATTCGCTTCAGGAGTTGCACGCTCGACAAATTGCCGAGCAGGCTGCCGATGCCGCTGACGAACAGCAAGGCCGATAGCATCGTTCCGGAGATGCCGAGCACCTCTTTCGAGATGATGGCGATAAACCCGAACATCAGCATGCTGCCGATATTGGTCACGCCGGTCGCGAGCGTCAGCCACACAAGCGGCGGCGATCGAAAAATTTTCACCCAGCTGCTCAGGTTGAGCGTAGGAACCTTCACACCCGCCGGCACGGCTCGCCACACCAGAAGCGCCATGATGCCGCTGGCGCCACCAATGAATCCGAAGGCCCATCGCCAACCCCAATGTGTGCCGATCAGGACGTTGAGCGGACTGCCAAGCACAGATCCTACGGCCCAACCGATCATCAACGTTGCCAAGGTCGTCGACCGTTTGTCTGCCGGCACGAGCATGCTCATGGTCGCGGCCGCCTGCGGCGTAAAGACCGCGGAAGTGACTGCCGCAAGGACACGCGCCCACATCAACTGTGGGTACGTTCGGCTCAGCGCACACAACACGTTCGCGACGGCACAGCAGGCCATCGCAACCGTGAGCAGCACTCTGCGATCGATGCTGGAACCCATCGTCGCCAGCACTGGCGCACAGATGCCGGCAGTTAAGCCGAAAGCGGAGATCAGCAAGCCCGCCTGGACGGGCGAAATATTCAAGCCGGTAATGAGCTCGTTCATGAGCCCGGTGACCGCCATAAAACTCGTGGCGACAAAGAAATTGCCGACCATGAAGACGAGTAATAAGGGTTTGTGCAGGGTCAACGACGCGACGCTCTGAGAGGAAGGCTCGATAAGGTAACAGGTGGAGGCTGTGGGCTCTGGGCGCTAGACCCTGGGCTAGCCAGAATTTCGAGAGACAAAAGATCGTTTTATCGCGCTCAGCTTTTTTTCTGGCTACGGCCTACAGCCTAGAGCCTAGGGCCTTGTAATATCGCCTCATGTCGCTCGACACATTCCATCCCGCCGTCGCACAGTGGTTTGCGGCCACATTTCCGGCCCCGACACCACCGCAGCTTGACGCGTGGCCTGCCATTCAAAGCGGCGAGCACGCGTTGATTGCAGCGCCCACCGGCTCCGGTAAAACACTGGCCGCGTTTCTAGCCGCCATCGATTCGCTGGTACGCCAAGCGGTGAGCGGACGTCTACAAGACGCGGTGCAAGTGGTTTACGTGTCGCCGCTCAAGGCGCTGTCCAACGACGTGCGTCGCAACCTCGAACAGCCGCTCGCCGGCATTAACGAACAGCTCGCGCAACTGGGGTTGCCGAATATCGAAATTCGCGCGCAGGTGCGCACCGGCGATACGCCACAATCGGAGCGCACGGCAATGCGCAAGCATCCGCCGCATATTTTGGTGACAACGCCCGAATCGCTGTATCTGTTACTCACGTCCGATTCCGGGCGCGAAATGCTGAAGACGACGCAGACCGTCATCATCGACGAAATCCACGCGGTCGTTGCCACGAAGCGTGGCGCGCATTTGTCGCTGTCGCTGGAACGCCTGGCTGGACTTTGCTCGCATCCGTTGCAACGCATTGGTTTGTCGGCAACACAGAAACCGATCGAAGAAGTCGCGGAGTTTTTGGTTGGCAATCATCCTGCCCCCTCTCCCTTGAGGGGTGAGAGTGAGGGTACATCAATCGCTCGCACCGACAATTTCTTCGCTTTCAAAGACGACAGCGGCAAATCACGCTGCCGCATCATCGACAGCGGTCACATTCGCGATCGCGATCTCGCGCTATTGCTACCCGATGCACCGCTCGAAGCAGTGATGTCCGGCGAAGTATGGACCGACATCTACGACAAGCTGGCCGCACTCATCGCCACGCATCACACCACACTTGTCTTTGCGAATACCCGTCGCATGGTGGAACGCGTGACGCGGCACTTGAGCGAACGGCTGGGCGATGCGAATGTCGCCGCTCATCACGGCAGTCTTGCGAAGGAACAACGCTTCGATGCGGAACAGCGTCTCAAGCAAGGCACGCTCAAGGCGATGGTCGCGACGGCTTCCTTGGAGCTCGGCATCGACATCGGCGACGTGGAGCTCGTGTGCCAATTGGGATCGCCGCGATCCATCGCAACGTTTCTACAGCGCGTGGGTCGAGCCAATCACTCCGTCGGAGGTGTGCCAAAGGGCCGCCTCTTGCCGCTGAGCCGCGACGATCTCATCGACTGCACCGCATTGCTCGAAGCCGAGCTCCACGGCGAATTGGATCGCTTGCACTTCAGCCGCAAACCCGTCGATGTCTTATCGCAACAAATCGTCGCCGAGGTATCGGCGCGTGAGTACGAAGAAGACGAGCTGTTCGCGCTCGTGAAACGCTCGTGGTCGTACCGCGATCTGACGCGCGAGGAATACGACGCCGTCGTCCGCATGCTATCGGATGGGTTCGCAACGAGACGCGGAAGACAGAGCGCGTATTTGCATCGTGACGCGGTGAACATGCAGTTGCGCGCCCGTCGCGGTGCAAAGCTCACTGCGATCATGTGCGGCGGCGCGATTCCCGACAACGCGGACTACCATGTCATCCTCGAACCGCAGGGAACGATGGTCGGCACGCTAAACGAAGACTTCGCCATTGAGAGCAGCGCCGGCGATGTCTTCCAGTTGGGCAACGCATCCTATCGAGTGCTGCGTGTCGAAGCCGGCCGCATGCGGGTTGAAGATGCGCACGGGCAACCGCCCACCATTCCATTTTGGCTAGGCGAAGCACCGGCTCGCACCCAAGAGCTGTCGGCCGCCGTGGCGCGCCTGCGTGCCGATGTCGAAAATCAGTTAACGACAATCACCGGCGAAACGCTGGCACGCACTGTCGACTACTTGATGGAGACTCAAGGACTCGATAGACCCGCCGCCGAACAAATCGTCGATTACTTGGGCGCCGCCAAGGCCGTTCTCGGTCAACTGCCGACGCAAGATCGGCTGGTGTTCGAACGATTCTTCGATGAAACCGGCGGCATGCATCTGATTGTTCATGCGCCGTTCGGCGGTCGCATCAATCGCGCCTTCGGCCTCGCGCTGCGCAAGCGTTTTTGTCGCAGTTTCAACTTCGAGCTGCAAGCGGCGGCCACCGAGGATGCCATCATTTTGTCGCTGGGCGAGACGCACAGTTTTGCGCTTGAGGATGTCGCCCGTTTTCTGCACAGCAATACGGTCAAGGATGTATTAGTCCAAGCGCTGCTCGATGCGCCGATGTTCGCCACTCGATGGCGCTGGAACGCCAGCATTGCACTCGCGATTCAGCGCGTGCGTGGCGGCAAGCGCACCCCCGCCGCCATCCAACGCATCGCGTCCGAAGATTTGATTTCCGTCGTGTTCCCGGACCAACTCGCGTGCCAAGAAAACATTAAGGGCGAACGCGAGATCCCGGATCATCCGCTCGTTAATCAGACCATCAGCGATTGTTTGCATGAGGCGATGGATATCGATGGCCTGATCGCGGTACTGCGAGGCGTTGAGAGCGGCAGGATCGAAGTCGTGGCGCGCGATCTGCCGCATCCATCGCCTTTGGCGCAGGAAATTTTGAGCGCGCGTCCTTATGCATTTCTCGACGATGCCCCGCTCGAAGAGCGTCGCACCCAAGCGGTCGCATCGAGACGCTGGCTGGATCCGCAGTCAGCACAGGAATTCGGACAGCTCAGTGCCGATGCGATACGGATGGTGCGAGAGCAGGCTTGGCCGCACGCAGACAACGCCGACGAATTGCATGATGCATTGATGACGCTGGGCGCCGCGACGCAGGCCGAAGCAACGCAAAGCGGCTGGTTGTCGCTGTTCGAACAACTCATCACCGCTAAGCGCGCAACGCGAGCGCTGGCTGGCGACTTGACGCTGTGGAGCGCCGCGGAGAATTTGCCCATGTTATCGGCGATTTATCCAGGCCTGACCTTCGAACCCGTCATCGCTACTCCCTCTGAATACGCCGCGAAACTGTGGGAACGCGACGCGGCGCTGGTAGAACTCATTCGTGGACGCATGCAGGGATTGGGACCTACGACCCGCACTGCTTTGGCGACAAGCTTAGGTCTAGCGGACACCGCTATCGATGCAGCGTTGATCGCGCTCGAAGTCGAAGGGTTCATCCTCCGCGGGCAGTTCACGCCCTTTTCCGCTTTGCGAAAGCTTGACGATTCGCCCACGCCCGCGCCGACTACCGAGTGGTGCGAGCGCCGACTCCTTGCGCGGATTCACCGCTACACACTGCAATCGCTACGTGCCGAAATAGAACCTGTCACCGCCGCGGACTGCATGCGCTTCCTACTTGAGTGGCAGGGAGTCACGAGCACGGAACGCCCACAAGGCGTGCAAGCCCTAGCAAAGATCGTCGAGCAACTCGAAGGATTCGAAGTACCCGCTGCTGCTTGGGAAGCGGACATCTTGCCGGCGCGTATGCATGAATACGACCCGAATTGGCTAGATAGCCTGTGCTTGTCGGGCCGCGCACTGTGGGTGCGATTGCAAGCGCCTAAGTCCGCGACCGCCGGCCCTGTACGCGCCACGCCAATTGGCATCGTCACTCGCAAGCAATGGCCGTTACTGCAGACGGCGACGGCTGCCGCAACCGAAGGATTGCAGCTCTCGCACTCCGCCACTGCAATGCTCGATTACTTGCGCGCGAATGGCGCTTCATTCTTCGACGAAATCGCAGCCGGAGCCAAACTGCTGGCGTCGCAGGCAGAGGACGGGTTGTCCGAACTCGTCGCGGCCGGCCTCGTCAACTCGGACAGCTTTAGCGGCCTGCGCGCCATCCTGATTCCCCAAGATAAGAAGCGCCGCATGGCGGCGCGTGGCCGGCGCATTGCGCTCTTCGGATTAGAGGACGCGGGTCGCTGGAGCCTGATTCGTCGCGCCACCGGCGAACTCGACGCCACTGCAGTCGAGCAAGTCGCGTGGATCCTATTGCGCCGGTATGGCGTGCTGTTCCGTCGCTTGCTGGAACGAGAAGCCGATTGGCTACCGCCTTGGCATGTTTTGCTGCGTGCATTGCGGCGCCTTGAGGCGCAAGGCCACATTCGCGGCGGCCGCTTCGTCGCGGGTCTACCGGGCGAGCAATATGCACTGCCTGAAGCAGTCAGTCAGTTGCGCATGATTCGTAAGCGCGCGCCCACCGAACAATTAGTGTCTTTGAGCGCGGCCGATCCGCTAAATCTCATCGGTACGCTGCTGCCTGGATCCAGAGTGCCCGCGCTGGCCGGCAACCGCATATTGCTGCGCGACGGCGTTGCCGTGGCGACCTATGTTGGAGGCGAGACACAGCTATTGGCGGAATTTGCACCGCAGGACGAATGGGAAGCGCGCAATGCGCTGCTCCGCAAACAAATGATGTCGGAAAGTCGGGCGCTGTCGTGAAGAGTCGGCTGCCTCTGGGCTACAGGCTGCAGGCTACAGGCTACAGGCTACAGGCTACAGGCTACAGGCTACAGGCTACAGGTAAGATCAGAACACGTGCTTCGCTCAGATCCAAATCCGATTTGGATTCCGATTCCGACCTGTAGCCTGTAGCCGGAAGCCTGTAGCCTTAACGCCTGTAGCGCCTGTAGCCAGCGCAGACTCGCACCATGAAAATAAAAATCCCGCTGGAGCCCGGCGAGCGATCGGCACTGATCCTCTCGTTTTTCTATTTCCTGTTGCTGTTATCGTCTTACTACGTGTTACGTCCTGTGCGTGACGCGCAGGTTGCCGGGCTCGGACGCGGAGAGCTGCGGTATCTTGTGATCGCCGTATTGGTAGTCATGCTGGCCGTCACGCCGATTTACGCAACGCTCATGCGAAAATATTCGCGCCGCGTCTTGCTGCCTTCGATTTACATTTTTTTCACGTGCAACTTGGGATTGTTTGCGCTTGCCTTCTCGGTGCAAGGTTTCGGCGACTGGACCGCACGTGTGTTCTACATCTGGCTCACAGTGTTCAGCTATTTCGTCGTGTCGGTGTTCTGGAGTTTCATGGCCGACGTGTGGCGCGAGGAGCAAGGGCGCCGTCTGTTCGGTTTCATCGCGGCCGGCGGTAGCGTAGGCGGCCTGATCGGTCCGCAGCTTGCACGAGCTTTCGTCGGCACGCTCGGCATTCCTGGGCTCACGTTCTTGTCGGCGATTCTGTTGAGCGGGACGATTCTGTGCATCGTGGCCCTGGGCAGGCTTGTCACGGAAAAGACGGCCGAGACTCAAACCAAGATCGAAGGCTCAATGTTCCAGGGCGTGATGTTGGTATTGCGCTCGCCGTTCCTGATCAGCATTGCCGTCATCATTGTGTTTACCGGAATGGTGGCCCAGTTCGCCTACACCGAAATGATCGATCTCGCCGGCAAGGCAATGCCGGACGCCGCAGTGCGCACGAAGTTTTTTGCCAACTTGGATTTTTGGACGAATGCACTGACGCTGCTGATGCAGGCGATCACCGTGGGGCTACTGACCACACGGCTCGGCGTGATCGCGCCACTGCTTGGCTTGGCCGTGATCGGCTTTCTGTCATTCGTTGCACTGGCTCTCTCGCCCACACTCGCCATGCTCGGCGCCACGACTGTCGCACGGCGTGTCGCGGAATACGGCATGGGCAAACCCGGACGCGACATGCTTTACACGGTGGCGTCGCCGCAAGAAAAGTATCTGGCCAAGAACGTCATCGATACGCTCGTCTATCGAGGCTGCGATCCGATCGCCAACTGGGTCTATACCGGTCTTCTCGCTTTGGGATTCACACTGGGTGGTATCAGTTGGATCTCGGCGTTTGCGATGGGTGGCGTGGCACTCGCATCCATTGCGGCAGTTCGCGGTTACCGCGCACGCGGCGGCAAATAGCTCGAATTTCGTGATCTGTCTGGTTTTTACGGGTCGGTCATAACGTTCGGCGGACTCCCTGATACGCCTCACAAAAGTAGCGCATCAAGTCCCCTCCTTGGCGGCCGATATAGGGAAAGTCCCTACCCCCGACGCCCTACAAACGGCGTCCGAATGACCCCTATTTATCGGCCCAGAATGACCGACGCCCGGCGCAACCTAGAAATATTGATTCGCGACTACGCCGATATCGGGGCGCGGTCGCGCATCGCCATGCGCGTCAGCTTCGGCGACTTGAAGGTGGGCTATAACGTCAGCGTCGTCGGCATCGTTCGCACGAAGCGCATCTTAGCGCTGACCGCCCCAATCACGCCCGAAGGATCCTTGGCCGTCGTCATGAAAGGCCAGCTGCTCACCTGCCGCTGGTTCAGCTCGACCACTGCTTTCCGATTTCGCGCGTCGGTGTCGCGCGTATCGTTCGAGCCCATTCCGCTTGTCCATATCGATTTACCCCCGATGATCGAACGTCGCACGATGCGCGGTGTCCCGCGTGGCCTCTGCGCGTTGCGCGCGGTTCTTAAAACGCCGCGAGATGTGGAAGCGATTATGGTGGACCTGAGCACTACCGGCGCACGCGTCGCCGTCTCCGAGGAAACCAATGTCGAAAAGGACCAGGAGTTGACGTTGCTGATACAGCCGACACTCCTGCGTCGCAACTACGAGCTGATCATTCGTTGCCAAGTTACCGCACCCACCGGCGCGGTCGATCCCAAACATCCGCATGTGCGTTTCTTTGGCCTCAACTTTTTGGATGTCTCCGACTACACGATGCTGACCCTACACGCCTACGTACAAGAATGCCTGGCGGTAGAAACGGATGTATTGTCACTTGTCTTGATGAACCCATCGAAGGAAGTAGCGACGTTGGATTGAGCCCGCGGACTCCGGTGAGTCGTTAGTCGTTAGGGGTTGGTCGTTAGCCAGACCGAAGCAAGAAGGGGTTAGGGGTTAGGGGTTAGTCGTTAGCCAGAATTTGGATCCGACTATCTCGCTAACACCTAACGACAACGGCTCACGACTTCCAGTTTCTCTGGCTAACGCCTAACGACTAACGACTTCTCTCACGGCATGCCGAGGGTGAGATCGGCGGCGATCCACTGGCGGGTGTCGCGTTAATCAACTAGTGGACTACATCCTCACAACCTGCAATTGATGCGGTTGCGTCGAGAGTTTAGTATTTGCTCGAAATCGACCCTAATCGATGCGGAGATATCGCCGTGATGAACGCTCGTGCCCTCCTAATAAGCACCTTTCTACTATCGACCGCAGTTTTCGCGGATGAAAGCAAAGTCAAACAGGAAACCAAGGAGGCGGGCAAAGCAGTTGGAACGGCGGCACGTGAAGTGGGGCAGGAAACCAAAAAGGCCACGAAGGAGGTGGGCCAAGTCGTGAAGGAAGCCGCGCGCGAGACCGGGCACGCGTTCAAAGAGGGCGCGAAAGAATTGCACGATGCCCTGCATAACAAGGACGGCAAAAAGGACACGCAGAAGACGCCGTCAAAATAACGACACTCAAATCGCGGCGGGATTGGACTTTCGGGCAATGTAGTTGACAGATAAGCAGTGGCCAGGGCAAGGATCGATCCGGCTCTTTCACCCCTTGTATAACGGCTCTTCGCGATCTTTAACTGTCATTTAGTCGCAGCACATTAGTACAACTTGCCATCCGCACGGGCGCACCAGACAATGCGCGCCGGAACTCTCGTCGGACGAGCGGCAGAGTCCACACCGGGCGAACCCATGCGATCCACGGACCAGAGCCACCTCGACGATTCGCCGCTGACTCGCATGTTGGCGCAGGGTTACCGTGCTCTGCGTTTCCCGGAGCCGCTCGAGCGACGCTTTCGCGACGAACATCGCATCGCCTCGCACCGATTCGTGCGGATGAGCCTGCTCGTCGCATTGATCACCTCCACAGGCTTCGCCCTCATCGATCACTTGGTCATCAACGCCACGAACGCGACACCCAATCTTGCTCGCTTCGGCTTGCAGTTCCCGGTGCTCCTCATTTGCTGTTTGGCTGCCTTCCGCCGATTCTATCTGCGCTGGTACGAACCGGCGATCCGCATCGGCTTGCCGCTCTTCGGCTTGGGCACCGTCGTCATGATGATTTACTCGCCGGAGAATCAAATGGCGCTGATCGGCGCTCGACTGATTCTCGTAGCGTTCTTCTGCTATTTCATGTTGGGCCTGCGCATGCGGCAGGCGTTAGCCTGCAATGTCTTTGTCTTCGCCTGCTTGGTTGCCGTCGGCATCGCCGGCTTCGTGCCGTCCGGCATCAGTTGGTATTTATCCTTTGCATTGCTATGCGCCAACATTATCGGCTCGGTCGGCGCGTACGCACTCGAGCACGCGGGCCGCACGGCGTTTCTCGAGCGTCTATCGTTGGAAGAAATGGCCGCACGCGACGGCCTCACGCGATTGTTGAACCGTCAGACCTTCGAGTATCGCGCTCGAGCCTTATGGCGCGCGGCCGATACCGTGCAGCGCTCGATTGCGGTCGTCATGATCGACGTCGATTACTTCAAACGTTACAACGATCACTATGGGCATCAAGCGGGTGACCAATGCCTGCGTAGCATCGCAACGATCGTGCGCGACTCTATCGATCCGCGCCCGGATGAACTGGTCGCTCGATATGGTGGCGAGGAGTTGATTGCACTATTGGTCAACCGCAGCGATGAGGATATCGAATCAACGGTGCGATCTATCGTTGACAATATCGCCGGGCAAGCCATCCCCCACGCTGCTTCCGTCGTATGTCGCAACGTGACGGTGAGCGTCGGCGCGACCCGGGCGTGCCCGCTCGAAACCCTCCCCTTTCCGATGCTGGCAAATCTCGCCGATAAGGCGCTCTATTCCGCCAAACACCTGGGCCGTAATCGTTACACCCTGATCGACGCACTAGCGGCCGAGGAACTCACCGGCAACGTGCCCGGAGAAGCGGGTGCGACACGACCCGAAGCACGGCCGCTTCTACAGCCTACGTTTGCTTCGATGACATGGAGCGAGCTGTAGTCGGCGTATTCGCTTTCGATGGACTTCACTACGTCGCCGATTTCTTCGATGCCGCTTCGGGTTCCGACTGCTCAGCGGCGAATTGCGAACTCAAGTGCCGCAACCACTCGCCTGCTTGCTTGCGTGTGTCGTCGAATGTGACCGCCTTCTGTAATGCAGTGATCGCTCCCGGCGTGTTCTTTAGTCCGTGCTGCGCGACGGCCAATCGAATCCATACCTCGCCGGGTTTCTTCAAATTGCCTTTCTCCAGCGCCTTCTCCAGCATGTCCTTCGAATCCTTCCAGCGCTCCTCGTCGCCATACATTCCGCCCAGTTTGTAGTAGTACTCGCCCTTCTCGGAAATCGACGCCAGCTTCTTTAAGGTCGCCTCCGCCTTAACGGTTTCACGCGAGTTAATCCAAGCATCCGCAATCGATTCCAGATTTTTCTCGTCAGCGGGCAGCTTCTTCTTGTCGAACGCGTCTTGCAGAAGATTGCCGGCTTTGAGCGGCAGCTCCAGCATCATATAGACGCTATAAAGATTCTTGATCTCGTTCGGCTTCTCAACGAACCCTTGACGCTCGGCCAACGCCAGTACGGCAACCGATTCGGTGTCCTTCTTCATTTCATAGAAAAGACTGGAGAGCTGCCGCCAGTAGTCCGCCTTCGCCGGTACGATACCGATCAATTGCACCAACGCCTGCGCGCACGCGGGAAAGTCCTTGAGTTCGTAGCTGATCGCCAACTTCATCTGAATCCAAAGTTCCTTCGGTGTCTTCGATTTGGCAATGGCTTGATCGATTTGCGGCAAGGCCTCTTGATACCGCTTCTTCTCCGAGAGCGCGTTCGCCAGAAAGATATGTGCGTCGGCGGGCACGGTGCCGCACGCGGTCGTCACGTAGTTTTGCAGCACTTTGATGCCGTCGTCATGTTGGCCTACGACGATGTAGAGCTGGCCGAGATTGAATTGCAGCTGCTCGCTTTGCGACCGCGGCAGCGCGTTATAGGAGAGGGCTTTCGCGAAAACCTTCACCGCGGACGGGTGATCGCTCTTTGCGCTGTACGCAATTCCTAAGTTGTAGTTCATGACGGCTTTTTCGTACTCGGTGCCGCTATCGACCGCCTTCTGCAATTTCTCGATCGCCTCCGGGTATTTACTCTTCGACATCAGATCCATTGCGGTTTCGAGCGTCCCAAACGCCGACTCACTCATGTCCGTGGCGGCCTTATCCGGTTTGCTGCATTCGGCCGGCGCAGCTTGAGCCGCGGCGCAGGCCATCGAGACAGCAAGAGCCAAAAGCGACAAATGGGTTTTCTTCATGGCAGTGTTTGTCAGAGCGAGGGTTGTCAGTCAACTCAACCGGCGGGAGCTTGATTCAGATTGAAGTCGATCTTTTGCGAGCCCTTCTGTTCCACGGGCTTGCCATCGACCACTTTCGGTTTGAACTTGAAGCGTAGCGCGGCTTGCACGGCGGCCGCCTCGAATAGGCCCTTCGGCTTGGCGTCGGTGACTCGTGCGCTGCGAACCGTGCCGTCAGGGTTCACGAGCACTTCGACGATGACCCAACCCGTGATGCCGGCACGTGCCGCATCGCGCGGATACTGCGGCGGAATACGCTGCAGTGGAATCAAGTCGCCGTCGAACATGGCGGCGCCACGTCCTAACTTGCCCGCGATGGGTCCGCCGCCGACTGCAGCAGCGAGATTGAGATCCGGGACCGCAAAGCCGGAGAGACCTTCCTGCGGGGCAGCCTCAGTGGCAACGCGCATCTTCGCAGGGGGCGGCGGCTGCGCCGGCGGTGGTGGCGGCTTGCGACGCGACATGGTTTCCATTTCGGAATCGCGTTTCAGTCGCACGAAATCGATCGTCGGCAGCACCTCTTGTTCTTGCAATGCCTGATGCGTGCCGTGAATCACGGAATACATGAGCCCAAACAGGAAGAGCGAGAACAGCAAAGACAGTCCCAACGCGGGAAAGATCGGTCGCTGTAGATAGGCGGCAACTTGCATGTCTCAGTTACTCGTAATGACTCGTAATGGGTCGTAGTTATCTATTAGCTATGGCCTGGCGCTGCGGCAATGGATACATCCGCTACACCACCCAACTTCACTTGGTCCATCACCTTCGTGAGCGAACCGGTCGATGATTCACGGTCGGCAATGATGACCACCGTATCTTCGGGACGATCGATGTGCAGTCGTTCGATCAAGGGACGCACCTCCTTGATATCGACCCGGCGCTTATCCATCCAGATATCGCCGTTCGGTCGGATCGCAATCAGAATGTTGCCGGAATCCTTGTGTTCCGCCGTCATCGCTTGTGCTTTGTTGACCGTAATACCCGCCTCCTTGACGAACGAAGTGGTAATGATGAAGAAGATGAGCAGGTTCAATACGAAGTCCAACATCGGCGCGAGATCGATACCGGTGTCTTCACTTTCTTCCGCATGACGTCGAGTTAACATTTACGACTCCCAAAAGATGATGCGTCGCTAGACTCGATCCGCAGCCGCAATCGAAACGGCATCGATGCCGCCCTGGCGCACTTGGTCGATGACCTGCACGAGAATGCCGCTCTGCGCGTCCTTGTCGGCGACCACAACCACGCCGTCGTCAGGACGCTGCGAGTGCAACCGTTCGATGTTCGCGCGCACTGCGCGGAGATCGACTATGCGTTTATCGATGATGATCTGCCCAGCGGGATCGATCGCAACCAAGATACTGCCCGCTTCTTTCTTCTCGGCTCCGCCTGCGCTCGGCTTACTCACCGTGATGCCGATTTCCTTCGCAAACACCGCCGTGATGATGAAGAAGATCAGCAGATTCAAAACGAAGTCCAACATCGGCGCGAGGTCGATACCGGTCTCGTCGCCGTGATCCGTCAGTGGTTTTCTTTGCCGCATGATCCGTCTACCTGTTGTGCCCGACTATTGGCTCGGAGCACTGAGTTAGAAACGATAAGTCAGAACGCAAACTTATCCGCCAACAGTTCTGTTTCGCGGCGCACTTTGCGTCGGAAGTAATACACCGGGTAAAGGCCCGTGATACTCACCGCCAAGCCGCTCAGCGTGCAGATCATTGCCTCGGATACGCCGCTGGCCATCGACCGTGCATCGGCCGAACCGCGAGCGGCCATCGCATCGAATACTTCCAACATGCCGGACACAGTGCCCAACAACCCGAGCAATGGGCACATCGGCACGAGCACTCGAAGTACTTGCAGATTCGAGACCATGCCGGAGTTGAGCCGGGAAATCATGGCGCGACGAATCTGCTGCGACGCCCAACTCAACCGATTGCCGCGTGCGTTCCAAAGTTGCAGCATTGCCGCTGTATCGCGCGGCAATTGTTTACGGAAGTACCAGTATCGTTCGATCACGATGCACCACATGATTGCGCAGGCGATGAAGATCCAGTTCACGATCGGGCCGCCCAACTCGCGCATGTTATGCAGCGAGGCGAGCGGCGATGAGATCACGTCAAGCATTGGCCTTCGCCTCCAGACGCTCAGCTAGTAGGCCGGTGCTCTGTTCATCGAGCACTTGCACGATGGACTTGGAGATCGACGACAACCAAGCGTTGGCGAACAGCAGGGGGATCGCGATACCCAATCCCAACACCGTTGCAATCATCGCTTGCGAGATACCCGCGGCCATCAACTTAGGATCGCTGGAGCCGGATTCGGTAATGCTTTGGAATGTGATGATCATGCCGATGACGGTACCGATGAGACCTAAGAGCGGACCGGCGGCGACGGCCAGTTTCAAGAATGATTGGAAGCGCTCGAGCTTCGGTACTTCTCTGAGCACTGCCTCCGAGATACGAAGCTCGATGACCTCGGCGTCCTGCTCGGTCCGAACGGCCTCGCCCTTGAAGGTGGCCAACACGCGGCCCAGCGGATTGTCCGCAACCGGCGCATCGGGGAAGTGCAGTTGGTTTTTGACTTTGCCGCGCAGCGCCGAAAGATAGAGCAGTTGATACACCGCCAACCCCGCGCCGACGACGCCGACGAGAATGATGACGTAGCCGACCGCTTCGCCGTGATCGATGCGCTCCGCAATGTTCGGGCGTTGCGCGTAGATCGACAGCAGCACGCCGCGAGTCGGATCGAGCGTCGCATTCGTGTAGCCGCTGGTTGCCTTCTCAAGTTCCAGGGCCGGACTTTGGAAGCGGCCGCCGGGCTGACGAGGCATCACGGCGAGTTGCCGTTGCGTCGGCAGATAATTCATGTACATGCCGTCACTGGTCGCGTTGAACGGCCCCATCCGCACGATGGTGCCGTCTACGGCATTACCTTCCGCCGTCACGTACTTGGATTTGAATTTTGAAACGGTGCCCGTCTCCGTCATTTCGCGCTGCAGCTCGAACCAGAAGCGCTCGAGTTCCGCCATCGAGGGTAGCTGCTTCGACTGGGCCAGCTTGCTCACGAATTCGCCGCGATCCGGGAATTGTGCGGTGATGATGGAGTTATGAACGACCGACGAAAACTCGTTGGCGACCTGCCGAACGACACCGAACATTTCGCCGAGGTTGCCGGCGCGAGCGTCCAGTTGCGCCTGCAGATCGGTGAGTTTCTTTTCATTGCCGTCGAATGAGGCCGACAGCGACGCGGTCCGGCGTTGTTGTTCTTGCAAGTCGGCTCGTACTTCGGCCAACAGCGCTGCCTGCTTGTTGCGCTCGGACAGGAACTTCGATTCGCGCTCCTTGTTTGCTTGCTCCTCCTTCGTACGCGCGGAACGCGTCTGCTCGAGCAATTCGTCGAGCGTGGCGGGCGCCGCGAATGCCGGCAGGCTCATCCCCAAAGTAGCCGAAAGCAACAGCGCGGAACAAACTCTGGTCAGTACCGGCGTCAATAAAGTGAAGCGTTTCATTAGCCAATCTCCTTCGGAGCGTGAATAGCGACGCCGACGAAATCCGGTGCCGATTGCTTTTTCGCAACCTTGAGGCCGGCGCGCATGGCGTCCTGATAACTGCTGTCGATCTTCCAGGACTTAGCGTCTGCATCCCAGTAGCCGGTCTCTTTGCCGTCGAGCGTTTGATACATGAGCGACACGCGGCCGGCTCGTAAGAAATCGACGGTCTTATCGCCGACCTGGCCTTGATACGCTTCGATCGTGCGGCCGAACTCCATTTCAATTTGGTAGGCCTCGACGATGCGTCGATATTTCTCTGACGTCGATACGTCCGCCCGGCCCATCATCTCCTTCAACTGCGCGATGCGCGTTTTCCGCTCGTCCAGCAGAAAAGGCAGATCGAGCATGACGAATTGATCGAGCGTATCGAGCATCTTCTGCATCATTGGCAGCACTTCACGCGAGGTCGTTTCTATCTCGGAGATCTGCTTGGCCATCCCGTTGACTTGTTCTTGCTGAGATTGAACTTGAACGCTCAATTCCGCGTTGTAGCTTTTAAGGCTCTGCGCTTCCGCCATCATCTGCCGGTAGTCGCCGAGCATCTTGCTCGTCTCGCTATCGAGCGCCTCGACACGCTTCTGGGATGCCTTAGCCGCTTCTTCTGTCTTCACTTGCTCACCGATGACGGTGTTCACCTTGTCGGTTTGCGCGAAGGCAGCCACTCCCGCGCTCAATGTGGCGGCGACGAACACTGCTTGCACAGCCCGCCGCAGCGAATGCGGCGCTGACCTCGAAATGGAGCCGGATATTGATGGAATGCTCATGCTGATTTACCCAGGAATATTTAGGGACGATAAGGATTTAGGAGAAATGAAAGCCGAGAGCCTCGCGCTCGTACCGCCACGCGTGATTCGTGATTCGTGATTCGTGATTCGTGATTCGTGATTCGTGATTCGTGATTCGTGATTCGTGATTCGTGATTCGTCGGAGGATTTGGTCGGGACACCTGGCGTGTCAAGTGTCGGCCTATCACCACCGAGATGACTCGTCGCATAAGGAGCTTTGCCAATTTCGTTCCAATCTCGACAAGTGCCTCGATGGCAATCCCCAGCGCTACGAAGTTCGTTGCGTGTGATCGATCGCTGAACATTTGCCTGCGCACTTGCACCATTCGCCTCTTGACTACCGACGAGCCGCTCGTTGCATCGTCCTCAAGAATTTAGACGCGTCGAATTTGGTGCACCCTACCCAAGGAGGAAGTCCCTAGTAGCTAGGCGCTAGGGGCTAGCCGGAAGTCGGAAGGGAGCAAGAAGGAAGTCACTAGTAGCTAGGCGCTAGCCGGAAGCCGGAAGGAAGCAAGAAAGAAGTCACTAGCGGCTAGGGGATAGCCAGAAGCCAGAAAGGAGCAAGAAGGACGTCGTTAGTCGCTGGCCAGAGTAAGAACGGATTGCGCGTGTCTTTTCTGGCTAACGCCTAACGACTAACCCCTAACGACTCCTGGTCTGGCTAGCGACTAGCCCCTAGCGACTGCTTCACTAAGCGGTGCTTGCGGCTTCTTCGATCGTGATGGGTGGCGTTTCCTTTGCTGTTCGGCTGTGCATTAGGACGTACATCGCTGGTATCACGTACAACGTCAACGCGCCGCCGCACAGTAAGCCGCCTATGACTGCGATGCCCATCGACACTCTGGACTCGGAGCCTGCGCCGAGCGCCAACGCGATTGGCAGGATGCCGAGTACCGTCGCGAGCGTTGTCATGAGAATCGGCCGCAAGCGTGCGGCCGCGGCTTCGCGCACTGCGAGCAACGCGGTTGGACTTCCCGCCGCTCGCCGCTGATTCGCGAACTCGACGATCAAGATGCCGTTCTTGGTGACGAGGCCGATCAACATGATCAAGCCGATCTGCGAGAAAATATTGAGTGACTGACCGGACATCCACAGCGCCGCAAGCGCGCCGGCCAATGCGAGCGGCACCGTCAGCAGGATCACGAACGGATCCAGGAAGCTCTCGAACTGAGCGGCGAGCACCAAGTAGATCAACAGCAACGCCAGCAAAAAGACCCATCCAAGCGATGAAGAGCTCTCCACGAAGTCGGCCGCGGCTCCGGTTAGCGATGTAGTGAAGCGGTCGTCGAGGGTTACGCGTGCAATCTCCTCGAACGCAGCGATCCCCTCTCCGGTTGTCTTGTCATGCGCCAAGGTGCCGGACACCGTAGCCGCCGCATAGCGGTTGTAGCGATACAGTTCAGGCGGCGCGCTGCTTTCCGATAGCGACACCAAGTTATCGAGACGCACGGCGTCGCCGCTGAAGCTACGAACCGCGATATTCGCGAGATCGTCCGGTCGTGAGCGGAAGTCACGCGTCAATTGGCCGATGACGTCGTATTGTTTCTCGTTGAGGATGAAGTATCCGAAACGCTGACCGCTCAATGACGATTGCAATGTCTGGGCGATGTCCAGAGCGCTGACTCCGAGCGTCTGCGCCTTGTCGCGATCGATGTTGACACGCACTTCAGGCTTACTGAATTTCAGATCGCTATCGACGAAAGTAAACGCCGGATGCTTGCGTGCTTCTTCCATGAATTTCGGCAGCGTGTCGCGCAATACTTCCAGATCCAGCGCTTGCACTACGAATTGCACGCCCGTGTTAGTCGAGCGGCGTTCGCCGATGCTCGCTTCCTGCGTGATGTTGACGCGCGCGCCGGTGAATTCTCGCTGCAACGATCGCAAGTCGTCGGCGACTTGCATTTGCGAGTGCGCGCGTTCGCTCTTGTCCTTCAGGAAAATACGTACAAAGCCGTTATTGACCGCGCCGGGGATGCCGGGTCCGCCGCCCGCTCCAGGCACTTGAGTCATCATCATATGGGCATCGGGTACGCGCTCTGCCGTCGCTTTCGCGATGTCGTCCATGAAATTCTGCATGTAGTCGTAACTTGCGCCCTCTGCGCCGGTCGCGCGTACCCAGACGCGGCCACGATCCTCGAGCGGCGCAAGTTCCTTCGGCAACGTGCGCAGTAGCAAGAAGATTGCGACGCCCGCCACGCCCAACACTGCAAGCGCTACCCAACGCCAGCGTAAAAAGGATTGCAACCCGTTTGCATACGCGGCCTCCAATCCCACGAACATCGGCTCAGTTTTAATGAAGAGCCAGCCACGACGTTTATGCGTCTTCAGTAAGCGGGAGCACAACATGGGCGTGAGCGTCAGCGCGACCAATGCCGAGATCAGCACCGCACCCGCAATGGTCACGCCGAACTCCCTAAACAACCTTCCCGATAAGCCACCCATGAATAGCAACGGCAGGAAGACAACCGCGAGCGTGATGGTCGTCGAGACAACCGCCATATAGATTTCCTTGGTGCCTTCAATACCGGCCTTGACGGGCTCCATACCGTCCTCGACCTTGGCGTAAATGTTTTCCAGCACGACGATTGCGTCGTCCACGACCAGGCCGATCGCAAGCACGATGCCGAGCAGCGTCAAGACGTTGATCGAGAATCCCGCCGCCGACATGACCGCGAACGCGCCGATAATCGAGACGGGAATGGCGATGACGGGAATCAACGTCGTGCGCCATTCGCGCAGAAAAAAGAATACGACCAGAACGACGAGTCCGAATGCTATGAAGATAGTCTCTGTCACTTCCAGCAGCGATCGCCGCACGTACTCGGTATTATCGAACGCGACTTCAACTTGGATGTCGCTCGGCACTTCCTTCTTGACGACCTCGAGCCGCTTGCGAAGTTGATTGACGATTTCTATCTGGTTCGCCCCGGGCTGCTGCTTGAAGTAGAGCCCAGCGATTGGCTTGTCACCCATCTTGAGCGCGCCCCGCTCGTTCTGCGGGCCCAACTCGGCATAGCCGATGTCGCGGAAGCGCACGATGCGATCCTCACTGCGCTTGACCACCAAGTTATTGAACTCGTCCACGGTGCTGAGCCGCGACAACGTCTTCACAGGCAGCTCGATGGATTCGCCCTCGATACGACCCGATGGCAGCTCGATGTTCTCGCGAGCCAAGGCCTGCCGAACGTCCAACGGCGACAGGTTGTAAGCGGTCAAGCGCTCCGGGTCCATCCACAATCGCATCGCGTAGCGCTTTTCTGCCGGCTGATCGACAGCCGCGATACCGGGCACGGTCTGGAGCTTTTCCTTCAGCGTTTCCGCGTATCCCGAAAGCTCCAGCTGCGAGCGGCGCTCGCTGCTCAACGCCAACCCGAAGATGGGATTCGAATCGGCATTGGCTTTATTCATCACCGGTGGATTCGCATCCGGCGGCAAGTAACGCACGGCTCGGGCCATTTGATCGCGGACATCGCTGGCGGCGGTATCGAGGTCCGTTCCCAACGCAAACTCGGCAGTAATTTGACTGACACCTTCGCGGCTCGTCGACGTCAACGTTTTGATGCCGGCAACAGAATTGACGGCTTCTTCGATAGGTTCGGTGATTTGCGCTTGCACGACCTCCGCGGCGGCACCCGGATAGCTCGTGCTAATCGAAATCGTCGGCGGATCGACGGCTGGATACTCGCGAACCCCTAACTCGCGGACGCCGATCACACCGAACAACGTGATGAGCAACGATACAACTACCGTAAAGACGGGTCGACGTATGCTCAGTTCGGCCAGCGTCATACTTAGCCTGCAACCTTGCCCGCGATCAACACTGAGCTGGTCGCGCCGGCCTCACGTGCGTTGCGCTGCGGCGGCGTTGGACTGAGTTCGGGCGCGGTGTCCGCTGTGACTGGCAGGCCCTCGCGCATTTGCTGCAGGCCCGAGGTGATCACCACATCCCCAGGGCGCAGTCCCGTCAAAATGTGGACCTGACTTGCCGTTCGCGTTCCGGTTTCGACGGCGCGACGTAGCGCCTTACCGTCCTGGACGACAAAAACATTTTTCTCGGTGAGGCCCGGAATCACAGCAACCGCCGGTACCAAAATGGCATCGTCGACCTGCGAGATCGAAAATTCCACATTGGCAAACGTGCCCGGTAACAATCGATCTTCGATGTTGGGCACGATTGCTCGCAGCAGGATGCTGCGCGTAGAGCTATCGATACGCGGATCGAAGGCATAGATTTGCCCAACGAACTTCCGATCGGCGCCGGTGATAGAGAAAGTAATCGGACTGCCGATCTTGATGCGAGTAGCGTACTTCTCGGGAATCGAGAAATCGATCTTGAGCCGTTCGAGTCGCTGCAACGTTGCCACCCGCGTTGCCGCGGTCACAAATGCGCCGGCGCTCACGTATCGCAAGCCGACCACACCGGCAAACGGCGCACGAATCTCCGTCTTGGCGATCTGCGCATCGGCCAGCGCAATCTCCGCGTTTTGAACCTGTAACTCGCTGAGCGAAATATCGTATTCCTCTTGGCGTGCAACGCCATCCTTTACAAGCTGAGCTAGCCGTCGCTCGCGCAGTGTTGCGAGCTGCCTACGTTGCAAGGCGCGCTCTTTGGTCGCGCGGAGATCGGCATCGTTAAGCTTCACCAACAACGCTCCCTCCTGGACATGAGCGCCTTCGGTGAAATTGATCGCCACCACTTTGCCGTTGATTTCGGCCTGCAGCTCCACGCTTTCTTCCGCCCGCAACGATCCGGTGGAGCTGATGATCTCGACGAATGGCGCGCGTGCGACGGTATAGGCCGCCACTCTAAGCGGCGCACTCGCGGCTTTCAAAGCGGCGGCTTTTCCTTCCACCAATACCAGCTTCGCGTCCGGGATGACTTTGGGAACGATAAATACCGCGGCGCCGAGAACAACGATCGTAGCTGCGGCATAGACGGAAAATTTCACGGCGGATCTCACTAGCTCGAACGCGGCAACCGAGCAATCACGATGAGCGGGGTTTTTGAGAACGCTCTGTTAACAGACGCGGTGGGGGTGGGAGACCCCACCTCATCGGAAGTCGCTGGGTGCTAGGTGCTAGCTGGAGCGGATGGCCTGCTGGCCAGCAAGCCGGCCACATCACATATGCGGTCTTCGCACCCCCACGACATCGTGCTGCGCCAGATCCAGCACCGCGGCTTGTATCGCCGCTCTCGGTGCTGCGACTAATCCACACAGGGCGCTCATCTCGAGCGGCTGTTCGATGAGGGCATGCACTACTGCCTTGCGTAACGGTTCTAGCCGCAGCATCGAATCGCCACGAACGAGGTAGTGCCCTTCGAATTGAGGGGGATGCCGACCCTGTAGGCTAATCAGCGTGGAGTCAGGCAGTGCTTCGGTAGGGTGAGCCAACGAATGTAAATCGAACTCGCCTGCTTCGGCACCGTTTCCCGGCAACCGATCGCCGGATCGTAAAAATGCTTGGAGTTGTCCTGGGTCGCTGAGGGTGCCGCGGATCTTCGCAACCAACGTTTCGATCGTCTCATCGTCGATTGAACTCGAGGTCGCCGACAATCCGCTGCGCGCGGACAATTCGGCTTCCAGCTGTCGGCACGACCATTGCGCAAATTCCAGCACCGTCGGCGCGTACGCGCCGACCGATAAGTGAAAACTTCCGCCGTCGCAGGGGATGGTCTCGTGCCACCATCCGCGGGGAATGTACAGCGCATCGCCAACGTTCAATTCGATGTCGAGGACAGGCTGCGCCGGACAGTGCGCCTGTTGGCCTTCGCTGCTGTGATGACTCAGAGGTAGCGGCCAAGACGGCTGATAGATGCGCCAGCGCTTTTTGCCCAGCAATTGAATGGCAAACACATCGTGCGTGTCCCAATGTTTGCCGAACGTCCCGGTGCCGCCAAACGTGAGATAGCCGTTGCCAATGGTTGTGTGCCCGCAGAATCGAGCGACGTCGTGACACAAGCGATG
>Ga0193752_1000971_pt1 | contig 25260 bp, 18 predicted proteins | sample H1c1metaG_FD_144924 | JGI IMG/M metagenome (GOLD analysis project Ga0193752, IMG submission 144924) | Soil microbial communities from a riparian zone of the East river system, Colorado, United States - H1c1 | ecosystem: Environmental > Terrestrial > Soil > Riparian zone | place: USA: East River...
CAAAGCATCGCGATGTCGTCACCGTGTCTCTCAATCATCGATTGAATGTGTTGGGCTACACGTGGCTCGGCGATATTCTCGGTGGTGAGTTCGCAGAAGGCGCGAATGCCGGCCAACAAGACATCGTGCTCGCGCTCAATTGGGTGCGCGACAACATCGAGAAATTTGGCGGCGATCCTAATCGCGTGATGATCTTCGGCCAATCGGGCGGCGGCGGCAAAGTGACGAACTTGCTCGGCACACCGGCAGCAAAAGGATTATTTCATGCCGCGTCAGTACAGAGTGGTGTTGGCGCTGCAGCCTCGCGCGAGACGGCCACACGCGGTGCTGAAAAACTATTGGAAGCGCTTGGTCTCTCGAAGACGAACGCACGCGAGCTGCAGAAAGTGCCGCTGGATAAACTCGTAAACGCGTTTACACAAGGCGGCCCCGTCATGGATGGCAAGATCATTCCAGCCAATCCAGTGGGGAGTGCGATTTCCGAGAACGTTCCGGTGCTCGTCGGTTTCACGCACACGGAGCGGACCGTCTATGAAGTAGACAATCCAGGCTACGGCAACGTCAACGAAGCGGACTTAATCGCGAGCACGACAAAGCTAGTAGGCGCTGACAAGGCCGGCGATGTGCTTGCGACCTATCGCAAGCGATATCCCAAAGCGAGTGCGTTTGGGTTGTCGAGATACATTGCCGACGATGCGGCGGTCGCGCGCAGCACGGTGCTTGCCGATGCCCGCAATAAACTCGGCAAAGCGCCCACGTATGTGTATCGCTGGGATTGGGAGACGCCGGTCATGAATCTCATGGCGCCGCATTGCATGGAGATTCCATTCATCTTCAATCACATCGACGATTGCGCGAATATGACCGGCCCTATCGACAAGTCGATGAAGGAACTCGAGACGCAAGCTTCGACTGCTTGGGCGTCAATGGCGCGCTCCGGCAATCCGAATCATAAGGGCATGCCGAACTGGCCGGCGTACACGTCGGCGACGAAAGCGGTGTTCGCTTTCAACACCCAGAGCACCGTGATCAACGATCCAGGCGCGGAGTTGCGGGCGATGTTACTTCCGACTGCGAAACCCGCGAGCTCCGGTGTCGGCCCCGCGTAAATTTCAGATCGATTAGACACACAATAAGAGTACGACCATGAGCATTGCATACCGTCTGCTTCCACTTGCCCTCGTGGCGACGATCGCCGGCTGTGCCGCCTCGGCGCCTAAACAACTTGCTGGCGTCAGTTGCCAATCGCCGCCTCCGCTGCATTGCCCAGACGCCAATTGTCCCGGCGACTTGATCGCTAATCTCGGTAATGCCACCGACCCGAAAACCGGGCGCAAGTTCTTCTTGGACTATCCATGCGATCTGAAGCCGAATGAGAAAGTGACATTCGTGTTGAACTTGCATGGCGGCGGTTCGATCGGTAATTGGCAACGCCACTACTTTCCCATCATGGATCTCAAAGAAAAGTATCGTTTGGTCGTCGCAACGCCGAGCGGTGTCGTGCGTGCATGGGATGCCAACAATGACGATGCGCATCTACAGAACATCGTGAATCTCGTATACGAGCAGGTGGGCGCAAAGAACATTAAAGCGTTCTGGCTCGCCGGTCATTCGCAAGGCGGTCAAACATCCAACCGATTGCTGGCAACGCCATTCTTCAAAGAAAAGCTCACGGGTTGGACGAGTCTCTCAGGCGGACGTTTGGGATCGAAGCGCGCCGACATTCGCGCGCCGATTCCTGCCAATCCAGGCGCTGCGTTGCCTGCGCAACCCGCTGGTGCAGAACCGCGTCTAGTCGCAGATGCGGCAGTATTGCCGGACTATTCGTTCTCGCACATCTACGAAGCGGGCGAACATGAGTACCCCAGCTCAGCAGTGCCGAAAACCTCGCCCTGGGCGCAGAAACTCCAATGCGGTCCGCAAACTCGGCGCGCCGATGTGGTGGACACCCAAGCCGGCTACATCAATGACTCTCGCGTGCAGCAAAACCCCAACAAGGTGTGGGGGCTGAAGGCGCGTCCCGGTACCGCGCAGGTCTATGTCTATCCGAATTGCGCACAGGGTCGCTTGGTGGCCGACATCGTTCGCATGGACAAAGGCCACACGGAAGGCCTGGAGCCGCACATTACGGAAGAGATCGTGAAGCTGATGATCTCGGTTACGAGATAAGGCTACAGCCAACAGGCGGACTAAAGGCTACAGTCCACAGGCGGACTAAAGGCTACAGGCCACAGGCTTCAGGCTACAGGTTCGGAATTCGGAATTCGGAGTCTGGCTGGAGCCTGCAGCCTGTGGGCTGTAGCCTAGCTGGCCGCAGCAGCGGCCAAGCCATGCCGCTTGCTACGCGAGCGCCAATCGCGATAATGCCGCGCCAGTTGTTATCAGGAGCGGCAATGAAAATTTCCATGTATCAGGCCTCTGTGCCCGCGTTCGTACACGCATTGAACAATCTTGCCGTCATCCTTGAAAAAGGCGCGGCCTATGCGGAGACGAAGAAGATCGGTCCAACCGTTCTGCCTAACTGCCGGCTCTACGCCGACATGTTTCCGCTGTCGCGCCAAGTACAAATCGCAACGGACATCGCAAAGAGCGGTGCTGCACGCTTGGCAGGTGTCGAGCCTTCCGCGCACGAAGATAACGAAACGACGATTGCCGAGCTGATCGCTCGCGTGAAGAAGACAGTCGACTATTTGAACACGCTGAAGGCGGAGCAGTTCGAAGGCTCCGAAGACAAGACGATTACCTGGGCAACGCGCACCAGCACGAAGAGCATGGTGGGCTTGCCGTACTTGCAGGCGCACGTCATCCCTAACGTATATTTCCACGTGGCGACCGCGTACAACATTCTGCGTCACAACGGCGTTGAACTCGGCAAGAAGGATTTCCTCGGCAATCCTTAAGCCCATCGCCGAATCGGCTCCGAGGCTGGTCATGCCGAGATTGGTCATGCCGAGATTGGCCGTCATCGGCGGCGGACCGGCGGGACTCATGGCGGCGGATGTCGCAAGCGCCGCCGGCGTTGCGGTCGATCTCTACGACAGCACAGGATCGGTCGGCCGCAAGTTTCTGCTCGCCGGAAAAGGCGGTCTCAATCTCACGCACTCCGAGGCGAGCGACAAATTTGTCGCTCGCTATCGCGAACGCGCGCCGCAAGTCGGCGAATGGGTGGCTGCCTTCGGTCCAAGCGATATTCAAAAGTGGGCCCGCGATCTCGGCGTCGAAACGTTTGTCGGCACGTCCGGAAGAATCTTCCCTTCAGATATGAAGGCCGCGCCGCTACTGCGTGCGTGGGTGCATCGATTGCGGTCGCAAGGCGTGCAGTTTCATATGCGTCATCGATGCGTCGGCCTCGCTGAGCAACGAACGCTTTCGTTCGATACGCAGGAAGGTCTAAAGACTTCAACAGCAGATGCCGTTGTGCTGGCGCTCGGAGGCGGCAGTTGGCCGCAGTTAGGCTCGAATGGTCTATGGGTCGACTGGCTACGGCTACGTAACGTCGACATCGCCGAGCTGCTGCCCGCGAACTGTGGCTTCGATATCGAATGGACACCTGTTTTTGCACAACGCTTTGCCGGAATGCCGATGAAGTCGGTTCGCGTGGCATTGAGGCCTGATGCAAAGCCGAGCGACTCAATCGCCGGCGAGTTCGTCATGACGACGACAGGAATCGAAGGCAGTTTGATCTACTCGCTATCAGCTGAGCTACGCGAGGCGATTCGACGCGATGGACACGCGATGATTTATCTCGACTTGGCGCCGGATTTCGACAATGCAAGGTTGCAAGCAAAGCTCGCGCAGCCGCGAAACGGTCGGTCGTTGACAGAGCATCTGCGTCGGAGCGTTGGCATCGAAGGTGTCAAAGCGGGGCTCATTTACGAAGCGATGAGCAAAGCCGATTTGAATGACGCGGGCAGACTTGCTGCGACGATAAAATCTCTGCCGCTTCGATTGTTGCGACCGCGACCTCTCGATGAAGCAATTAGCACGGCCGGCGGCGTGCGGTTCGAGGCCTTAAATAAAGACCTGATGCTTAACTCGCTGCCCGGCGTTTTCTGCGCCGGCGAAATGCTGGATTGGGAAGCGCCGACTGGCGGCTACTTGCTTACCGCGTGTTTCGCGAGCGGCCGATTGGCGGGGCAGGGCGCTGTGGATTGGATAGCGGGTGGCGGGTAGGGAAGAGCCGGAAGTCGCGTTTTTCTCTTGTCCTCACTATCCGCCGCCCGCTAACCGCTGCTCACTTCCACAGGTCTCTGTACTCGCGCTCCAACTAAATTTAAGCTCTGGTCCACAACTTGTCCCAAACGTCGAAAAATACCATGCGAACCAAGATTGTTTTGATCTCGGCCCTGCTTAGCGTTTGCGCGCTCTCGTTCGCTCAGGCGCCCGCCAACGACCCTTCGGAATGGCGCACGCTCGATCCGCAAAACACGTTGTATATGGAGCTGGAGTCGGGACGGATCATCATCGAGTTGGCACCGCAATTTGCGCCTAATCACGTCGACAACATTCGCAAGCTGGTGCGTGCGACGTATTTCGACAATCAGCGTATCAATCGCGTGCAAGACAACTTTGTCGCGCAGTGGGGCGATTCGAGCATCGGCAAACCTTTGCGCGATGCGAAGCGCACCTTGCCCGCCGAGTTCATGCGACCGGCGAAAGGGCTGAATTTCACGCTCCTTCCGGACCCCGATACCTATGCGGCCCAGGTGGGATTCGTTGACGGCTTCCCAGCTGGTCGCGAATCGGAAACCGGTCAAGCGTGGGCGCTGCATTGCTACGGCATGATCGGAGTCGGTCGTGAAAACGCGTCAGATAGCGGTGGCGGTACCGAGCTTTACGCCGTGATCGGTCACGCGCCCCGGCAACTCGATCGCAACATCACAGTTGTCGGACGCGTCGTTCGCGGCATGGCGTTGTTATCTTCGTTGCCTCGTGGCGAAGGCAGCATGGGGTTCTATCAGCGACGCGATCAGCACACGATCATTAAGAGCATGCGCATGGCGGCCGATGTGCCGGTCGCCGATCGCGAGCCGCTGGAAGCGTTACGCACGGACAGCAAACGTTTTGCGACGCAGACCGAGTCGCGACGTAACAATCAAGACGAGTGGTACAAAGTACCGGCAGGTCGCCTCGACGTTTGCAACGTGCCGTTGCCGGTGAGGCGCAGTGCGCCCAGGGGTTAGTCGTTAGTCGTTAGTCGTTAGTCGTTAGCCGTTAGTCGTTAGCCAGATTAAGAGCGATGTCACTATTAGGCTTTGCTGCCGATCGAATCTCGAATCTCGAATTGGTGCCGGGTAGAACACGATCCGAGGACTGACCTTTGGTCTGTCCCCTCAGGGATCTTGAGGGGTCAAAGTTAAGCCAGACCTCGTCTCATCAAAGCCTGCGTTCCATATTCTCTCTACCGCTCCGTTCACCCGGAGTGAGTCGAAGGGCTCTTACGTTTTGCTCGAAGAGGAAACAGGAGCCCTGCGACTCACTCAGGGTGAACGGAAACAGAATTGAAGAGAATCTCGAATCACCAGTCACGAATCACTGGCCGCAGCGCGCCAAGGGTAAGTCGCTAGTCGTTAGACAGCTGGGAGTGCGATTTCTCGATCAAGCTCTACCGCCGCCGGTCGAATCCCGAATCCCGAATCCCGAATCCCGAATCACCTATCACCAGCAACTAGGTCTAGGCGCTAGTCAGACGCGGCGAAGAATGGAGCGCTGCTACGCGGACCTGCGCGCCGGGGTAGTCATTAGCCGGGGGGAGATTCCGATATTCCTCTTTGGCTAGAGCCTAGCGCCTAGAGCCTAGTGACTCCTCTAACGGTTGGTTGGTCAATGCACCGCCATGTCAGATTGTCGTCTAGCGAAAGCAAAACCGTGGCGATAGACTCCGCGCTTCGGCATTTTATTTGTTCCGGCCCAAATAGATGGGCCTTAACTATCAAGGGGTTTTATGAATTACGGCTCAATACGCGCGCTGGTGAGTGGCGTCGCGATTGCGATGGTCTCGTTAGCAACAGCGCCAGCGATGGCGCAGCAAAAGGCAAAGGCGGGCGCCTGGAAAGTGCCGCGGACCGAATACGGTCAGCCGAACTTACAGGGCAACTGGAACAACGCGACGCTGACGGGCGTCGAGCGCGCCGCGAAGTTCGGCACGCGCAACGTGATGACGGCTCAGGAGGCCGCTGAGATCGAAGGCGGCGCGGCCAAGCACGTGGAAGAAAACGCGAAGCCCACCGATCCCAAGGCCGGCATTCAAGATTTGCCGAAGGATTGCGGCTACGGGTTCTCTGGGACGAATTGCGGCTACAACAACTTTTGGGTCGATCGCGGCACTCAGGTCATTCGCGTCAACGGCGAAGCGCGCGCATCGATGCTCACCGATCCACCGAATGGCCGCATGCCGGCGACAACACCTGATTTCCAAAAGCGCATGGCCGCTCGCGCTGCCACACGTCGCAGTGCGGGACCGTTGGACGGTCCGGAAGCGCGCGGTTTGGGCGAGCGCTGCTTGATGTCGTTCGGTTCGAGCGCGGGACCACCCATGCTGCCACTCATGTACAACAACACCTACTCGATCGTACAAACGAAAGACCACGTGATGATCCTTGTCGAGATGGTCCACGACGCGCGCATTATTCGATTGACCGACAAGTCCGTGCCGCAATCCGTGCGTCGGTGGATGGGCGATTCCGTAGGACACTGGGACGGCGATACCTTGGTCGTCGAATCCACGAATTTCCATCCGCTGCATGGCTATCGCGGCGCAAGTGAGAATTTGAAAGTGACCGAGCGCTTCACGCGCGTCGCACAAGATCAAATCCTCTACAAGTTCACTGTCGAAGACCCGACTACGTGGGTACAGTCGTTCAGCGGCGAACTACCCATGAACGCCACCAACGATCTGCAATTCGAATACGCGTGCCACGAAGGCAATTACGCGCTGCCAGGTATTTTGGCCGGTGCTCGCGAAGAAGAGCGTGAAGCCAAAGCAGGCAAAAAGCCTGCGAGCGCAACGCGCGATGCGTCGAAGGATGCGGATGGGGAGTAACGGAGGAAGTCGCTAGTTGCTAGTCGCTAGTGGTTAGCCAGACCCAGAAAAAGCGTTTGAAGATTAGCCGGAATTAGAAGTCTCTAGTCGTAAGAAGCTCGCCAGAGTAGCAGTCGTTGTTTACTTGTCGCCAGTAGTTAGCCGGAGTAAGAGGGGTCGAGGGGCACGTCCTCATCCTATTCTGGCTAACCCCTAACGACTAACGACTAGCGACTTCATTTCTTCTTCTGCTTCGCCAAAAACTCAAACACCTTCCCGATCATTTCCGGGTTTCGAGTGATGGTGTTGAAGTGGTTACCGTCCGCGATCTCGATGTACTCGTGCGTCATCTTGAGTTCCTTCATCTTCGCGACCCATTGGCGAGTGACTTCGACGTTGACGAGCGTGTCTTTATCGCCTTGCACGACGATGATCGGCATTTTCTGAATCTTCGAAAGTTCTCCCGCATCCGCCCAAATGGCCGGCGCCATCGGCGCAAGCGCGGCCCAGTTGTCGGGATACTTCATCCCTAAGTAGTAGCTGCCGCCGCCGCCCATCGAGTGGCCCATCAAATAAGTGCGCTTGCGATCGACGTTGAATTCTTTGCGTGCGATGTCGAGGACGTTGAGAACATCCTGCTCGCTGAGTTCGCCGAGATTGTCCGGGATATCCGCAGCCGCTGTGCCGCGTGCGCCGGGCACATTCATGTTTTTGCCTTGGCCGCGGCTGCCGTACCAGCCGCCCGTGTTGTAGCCAAACGGTGCCACGACGATGTAGCCGCGCTGTTCCGCCTGTTGCACGATGCCCTCATAGTGGATGACCTGCTGTGGATTGCTGCCTAATCCGTGCAGCAGCACGACCAGCGGCGTCGGCTTCTTATTGTTGTAGTTCGTCGGCACAAATAGCGCGTATTCCATTTCCTTGCCGGCTGCTTGGAAGTCGTAGGTGCGCTTCAATATGACGCCGCGCTCGGCGGCGTAGATCGGTGCTGCTGTGCCGGCAGGTGTGCCTGCGCAACTTACTAGCAGCAACGAGAAGGCGGCGGCGGCAAACAACGCTAGCAGACGAGCCGGCATGCGAAGCTGAGTCGACATGGATTCCCCCAGGCCAACAAAGAAGTTGGCGATCGTTTTTATTGGTCGCGAAGTCAGTGCGCGCAATTTACACGCGGGGAAGTGCGAATGGGTGGGGGAGCGATTTAAAGTTTTGTCCTTCAGCGGAACGAACACCGCTGCGAGACTCGGGATTCGGGACTCGAGACTCGGTCGAGCCGAGACACGCTTCGCATGGATCCGATCTTCTCTTGAGTCCCGAGTCCCGAATCCCGAGTCCCGAACTGCACGGTTCATTGGTTCATCAGCTCAACCCGGCTCGTAAATCCCGCTGCCACAGAGCCCGGGTTTGCCGGGCGCAAACGTCTTCCAGTCTTCCATCATGAAGAGCGCCACGTGAATCTGCGGCGTGCCGGTCTTGATTGCTAGCCAGAGTGCGGGGGACAGACAGCGATAGTCGCGATGTGCGCTTTGATCGTGAAGTTCTTTGGCATTCACGATGCGATAGACCTGCGCGCCGGCCAGCGGTTCACCGGCCGTCGCGGGTAGTGTGCCGACAGGCTCCAATGCGAGATGTCCCTGAAATCCAGCCATCGTTGCATGCGGACCGTAGAAATCGAATGCGCCCCACGTCTTGGCCACCTCATCGACGGGCGCAAAGATCCCTGAGGTGGGCGGAGACGGCGCAGCAGCGGTGTCCGCATCGGCAGATGGTTTAGATGTGGAGTCGTCTTTCCCGCAAGCGCATAACGCGAGGGCAAACCCTAAAGTTAAGAAACGGAGTGAGCGCGCCATCCCCGCATGATGTCACCGCATTGAATAGGAGGCAAAATGAGTATCAACCGGGACGAGGATGTGGCAACTCCAACTTCAATGCGATGCGGCTTGCGAGGGATAGCGAGTTCAGCGGGGAACTCACCGAACGGATGCACCGTTTTGGAGGACACAGGAAGGACTCTGACCTCCGTAAGTGCGATGAGACGAGGCGGATGCGCGACTAGGCGACATATTTTTGAGGTAGAGCGACGCTTGCCGGAGTATCTTTGCGGCACCGTTTTCGCGGCATAGTTTTCGCAAGACACTCGAGCCAAGACTCGCACATGTGGGCCCGGTGGGGCCTTCGAATAATCAAATCCGGGGAGACCATGGGTATGCAAGCAAAGAGAACGCGATCCACTGTACTGGCCGCCGCCGTCTCTGCGGTGCTATCGACCGCGACCGCTATTGCGGCTGACGATCCATTGCTCGATGCGGTGACCGTCACGGCAACGAGACGCGCCGAAGATATTCAAGACGTGCCGTTGAACATCGCATCGATCACCAGCTCGCAGATCGAATCGAAAGGCATCGTCGATCTCGCCGATCTCACCCGCTCCGTTCCCGGTATTTTTGTTCTAGACCAAGGACCGCGTGAAGCGAACGCGATTATTGTTCGCGGTCTCAACGCCGATCCCATCGGCGGCACCGAAGCGCTTGGCAATGCCGGCGGCGGCACGGTTTCCACCTATGTCGGCGAAATTCCGCTGTATGTCGATCTCCTGCCGGTGGACATCGAGCGCGTCGAAGTCCTGTTGGGACCGCAAGGCACGTTGTACGGCGCCGGTACGTTGGGCGGCGCGATTCGCTACATCCCACGGCGGCCGCAGTTCGATGCGCTGACGGTCGATTTGCGCGCCGAGGGCTACGCGCTGGCTCATAGCGAAAGTTTGGGCGCCAAGGGCGGCTTCACCGTGAATATTCCAATGGGTGAGATGTTCGCGTTGCGAGCCTCGGTGGAGTACCTCGACGACCCGGGCTTCATCGATTACAACTTCATCGTTCGCAATAAGGGCGTGTCGGATCCCGAACCCGATTTCTCGGATCCGGTTGCCGTGAACAACAATCTACGTCGCGAAGCAGACGTTGATTTTCAAAAGACGCTGTACGGTCGCGTCGGTCTTCGTTGGCAAGTTAACGATGCCGTCGATGCCAATCTCACCTACTACTATCAAAACACGGAGGTGGGTGGACGCTCGTTGAACCAACAGGTGTCGTTCGGTACCGGCCGCTACGAAGCTGCCCAGCGGTTTCTCGAACCGTTCGAGCGCAAAAATCAGTTGCTCGCATTGGAAGTGACCGCCGATCTCGGCTTCGCAGAACTGACGTCGGCTACCGGTTATTCGAAGTTCAGCGACGCTGGACAACGCGACCAAACCGATCTTCTGATCGCATTGGAATACAGCTACGAGGCGTTTCCCGCGTTCTCAGCCTTCACACGCGAAGAAGACGAGGAACGGACGTTCAACGAGGAGGTGCGGCTCGTGTCCACCTCGGAAGGTCCATTTAGCTGGCTGGTCGGCGCGTTCTACAACAAGTTCAAGGAAGAGGGCCTCAGCAAGGAATTCACGCCCGGCTTCAGCCAATACAATTTAGACAATGGCGCGCCAGGGGTGCTGCGACCCGATGCGCTCGAATACCTGTCGGTCGGGCAAGCCGAGCTGACGGAAATGGCTGCTTACGGCGAACTGTCCTTTGAATTCACATCAAAGTGGCAAGTTACCCTCGGCGGCCGTTGGTACAAGTACGACCTCGATACGAACGACGCAACGGATTTGCCGCTGCTGGAAACCACCATCGTAGGCAGCCGCGGCCCAAACGACATCGTTCTCGACTATCAGAAGGGCGGCCAATCCGACGACGGAATGTTGTTCAAATTCAACACTAGCTACAAATTCACGAATGACGTCATGACGTATCTCACGGTCAGTGAGGGCTACCGCATCGGTAATACCAACGGATTGCCGCTCTGTAATAGCACCGGAGGATTTCAAAGCGTCTGCGCAACCGGCGATCGCGAATTCCAGTACAAGCCGGACAGCACGATCAATTATGAAGTGGGGTTACGCACGCAGTGGTTCGATCACAGCCTGACGTTGAACGCGTCGGTCTTTTATATCGATTGGAAGGATCCGCAATTGAGTACCGCATCTACGGTGGGAGCGGCGCCGATCACCATTAATGGCGAAGGCGCGAGTACGCGCGGCATCGAGCTGCAGTTCAACGCCAATCTCACAGACTCGTTCAGTATCTCCGGCAGCTTCAGCTACGTGAAAGCCGAACTCACGGCCGATGCGCCTAAATTGATCAGAACCATTGAGCCGCCGAGCGGGTTTGCGCCAAGGTTCGAAGATGCTTTTGATGGCGATCGATTGCCAGGCTCGCCCGAGCAGCAGGGCAGCCTGTTTGCTACCTATACGGTACCGATCGGTGCATCGAAGCTCCTGTTCAATTACGGTCTCACCGCCAACAGCAACGTGTACACGCGCGCTGGATTGCGCGGTGGCGGCGAAGCGTTAGGCGGATTCGCATTGCATTTTGCCTCCGTGGCTTTCGAAGCAGAACAGTGGACTACGGCCTTGTACGCCAAAAACCTATTCGATAAGTACGCGGAAACAGGCGTGCGCTCGTCGACGCCGAACGTTCAGACGGTCCAGGACGGCAACGGCGACGATGTGCGAGTGAGGTCCTATACCAAGGATGTTGTGCGTCCGCGAGAAGTGGGATTGCGCTTCACGTACAAATTCGACTTGTAAGACCGCATGGGTCCGACTTCGCATCGCACATCTGCGCCGAGCGAAGTCGAGGCCTGGCGTCGCGAGGCACAGGGGGCTCTCAATGTCCGCGATTTTCGTCGCGCGCATGTGCTGTGCACCCAAATTTTACAGCGCGACGCGGCTCACGCCGATGCGATGTTCATGCTCGGCATGATTGCAGTGGAGCACGGCAACTTCGGTAAAGCCGTCGAAGTGATCAGGCGTGCAATCGAGCTGGACGGTGGGAGGCCCGAGTATCACGCCCAACTTGGGCGCTGCTTGATTGCTCTGCATCAACACCAGGAGGCACTCCTGGCGGCGCAAGGAGGGCTAGCGCTCGACCCAGTCGACGCGTTGACGCTCGACACGCTCGGCGTGGTAATGGTGCGAGCGGGCATGCACGCAGAGGCAGTCGATCCTTTCCAACGAGCAGTCAATCGAGATGCCGGCAAGGCGTCGTATCACTATAACCACGGCGCTGCACTGCAGATTGTCGGCGATTTTCCCGCAGCGCAAGCCGCTCTACGGCGCGCGCTGGCAATTGAACCCGACCATTATCGAGCATGGTCTTCGTTGGCACAGGTCTCTCGAGGGGCGCTCCGTGCCGAGGACGTTGCTCACGTCCAGTCGCTGCTGAAGCGCCTGCCAGCCGCAGCGTCAGCGGACGATGCGCAACTTCATCTGCACCACGCGCTTGCCAAGTATTTCGAAGACGTAGGCGAGTACTCGAAGTCCTTTCAATCGCTGTTGAGCGGCAAGGTGCGCAAACGCGCCGGGCTCGACTATTCGAGAGCCATCGATCAATCGCTATTCGCTGCGGTTCGCGAGGTCTGTGCCCCATCGTTCTTGACTTCGACTTCGAGCGGCAGCGAATCGTCCGAACCCATTTTCATCGTCGGCATGCCTCGGACCGGTACGACGTTGGTCGAACGCATACTGTCGAGTCATTCAGATGTGTATTCGGCAGGCGAGCTCACGAATTTTGCGCTGGCGATCAAGCGGGCCACGCGCTCGCCATCGAACCTCGTACTGGATGTTCCGACTCTGCGAGCAAGCCATTCGCTCGATTGGCGTGCAATCGGCGATAGCTATCTGGCCAGTACACGCCCGCGCACCGGCCACACGCGGCACTTCATCGACAAGATGCCGCTCAATTTTTTATATGCCGGGTTTATTCGCCGTGCGCTGCCGAATGCGAAAATTGTGTGCGTGCGGCGCGATCCGCTCGACACGTGTCTCAGCAATTATCGGCAATTGTTCGCGACTCATTTTCCATACTATAACTATGCCTACGACCTGCTCGATACGGGGCGCTACTACGTGCAGTTCGATGCATTGGCGCGTTATTGGCGCGACACGCTGGGCGACCACTACTGCGAAGTTCGCTACGAAGACGTCGTGAACGACACCGAGGTCCAAGCCCGTCGCCTTGTGGACTTTTGCGGCCTGACTTGGGACGCCGCGTGCCTCAACTTCCATGAAAACGCCGCGCCGGTTGCCACAGCGAGCTCTGTCCAAGTGCGCCAGCCGATCTATAAGACCTCAATGGCTCGTTGGCGTCACTACGAGCAAGAACTTGCACCGCTCAGGGCGCTGCTGGAGGAGGCAGGCATCGCGCTCGCGCCTCGCTCCTCCTGAACGATCGATCGCGCCCTCATCGGCTTTTAATGTCGCGTGGTTCAGTGAAGTGATAACGTTCTAAGAAGAACATCCGGCGTCCAAGCACGGATGCATTCGAACATTGCTGGGGAAATGACGATGCGATTACTGCGCTCGGGTCTCATCCTGCTCGTTCTTTCGTCGCCCGCGTGGGGCCAAGTCACCGGCTACTACCGAGATCCCGCCGTGCACGGCGACACACTCGTATTCGGTGCCGAAGGCGATTTATGGTCGGCATCAGTGGCCGGTGGCGTTGCGCATCGCCTTACCACGCACGCCGCCCTCGAAAATCACCCCGTCATCTCGGCAGACGGCAAGACTTTGGCGTTCACCGCCCGCTACGAAGGCCCGGCGGAGTTGTACACGATGCCGCTGACGGGTGGCCTGCCGGTGCGACGGACTTATTCCGGGGATGCGGCGGTCGCCACAACCTTCACGCCGGCGGGTGAGCTCGTGTACGCCACCGAGCATTTTTCAACGCTGCCGGATCTGCAATTGGTGACATTGAATCTAACGTCCAACGTCCAACGCCGCATCCCGCTCGCGCAAGCCAGCGAAGGCAGCTTCGACACCAACGGCGCACTCTATTTTGTTCGCCCGGCTTTTCACAACAACGTGACGCGTCGCTACACCGGCGGCCAAGCGAGACAGATTTGGAAATTTCGCGAAGGCGCGGAAGCTGAGAAGCTCACAGGTAGTCGCTTGGCCGATCACAAAGGCGAGAGCCACACGCCGATGTGGTGGGGCGGTCGCGTCTACTTCGTGACCGATCGTGACCGAACCATGAATATCTGGTCGATGAATGACCGAGGCGGCGACCTCCAGCAGCACACCCAACATAAAGACTGGGATGTTCGGCACGCCTCGCTGGGTCAGGGCCGCATTGCCTACGTTGTCGGCGCCGATATCTGGATCTACGACATCGCAACGAAAGCCGATCGATTGATTCCGATCACGCTTGCATCCGATCTCGATCAACTGCGCGAGAAATGGGTGACGAAGCCGATTCAAAGCTTGACCTCGGCGCATCTGCATCCCAATGGGCAATCGGTGGTGCTGTCATCGCGTGGGCGCGTATTTGTGGCGCCCGCAGATTCCGGTCGGCTGGTTCAGGCGTCGCGACTACCCGGCGTGCGATATCGCGATGTGGTGTTCATGCCGGACGGCCGGTCATTGCTGGCATTGTCCGATGCGAGTGGAGAACTTGAATTCGTCAATTTGCCTGTGAATGGGGTGGGAGCATCCAGATCCTTGACCGCCGACGGGAAAGTCCTACGTTTCGAGGGCGCGCCTTCTCCCGATGGCAAATGGATTGCGTATGTCGACAACAACAACGACGCGTGGTTGTTGAACGTGGCCACGCGGGCCCAGCGGCTGATCTCGAAGAACCGCGAAGGCGTTTACGAATTGACCTGGTCGCCGGACAGCCGCTTCATGAGTATCGGGCAAACAGCACGCAATACTTTTTCGCAGCTGTGGCTGTACGAGATCGCCACTCAGACCTACACACCGCTGACGAGTGATCGCGTCAATAGCCAAAGCGCGGCGTGGAGTCCGGACGGAAAATGGATTTACTTCTTGTCCGATCGTAATCTGAACTCGGCGGTGGGTGAGCCTTGGGGGCCGCGCGCGCCGGAACCGTTCTTCGACAAGCCAATGAAGATCTATCAGATTGCACTGCGCCGCGGTTCGCGATCGCCCTTCAAGCCCGCCGATGAATTGCATCCGCCAACGAAAAGCGAGACGGCCGCGCAAGAAGCCGCGAAAGCTGACGCGAAGGCCGGCACAAACGCCAACTCAAAGAATACGAACGAGGAAGCAAAGAAACCCGTAGTGCCGACACCGCCTCCGCAAACGACGATCGATCTGACCGACATCGCCCTGCGTATCAACGAAGTCCCGGTGCCGGCGGGCAACTACCGCGAGTTGTCGGTGAGCGGCAAGGCGTTGTACTGGATCTCGCGCGAGTTGGGCAGCGACGGCAAGTCGCATTTGATGGCGCTCGAGATCACCAACAAGGACGAGAACAAGCCGACCAAAGTGATCGACGATATGCGCTCCTACGAGCTGTCGCGCGACGGCAAGAAGCTGCTCGTGCGCAAGAGCGACGACTTGCATGTCTTCGATGCCGGCACGACCAGCCCCGGCGATTTGTCGAAAAGCAAATTGGAATTAGGTGCATGGAGCTATCCCATCGACGTGCGCGAAGACTGGCGGCAGATTTTTATCGACGCATGGCGGTTGGAGCGGGACTACTTCTACGATCCCTCCATGCATGGCCTCAATTGGAATGCGATTCGCGACAAGTACCTGCCGCTGGTGAGCCGCATCACGACGCGCGATGAACTGTCGGATTTGATCGGCCTCGCTGTGGGCGAGTTGTCGGCCCTGCATACCGCCGTCCGCGAAGGCGATATGCGTCGCGGCGGCGACGATGTCCGAGTGCCTTCGCTGGGTGCGCGCCTCGTGCGTCAAGCGGACGGTTACCGGATCGACTATATCTATCAGGCCGATCCTGATTATCCGGATGAGCGCTCGCCGCTGGCGGATCCGGAGCTTGGCATCGAGGTGGGCGATGTGATCGTTGCGATCAACGGTCAATCGACGCTGGCGGCTCAGCATCCGAATGCATTGCTTCGCAATCTTGCGGGGCAACAGATCTTACTGCGCATCAAGACTAAGACTGCCGAGCGCAACGTGATCGTGACGCCGATGGCGGATGACGACTCGTTGCGTTATAGCGATTGGGAACACACGCGTCGGCTGCGTACCGAGAGCTTGTCGAGCAATAAGATTGGCTACGTCCATTTACGCGCGATGACACGCTCGGATGCGACGAGTTGGTATCGCAATTTCTATCCCGCGTTCGACCGGCAAGGACTCATCATCGATGTGCGCCACAATCGCGGCGGCAACATCGACAGCTGGATCTTGGACAAGCTGCTGCGCCGCGCTTGGATGTACTGGCAAGGGCGCGCCGGCGAACCGACCTGGAACATGCAGTATGCATTTCGCGGCCATATGGTTGTATTGGTTGATGAAAGCACGGCGTCCGACGGCGAAGCGTTTGCCGAAGGTTTTCGCCGCCTGGGGTTGGGCAAGGTCATCGGCGTTCGCACCTGGGGCGGCGAGATCTGGCTCGGCTCGCAAAATCGATTGACGGACGGCGGCTATGCGCGCGCGCCGATGAACGGAGTATTCGGTCCCGAAGGCAAGTGGTTGATCGAACAACACGGCGTCGATCCCGATATCGTCGTCGACAACTTGCCGCATGCAACTTTCGACGGCGGCGATGCGCAGCTTGAAACAGCGGTGAAGGACTTGCTGCAAACGATTGGGCAGCAACCTCGTCCAGTACCAACGCCTCCATCGTATCCGCAGCTGCAGTAGATCCAACTCGGCTCATTTATCCGCCAACGCGAACCATTCGCGACGGACTCTTGCGCACAAGATCGGCACTTCTAAGTAGAGAAGTGTCGGCGCGTGAGGTAGACGTTCGTTCACCGCCGCCTCTCTCTTTAGGGGACTGTGCAATCAGCGTTTAGGGATTGACGCGGTAGCGTCAATTTTCCGTCATCGGCATTCTGTCAACACACCTGCAGCGAAGCGGGTGCGTAGATGGAAGTCGAATTATTAGAAGTCGGATTACAAGAATGTTTAAGAAGACTGATTGAGAAAAACCAGGTGCTTTAACTATCGGCGCACCGCAGTCATAGATTTATTGCTGTCGAAGATGCCGCCCCACGATCGGGCAAGAGTGTCGGGCAGCAACCTGCTTCAACGAGGATTTCCCACGAGCTGAGCAGGGCAAAGAACTAGGAATTGGGAATGGGATGAAAAAAAGGTCTGCCTCGCCGAGTAGGGCGCAGGACGGAACTGGAGAATAGAAGGGTGTCGAACGCTATGTACTCGAATGGTTCTTTGCTGGGAAAAGTCTATCAACCGGATACGGCGCTGAATCCGGAAAGGAACTTTCTTCTCCACCACGTTGGTTTCGATAAGACCATCGTCCGCGCGTCGGGAAATTATCTCTACGACCAAGACGGCGCCCGCTATCTCGATGCGCTGGCGCAATACGGCGCGATGCCGTTCGGCCACAACCCGCCGTTCCTGTGGCAATGCCTGGACGAGATGCGCCAGTCCGATCAACCGAGCTTCGTACAACCATTACTGAATTCAGGCGCCGAAACTCTCGGCCGCCGCCTGCTCGCGCTCGTGCCGGGCATGACGCGTGCAACGTTCGTGAATAGCGGCGCAGAGGCCACCGAAGTGGCCATCAAGTTGGCGAGAGCGCGGACCGGCCGTCGCGGCATCGTCACCGTTGAACGCGGCTTTCATGGCAAAACCAACGCGGCGTTGTGCGCGACCGCCAATCCTCGTTACCGCGAACCCTTTCTGGTCGACGAAGATCATTTCGCCGTGGTCCCTTTCGCCGATCTTGGCGCATTGGAAGCGGCGCTTTCGAGTAAGACCGTCGCGGCATTCCTCGTCGAGGCTGTCCAAGGCGAGGGCGGTATGAGGGTTCAGCCCTCAGGGTATCTCGCAGCGGCGCGAGAACTGTGCCGACGTTATGGCACATTGTTCGTCATCGACGAAGTGCAAACCGGCTTCGGGCGCACCGGCGAACTGTTCGGTTTCACGCACCACGGAAACGTTGAGCCGGACATGGTGCTGCTCGCCAAGGCTTTGGGCGGCGGGCTCGTGCCGATCGGCGCAGTGCTGTGCAACGATCGCGCCTGGTCCGAAGCTTTTGGCATGTTGCACAGCTCCACGTTTGCCAATGGCCATCTCACCTCTTCCATCGGCAGCGCGATGTTGACGGCGGTGGAGGAAAACGATTTTGCGCTGGTGAAGCGCGTCAAACATCTCGGCACTGTGCTTCGGGACGGGCTCGATCGCTTGGCTGAGCGCTATCCGAGCGCCGTCCTCGCGATTCACGGCCAAGGTTTGATGCAAGGTATCGAGCTGCAACCTTGGTCGGGAGACATCAGCTACTTCAATTCGCACGCATCGCACTGCGGCTATTCGGTGCCAATCGTGTCGGGCTACTTGTTGAACTCGCACCAGGTGTTGACCGCGCCTACCTTCAACACCTCGAACGTGTTGCGCATCCAGCCGTCGCTCGTCATCACCGAGCAAGAGATCGGCCAAATTCTGGCCGCGCTCGATGCGACGATGGAGCTCATCGCCAACGAAGACTTTGCCGAGTTGTTCTCGAGCTTGGTGCCTACGCCTTATCTCGCGTCGGCACAGTCAAGCGACGCGATGCGATTGGTCATGGGCCGTACGCGACGCCTCTCGCGGCCGCGGTCGGTTGCCATGCCAACGGCTGCACGCAAGCGCCGCTTTGCTTTCCTCATTCATCCCACGGATGACGAAGCGCGATTCGGAATTCTGCCGCCATCGATTAAGGACAAAGGAATCGCCGTGCGCGAGCAGTGGCTTGCGTGGATGGATTCATGGACGGCCAAAATGCGTGATCCGGCGCCGGTGTTTCATGCCGAGCATGTCGTATCCAAGACCGGCACTGCGATTGAAGGTTGGCTGATCGCGACTTCGCTGACGCCCGAGCAAATGATTCGAATGGGCGCCGAGGCCCGCGCCGAACTGATGGAAAAATACATGTCGGAAGCGCGCAAGTTGGGCGCCGACATCGTGGGGCTGGGTGCCTTCACGTCCGTCATCAGTCAAGGCGGTCAATCGGTTGCCGGATCGGGTCTCAACATCACAACCGGAAATAGCCTAACCGCGATGGCTAGCGCTGAAACGATGCTGCGCTACGCGGTCATGCGCGCAAGCAATCTCGACTTCGAGCGCTTTGCCGTCGTCGGGGCGGCCGGATCGGTGGGCCGCTTGGTGGCGTTCCATCTCGCGCATCGCGGCGCACGCCATTTGCGCCTAATCGGTAATGCCGACAACCGCCGCGCAGTCGCAGCGCTAAAAGGAGTGGCCGGCGAGATTCTGTTGCATGTGATTCAGCACGGTACGGACGACGATGAGCGCGGGATGGCAGCCGCCTTGCGTCACTTGCCTCGTGACCAAGTCGCCGCAATGCGCGGTGTGCATCCGGCCGACGAGGCGGGATTCGCCGAAGTCTACGAGCAGCTCACCGCCATGTTCGCGGCCGTCGGACTAGATTGTCCGATCACCTTTACCACCGATGTCGCGAAGGGTGTCAGCGACGCTCGCTTTGTCGTGACGGCGACCAGCGCCGGGCGCTCGTTCATCACCGCCGACTGCTTCATGAAAAACGCGATCGTATGCGATGTTGCACGTCCCCTCGATGTGTTGCACAAGGTCGGTGGTATGCGCGACGACGTGCTGGTCTTCGAAGGCGGTCTAATGCGCTTGCCGCAGAACCTGCGCTTCGGCGACCAAAATGTTCTCGGCTATCCAACCGGTGTGAATCTCGCGTGTTTGTCGGAATCGATGGTGCTGGCGATGGAAGGTGCGACTCGCAGCTACAGTCTCGGTAATCGCATCGAATACCGCGAAGCGCGCGACATCCTTCAGGCTGCGATCAAGCACGGATTCAGTCTGTACTTCGATCCGGAACTGGAAGTGATCGCAGAGAGCGAAGCCGACGCTGTTGCGGAATTTGCAGTTGCCGGCCATGCGGCTGTCAGTCAAGTCCGCTAAGCCGATTCGGAAGGGGAGACGCATGGAGTTCGTCGCGCAAACCGCCGATGGGACGGTCCGCTATTCGGATCGCAAGCGCTACATGTGGCTGGCGGCATTGACCAGCCCCTGTATCGCACCGTTGACCATTTGGGTTTACTTCGTCAGTGGTGGGAGTGCTTGGGGGGCATTCCTACCGCTGGCGTATTTTTTTGTATGGATTCCAACGCTCGATGAGTTGCTTGGCGAGGATTCGAACAATCCTCCAGAGGCCATTGCAGCCGCGATGGCGCGTGATAACTACTATCGCTGGCTGTTGTACGTCGACATTGCGTTTCTCTACGGCGCGTTCTTCTGCTTCGCCTGGCTTGCGGGCACGCAGCACTTGCCTTGGTGGGCGCTCGTGGCGCTCGCATTAGGAGCAGGCATCGCCGTCGCGGATGTCATCTTCATCGGCCATGAGTTGGGGCATAAAAAGAGCAAGTTGGATCGTGCGATGGCGCAGATTGCATTGAGCTTGGTGGGCTACGGCCATTTCACGATCGAGCACAATCGTGGACATCATGTGCAAGTCGCCACGCCGGACGATTCGGCAAGTTCGCGGATGGGCGAGAATGTTTACAAGTTCGCGTTGCGCGAGATTCCGGGCGCACTGACGCGAAGCTGGCGACTCGAATGGGCGCGGTTGGCGCAGGAAGGGCATGCGGGTGTTTGGTGGCGCAACCGCATTCTGCGATCGTGGACGTTAACGACGGCAATCGCTGCCGGCCTCATTGCAGCGTTCGGTTGGGTGATGGTGCCGTTTCTGTTGATCCACCATCTCTATGCCTGGTTCGGACTGACGCAAGCCAACTACATCGAGCATTACGGATTGCTACGCGAAAAATTACCGAATGGCCGCTACGAGCTGCCGCAGCCAAAGCATTCTTGGAACACAAATCATATTTACTCGAATCTGCTGACGTTGCATCTGCAGCGCCATTCCGATCATCACGCCAATGCGCTGCGCCCCTTTCAGGCGCTGCGCAATTTTGACGATGCGCCGCGACTGCCGAGCGGCTATCCGGGTTGCTTCGGATTGGTTGCGATTCCAAAGCTCTGGTTTAAGGTGATGGATGCAAAAGTTCTCGAATGGGCCAATGGCGACCTATCCAAAATCAATATCGATCCGGATAGGAAAATCGAGATCTATGTGCGCTATGGCGTGAGCTTGCCGGACGATGTCTTCGAAGCCGTGACCAAGCCTGCGCGTCCGCGGCCGAAGCCGGCCGAAACTGATCGCTATTCTGGGCACGAGTTAGAATTGGATAGGCCGGTGAACGAGTCGCAAGACGTCGCGCCGGCGTTGTTGAGAGCCGAGGATCGGCCAAGGGCGGATTCACGCGCTGCGTAACGCAGCGCTCATCGCTGCACGCGCCTGTGAGGCGTGCGCAAATGAGGCCGATATGAGTTGTGCGAATTTCTCGTTACGCGATGGACGCTTGGGAGAGGCGTGGTATGCGCAGAAATCGAAGGCGTGGCAAGCGGCCCGGCATCCGGATCGCAAGCACGTGCCTGTAGTGAGCAGAGTGACCGGCTACAGAATTCCGTGCACGCGATTGCCGCGGGCGATTGCGACGAGACAGGGCTACGTCTAGCGCGTTAGCGTGAGACGCGCCGGCCAGCTGGCCGAGAAGCGCTATTTACCGCTTCGCAACCCCATGCAGAACAACTCCGCAATCGCGCGCGCATTGCGTTCGCTGACGGCTTCGTCGGTGGGGATGTCGTTCTTGATCAGTGAGCTGAAGATGCCTGGGAACAGCATGATGCGCGTTTCGAGATCGCCGTCGGCAATGCTGCCGTCCGCAACGCCGTCTCGCATCATCTTGACGTAGCTGCCAGCCACTTCTTTCGAGCGCTCGCTGTGCAGCTGTTGATCTTCGGGTTTGAGCGAGGCAAAGCACACCGGCGACGCTAATGGCATCAAGTCCTTGTGTTGGTATGCCGTGCCTAACGCGTGCATGGCGGCGGCGAGCGACTGCAAGCGGGTGCCTTGATACGCCAGCATGCCGTCGCGGACGTGGAAGAACAGTCGGAACGCGCGGTCGTTGCATGCAGCAGCCAGCGCCTGCTTATCCGCCAAGTGGCGATACAGTGTGCGCTTGGTGGTGCCGATGCTCGTCATGATTTCTTGCAGCGACGTGGCATCGAACCCTTGACGATTGAATAGGCGCGATGCCGTTAACAGCAGCGCCTCAAGGCGTGCGGCATTGATGGCAGCGCGATCGAAAGTGTGATGCGCAGGAAAACGCATCGGACTCAAATCGATCGGCGCGAATTGGAGCGGAGCGCTGCGGTCGGCGGCGATACCATCGAGCACAATACCCGTCACTGCGGCATTGAGACGGCGCGCGCTTTCAGGATTTGGGCCACCGAGCCATTGATGCGCCAACGGCGCCCAATTGATCAACCCCAAAATCGTTTGCGCCATGATTTCGAAATCGCAATGACGCAGCGCGCCGGCCCGTGCGCCGGATTCGAGGATTTGCGCCAAGCGCGAGACCAGCGGTGTGTACAGCGTTTGGATCACTTGCCGGTGTTCGGCGCTGAGCGGCGCGACTTCGGAGCGCGCGGCCAGTGGCGGACCGCTCGGGTCCAATACGCGTTCGATGAAATTCTTGAGAACGCCGATTGGATCAGAGGCGGAGCGACCGGCTTCGTCGAGGTGACGAGACATCAGAATCAACGTCCGACGACAACACTGGAAGACCAAGTCTTCGCGATCGGCGACATAGCTATACATCGCCGCGCGAGTGATACCGAGACGCGCGGCAATTTCGGAGAGCGCGGCCAGCGACACGCCCCGCGTGTTCAACTGTCTGGCGGCTTCGTCCAATACTTGATCTAAACGAGATCCAGTTCTGTCGGCTCGGCGGGGTTCCGCGAGCGCACGCGGTTGGCTATTCATTCTGTAGTTTTCGATATGGCGATGGGTATTGCATGAGCCGATACCATTGTCCGAGCCAATTCGACAATCGCACTCGATTGCGTTCGGCCTTTCTGAACCGCGCGGAGTCGGCGGGAGCGATCCCCCCGACATCCGATACGAAATTCCCCTGAATCGGCCTACGGTCCTTGCTGGCCGGTGTTTGTTTAGAGTAGCTCGAATGGTGTCTATAGGCCGAATCAAAAAATGCAAAGAAATGCGAGTACGCACCGCCGTGAGACCGATCGCCCTCTCTGTTAAAAACCCGTTATTTTCAGGCTTAATAAGCTCAAATCAGCGCGTTAAAGAGGCGGGATTGTCATGAGCGACAACAATCTTCAAATCGGCGGTGGGTGCCTTTGTAGGGCTGTGCGTTACAAAATCACCGCGCACCCGATTGTCACCCGTGTCTGCTGGCGCCGGTTATGCCAGTACTTGGGCGCCGAGCGGGACTCAATGTCTGTTTCCCGAGTGCGGCCATCGCGATTTCTGGATCCATGCAGGATTACCGCAGAGTGGCGGATAGTGGCAACGTCATGCACCGAAGATTCTGCGGGGCTTGCGGTACGCAGTTATTCAGCGAAGCCGAGGCGCGGCCGCATCTAATTTTCGTTCGCGCCGACACGTCGGACGACCCCAATCTGGCGCAGCCAGCGATGACGATCTGGACCTCGGAAGCGCCGCAATGGGCCTGCATCGATGCAAAGTTACCGAATGTGCCCAATCAGCCGCCGCCTCGCCTAAATTCGCGGTTAGAACAGTCACGACAAACCCCATCACTGCATTCCTCGCCTATCCTCCGACACTGAGGCCAAAACGTCCGAGGCTCACCCGTCTCTGCCCGATGGGGCACTATCGATGCCGGGTATCCGTCTGTAGGCTGCGGAAAACACAGAACGCGGACGAGCGGGGTGGTATGTCTCCTCCAAATGCTCAACGTCGAGTTGCTCGAACTACTGCAAGTCTCTCGTTGATCGTATTGGCCATTGCGCCAAGCATTTCGACTGCGCGAGATGCTGTGTATCGCGTGCCACGACTATCGGACGGTCGACCGGATCTGCAAGCCAGATGGGATCACATCGACGCGGCTCCGCTAGAACGCCTGCCCGGCTTCGATTCGCTTGTGATCACGCAGACGCAGGCCACCAAGATCGAGGCGTCATTGGACGCGATGTCTGAAGATCGCAGTACGCCGACGGAACCGACCGAATACTTCAACGCACGAAAAATTCTGCCCATTCGTGGCGACCTACGAAGTTCCGTCATCGTCGATCCTGAAAGTGGTCGCTTGCCTTGGAAGACGGAGTTCGCGGAGTGGGGAAAGAAAACGCGAAGAGCGGTCGTGGGCGCTTTCGATGGGCCGGCAACCGCCTCATCTCTACAACCCAGGGACTAACCTTCACCAGATTATTCAAACAAGCGATGCGATCGTCTTCATATCCGAATGGGGGCACGACGCGCGAGTCATTCGATTGAATTCGAAACATGGCCCGGCCGCCGTGACCTCGTGGTTGGGAGATTCGATCGGCTGGTGGGAAGGCGATACGCTCGTCGTGGAAACAATCAACTTTAGTTCGAGCGATACCGCGCGCCTCGCGACGCCGAATGCATTCCTAATCTCTGCGCGAGCCAAGGTGACTGAGCGATTCACTCGGACATCGCGCGACGAGCTCATCTACGCGTTCAGCGTCGAAGACCCGGATTCGTATGCACAAACGTGGAAAGGCGAAACGCACTTTATTCGGACCGCCGATGAGATCCTCGAATACGCTTGTCATGAAGACAACCGTTCTATGGTCTACATCCTTCAAGGAGCACGCGAGCAGGAACGAAATCCGCCCCGTCAGTAGGCCACGTCTCCCGTTATCGATCGGAATTTCTGCGCGAATCGCCGCGGCCGCCCCGATCTTGACCTCGCTCTTGGCGCGATTCTCTTGGAGCACGTTCAGCGCGCGGCTGCGGTTGTGACTCTGGTGCGGAGCGCTGCTCGCGTTGGGGTGCCGGCTCCGCTGGGCGCGAATTCTCCTGACGCGGCCGCTCACGTCGCCCTTCGTTCTGCGGTGCACTTTCGGGCGCAGCTTGGGGTGCAGCCTGGGGTGCAACTTGCGGAGCTTGTCTTGGAGTCTCGGCTCGCTCGCGACGCGTAATTTCCGCGCGATCCGACCGTTGACGCTGCATCTCGTCGTTGCGAGCGCGATTGCGCCATTCAGTACGCTGCTCCGCCGCAGCTCGCTCAGTGTTTGCGCGTTGCGTTTCTGCTGCCTGCCTGTTGACCGACTCGTCCTGTGTGCGCCGACGCAACTCCATCTCGCGTCCGCGATCTGCGCGTTCAGGCCTTTGCTCCGGACGTTGTTCCACGGCTTGAGGTGGTTG
>Ga0193752_1000972_pt1 | contig 25259 bp, 21 predicted proteins | sample H1c1metaG_FD_144924 | JGI IMG/M metagenome (GOLD analysis project Ga0193752, IMG submission 144924) | Soil microbial communities from a riparian zone of the East river system, Colorado, United States - H1c1 | ecosystem: Environmental > Terrestrial > Soil > Riparian zone | place: USA: East River...
CTGCGGGCATCGCGCAATGCGGGCTCGGCGCGCGTGACACGTTGCGACTTGAAGCCGGCATGAATTTGTACGGGAACGACATGGATGAAAACGTGTCGCCGCTCGAGTCGGGCCTCGCATGGACCGTCGCACTCGATCCAAAGGATCGCGAATTCATCGGTCGTGCCGCACTCGAAGCGCAACTCAATGCCGGGGTGCCCCGCAAACTGGTCGGACTGATACTCGAAGAGCGCGGCGTGTTGCGTGGTCATCAAAGAGTTATCGCGCCGAACATCGGTGAAGGCGAGCTCACCAGCGGCACGTTCTCGCCCACGCTCGAACGATCCATCGGATTTGCGCGAGTGCCGACCGCCACCGGCGATCAAGTCCAAGTCGATATTCGCGGCAAGTTGTTGCCGGCGCGCGTCGTCCAATATCCGTTCGTGCGCAACGGCAAAGCGAAGATTGTTTTATGAAGAAGTCGTTGGTCGCTAGTCTCTAGTCGCTAGCCAGAATAAGACGGTATTTTCTGGCTAACCCCTAGCGACTAACGACTAGCGACTTATACAAATTGTGCTTTCAATCGAGAAAACATATGTCCAACACTCCCAACAATCTGAAGTACGTCAAGAGTCACGAATGGCTGCGTGTCGAAAGCGATGGCACGGTGACCGTCGGCATTACTGACCATGCGCAGCATGCCTTGGGCGATGTGGTGTTCGTCGAAGCGCCGGAAGTGGGCCGTGACTGCAAGGCGGGCGAAGCATGCGCCGTCGTCGAATCCGTGAAAGCCGCGTCCGACATCTACTCGCCGATTAGCGGCACCGTCATTGCGGCCAACGGCGATCTTACCGGTGCGCCGGAGCTGCTCAATCAAGCGCCGTATGAAGGCGGTTGGATCTTCAAGCTGAAGCCGTCGAACGCTGCGGACGTCGGCAAGTTGCTCGACGCTAAGGCATACGAAGAAGTTCTGAAGTCCGAAGCCTGACGAAGCGGGCAACGAGTAGCGAATTGCCTTGAACCTACAGCCTACAGCCCATAGCCCATAGCCTAGCGAAGCGCAATTTGCGCGTAGCGAGTAACGACATGCCTTTCATTCCTCATACACAAGACGACATCCGCGAGATGTTGGATGTCATCGGCGCAAGTAGCGTCGAGGCGTTGTTCGATGAAATTCCCGCGGGGCTGCGTGCGAAGCCGCTCAGCGGCATTCCTGACGCGCTCAGCGAAATGGCGATTGGCCAATTGATGCAGGCACGTGCGGTGCAAGATGGCCGCGTGATCAATTTCATCGGCGCAGGTGCATATGAGCATCACATCCCGGCAGCTGTTTGGGCGATCGTGACGCGCGGTGAGTTCTACAGCGCCTACACGCCGTACCAAGCCGAAGCCAGCCAAGGCACGTTGCAGCTGCTCTATCAGTATCAAACGATGATGGCGAGCCTCACCGGCATGGACGTTTCCAACGCATCGTTGTACGACGGCGCATCGGCGTTGGGCGAAGCGTGCCTGATGGCTGTGCGTGCTCATCGCAAGTCGAAATCATTGCGCATTCTGATCCCGAGCACGGTGAGCCCCATTTATTCGAAGGTGGCGCACGCTGTAGTAGGGCATCAACGTCTGAGTCTCGAGTCCGTGCCCCTGTCCCTGTCGAAAGACTGCGGCACGTTGAACGTCAGTGCGCTGGATGCCTACAAAGGGCAAGACATCACTGCCTTGGTGATTCAGCAGCCGAACTTCTTCGGTCAGTTGGAAGACGTCGATGCGTTGACCGATTGGGCGCATGCGAACGGCACGATGGTCATTGCCGTTGTGAATCCTATCTCGCTTGCGTTGTTGAAGCCGCCGGGCCAATGGGGCGCGAAGGGCGTCGACATCGTCGTGGGCGAGGGGCAACCGCTGGGTGTACCGTTGAGCGGCGGCGGTCCTTATTTCGGATTCATCACCGCTCGGATGGAATACGTACGCCAAATGCCGGGCCGCATCATCGGCCGCACCGTCGATCTCGAAGGCAAGCAAGGCTTCACGTTGACGCTGCAAGCGCGCGAGCAACACATCCGCCGCAGCAAGGCGACCTCGAACATCTGCACGAACCAGGGCCTGTTGGTCACCGCCGCTACGATCTATATGTCGTTGCTCGGCGCTGAAGGTCTGGAGGACGTGGCGGCGACAAGTTGTGCGCGGCTCGACGAGCTCATTGCGGCGGTCACGAAGGTTCCTGGCGTCCAATTAAAGTTTGCGGCTCCGCGCTTTCATGAAGCGGTCCTCGTATTCAACCGTCCAGTCTCGCAAGTGCTCGATGCGCTTGCGAAGCAGGGCATTGCCGGCGGCTTCGACCTGACGCCGTATTACCCGGAGTTGGGCAATGCGTTGTTGGTGTGTGCGACCGAATCGCGCACGACGGCCGACATCGAAAAATACGCGAAAGCGATCGCTTAGTGAATTAAGCGATCCAACTGAGATTGTCATATGACTGAAAAATTAATATTCGAACATTCGCGACCAGGTCGAAGCGCAACGGCGCAACGACCGCATACCGTGGCTGCCCAAAATAAGATGCCTGCGGCATTGCGGCGCAAATCGCGTCCACTGTTGCCGGAAGTGTCGGAATTGCAAGCCGTGCGGCATTTCACACGACTTTCGCAGTTGAACTTCTCCATCGACACCCACTTCTATCCGCTCGGCTCGTGCACGATGAAGTACAACCCGCGCGCGTGTAACCAATACGCGATGCTGCCGGAGTTGTTGGGGCGCCATCCGCTTGCGCACGAATCGCTCGGCCAAGGATTCCTGACTTGCATGTTCGAGTTGCAGGAAATGCTGAAAGACGTCACCGGGATGCGCGGCGTGTCGCTCACCCCGATGGCCGGCGCGCAAGGCGAATTCGCGGGCGTTGCGATGATGCGTGCCTACCATCAGTCGCGCGGCGACGTCGATCGCGATGAGATCATCGTTCCCGACGCAGCCCACGGCACGAACCCTGCGACTGCGACGATGTGCGGCTGCAAGGTGGTAGAGATTCCCTCGCTGTCCAACGGCGACATCGATGTCGAAGCGCTGAAAGGCGCGGTCGGACCAAAAACTGCGGGCATCATGCTGACGAACCCTTCGACACTCGGTGTGTTCGAGCGCCGCATCGTTGAAGTCTCGCAGATCGTCCATAAGGCCGGCGGCCTGCTGTATTACGACGGCGCGAATTTAAATGCCATCTTGGGCAAAGTGCGGCCGGGCGACATGGGCTTCGACGTGATTCACATGAACTTACACAAGACGTTCTCCACGCCGCATGGCGGCGGCGGCCCGGGATCAGGCGCGGTAGGCGTGAGCGAGCGCTTGCTGCCGTTTTTGCCGATTCCAATTGTGGGTAAGGAAGGCGAGACCTATCGCTGGCTCACCGAAAAAGACATGCCGAAGTCCATTGGCCGTCTGTCGGCTTTCATGGGCAATGCAGGCGTCTTGCTCCGCGCATACATCTACATGCGCATGCTCGGTCGCGACGGCATGCATCGCGTTGCGGAATTCGCTTCACTGAACGCAAACTACCTGTCGGTGAGGTTGCAAAAGGCGGGCTTCGAAGCTGCGTACCCAGAGCGGCGCGCGAGTCACGAGTTCATCATTACCGTGAAGCGCCAAGCGCGAGAGCTGGGTGTCAACGCGATGGACTTCGCAAAGCGTTTGCTCGATTACGGCTTTCATGCGCCGACCACGTACTTTCCGCTCTTGGTGCCGGAGTGCTTGCTAGTTGAGCCGACCGAAACCGAATCGAAGCAGGACCTCGACGCATTTGTCGACGCGATGATTGCTATTCAGCACGAAGCGGAAACAGATGCCCAGAAGGTCAAGACGGCGCCGCATACGTTGCCGGTTCGCCGACTGGACGATGTGCGCGCGGCGAAGCAACTCGACATCACTTGGAAAGCGCCAGCCTAATGACCGCTGACCCGCATAAGTACGACAAGACGACCGGTTTTCGTCATCTTCGTAATGCGGCGCTGAATTCGTTGCGCGGGATTGGCGCCGCGTGGCGCAACGAGACTGCGTTTCGACAGGCATCGACGATGACTGTCCTGTTGTCGCCGGTCGGCATTTGGCTGGGGACGAGTGGCGTCGAGCGTGCGCTGCTGGTGGGTTCTTTGTTGTTGATGCTGATAATCGAGCTATTGAACAGCGGCGTCGAAGCCGTCGTTGATCGCGTCGGCCTCGAGCGGCACGAGCTGTCGGGCATCGCGAAGGACGTCGCGTCGGCGGCCGTGGCGCTTGCCATCGTGAATGCCGTTGTCGTTTGGGTACTGATTCTCTGGCCGCACTACGGCCCAAAGCTGTTCTCTCAATAAGTCAATCATCGCGCTAGCGTAAAGTTCCATATTCATTCCGACCTAGAGCCTAGAGCCTAAAGCCTAGCGCCTGGTTTCACGAGGTCTCATGTCTGCACTGATCTGCGGTTCTATCGCGTACGACAACATCATGGTCTTTCCGGGCCGGTTCAAGGATCACATCCTGGCCGACAAGATTCATATGTTGAATGTGTCGTTTTTGGTGCCGACCTTGCGGCGCAACTTCGGCGGCTGCGCCGCGAACATCGCCTACAACTTGAAGTTGCTGGGCGGGAAGGGCGCGCCCATGGCGACAGTGGGTCACGACATCGAAGCCTATCGCGAACGCATGCTGAAGCAAGGCATCGCCCTCACGTATGTGAAGCAAGTCGATGCTGAATTTACGGCGCAGTGCTTCATCACAACGGATTTGGATAACAACCAGATCACGGCTTTTCATCCCGGCGCAATGAATCAGTCGCATATCCAGAAGATTCCGACGAATGCAGGTATTAAGTTGGGATTGATCTCACCCGATGGCCGCGACGGCATGATTCAGCATGCCGAGCAATTCGCGGCGGCCGCCATTCCGTTTATCTTCGATCCGGGCCAAGGGCTACCGATGTTCGAAGGCAAGGATTTGCTGACGTTCATCGATCAGGCGACGTATGTCGCGGCGAATGATTACGAAGGCCAGCTGATATCCGAGCGCACTGGGCTCTCGCACGAAGCGATCGCGCAGCGCGTAAAGGCATTGATCATCACGCGCGGCGGCGATGGCTCGACGATCTTCGCTGACGGCAAGCGCATTGATGTGCCATGCGCTAAGGCGCGAGTTGTGAAGGATCCGACGGGATGTGGCGACGCCTATCGCGCTGGCCTCATCTATGGCATCGAGAAAGGCATGGACTGGGAGACGATTGGCCGCGTGGCATCGTTGATCGGAACACTTAAGATTGAAAGCGACGGCCCGCAGAACCACACGTTCACGATGGCCGAATTCGCAACGCGATTCAACGAAGCGTTCGGACGAACGCTCTAAGAAGCGGGTAGCGGGTAGCGGGTAGCGGGTAGCGGATAGGGACGATCCGAAGAATTTGATTTTCTTGCTCTTCACTAACCGCTTCATAGACCACCCGCCACCTGCTGCCCGTTGCTCACTTCTAATGAGATTCTAATAGCGCTTAGCGGGTAGGCCAGACTGAGAATTGTTTGCTCTGTTTTCTTTATTCCGACCTACCCGCTACCCGCCGCTCACTTCAGTGGAGATTCCATGTACGAAACGCTGCGCTACGAAGTCGACAACCGCGTTCTCACGCTGACGCTCAACCGTCCGGATCGCATGAATGCGTTTACCGGGCGCATGTGCGATGAGTTGATCGCGGCGTTTGATGCGGCCGATGCGGACGATGACATCAAAGTCGTCATCGTGACTGGCGCAGGGCGCGCATTTTGCGCCGGTGCGGACCTCGAGCGCGGCGGGGAAACTTGGGGCAAGCACTCCGAGCATTTGGCTGCTCAAGCAGCGTCCGAGCGTTACATTGGTGACGGCGGTGGGCGCGTCACGCGCCGCATCTTCGACTTCAATAAGCCGGTCATCGCCGCCATCAACGGTCCCGCGGTGGGGGTCGGCATCACGATGACGCTAGCGATGGACATCCGCATCGCGGCGCCGAATGTGAAGCTCGGATTCGTCTTTGCCGGTCGCGGCATCATTCCCGAAGCCTGTTCGTCATGGTTCTTACCGCGACTGGTCGGCATCAGCAAAGCGTTGGAATGGTGTTATTCCGCTCGCGTCTTCAAGTCGGAAGAAGCGCTTGCCGCAGGTCTACTACGCAGTCTGCATGATCCCGAGGCATTGTTGCCCGCTGCACGTGCGTTGGCGCAAGAGTTCGTCGATAACTCGTCGTCCGTCTCGATCGCCATGACGCGTCACATGATGTGGCGGATGCTCGGTGCGCCGCATCCCATCGACGCGCACGAAGTCGATACGGCGGCGATTGCGCTCTTGGGTCGATCCGATGACGCGAAAGAAGGCATTAGCGCCTTTCTCGAGAAGCGCAAAGCGAACTTTAAGGATCAAGTCAGCAAGCACATGCCCGCGTTTTTTCCATGGTGGAAGGATCGGGCGTTTAGGAAGATGTGATTGAAAAAAGGCTACAGGCTACAGGCTACAGGTCAGAGAGAGAGCGCTGCTCATGTAAAACTTCCCGCTGTCACCTTGTTCACCCCGCTTTTAGCTTCTGAGTCCGGGCTGAAGCCTGTGGCCTGCAGCCTGCAGCCTATGCCCTCATCGCCTCGCGATCAGGCGCGTAGGAATAAATCTCGCGATCCATTTGACCAACGTCCATGGAAAGGCCGGCACGACGGCGGTGGCGACGCCGCGATCGATTTTGTCGGCAATCAATTTCGCGCCACGCTCCACGGTGATGACAAAGGGTCGACTGGGAACGCCGCGATTGATGGGCGTATCGATGTAGCCGGGGAAAATGGTCGTGACCTTGACGGCTGTGCCGTAGATCTCGGCTCGTATTGCCTCGGCGTAGGTTGCGATGGCTGCCTTCGATGCCCCGTAAGCTGAGCTGCGTGGCAATCCTCTAAACGCAGCGACCGACGACATCACGACTAGCTGACCGAACCCTTGTTGCTTGAAGAGGCGAATCGCCGCATCGCACGTCGCCATCGCGCCGATGACATTCGTTTCGATGATTTTGCGCTGCTCGCCGAAGTCACCGTGGCCGACCCGTCCAAGGCTGCCGATGCCGGAGTTGGCGACGACGATATCGATCGTGCCGATGTTCGCTGCCGCCAATGCGTCGAAAGCTAGCGATGCGAATACATCGTCCACCCGAGTCACATCGAGCGCCATGGCGTGCACCGTGCGTTCCGGGTGTCGCGCGATGATTTCTTGCCGTAACGATTTGAGCGTATCGATGCGGCGCGCGGTGAGAATCAAGTCGAAGCCGCGCGCCGCATATTCATGTGCCAGCGCAAATCCAATCCCTGAACTCGCGCCGGTGATGAAAATACGTTTGGGCATACCGAGTCCTTGGTGTCTGCTGATCAAGTTTAAAATACTAACGCCGCATTTTCGAAAACCACGGTCTTACGCGCGATGCCATCCGATGACGAGGGTAGCCATCGGGCTTGATCGGCGTTTATCCGGTATGGCCTAGACTACGCGAGCTTCGATTCGATGAAGGACGTCAAATCCGACTTGCGCAAGGCGCCGACCTTTTGACCTTCGACCTTGCCGTTCTTGATGATTAGCAACGTCGGTAGGCTGCGCACACCCAAGCGTTGCGCCGTCATCGGATTTTCATCCGCATTCAATTTGGCGATGGTGAGCTTACCTTCGTATTCGCTCGCGGCTTCATCCAGCAGCGGCGCCATGGCTTTGCACGGTCCGCACCATTCCGCCCAGAAGTCGACGAGGACGGGCCCTGCGGCTTCCAACACGTCTTGCTTAAAATTTGCGTCGGTGGCTTTCAGAATGAGAGAGCTCATGATTAACCTCGATGTTTCAAGACCAGTGACGAAGCGGGTGGCGGGGGACTTATGAAGCGGGTAGTGAGCAGCGGGTAGCGGATAGTGCAAACTCGGAATTGTTGACGCTTCACTCCTACCCACTGTCCGCTATCCGCTTCCTTTCGATTGTGGGGGTCACCCGGGCGACTGCAAAGAACTAATGATGAGAGGGGCCTGGGGACAGGTTATATCCTACAAATCCCCAACCGCGTCCCAGCCGTTCTCTTTGCAAATTTCAACAGCGAATTTCGACAGCAAATTTCATTATTTGGGCTCGTGGCCAGACGGCCAGGCTCTTGCGTCCGGTGGATTCTGCCGTCAGAGTCGACGGATCAACTCAGGTCGGTATCCTATGCTCAATTTTAGCGTTTCGCGCCTCGCTACTCATCGGATAGCGCGCTTGAGGCTTAAAGGCCTTCCCACACAGATCGCTTGTTGCACATTGGTAACCCTGGTTGCGTCGCAGGCATTCGCCGCCGATCTGGACGACACGCGCTGGAGCCGCACGCTGGAACGCATTGCCGGCAGCGTCGTCAGCATTCAAATCGATCAGGCGCGCGCATTCGATACAGAGTGGAACAGCTCGGGGCAAGCCACCGGCTTTATCGTCGATGCCAAGCGCGGACTCATCCTGACCAATCGCCACGTAGTGACACCTGGGCCCGTGACCGCGCAGGCCGTCTTCCAGAATCGCGAAGAGGTGGCGTTGTACCCGGTGTATCGCGATCCAGTGCATGACTTCGGCTTGTATCGTTACGATCCATCGAAGCTGCAATTCATCCAGCCCGCCGAATTGCCGCTGTATCCGCAAGGCGCGCAGATTGGGCGTGAGATTCGTGTCGTGGGCAACGACGCAGGCGAGCAGTTATCGATTCTGGCGGGCACGATCGCACGTCTGGATCGCCAAGCACCGGAATACGGAATTGGCAAGTACAACGACTTCAACACCTTCTACTACCAAGCTGCATCCGGCACATCGGGTGGTTCGTCCGGTTCGCCCGTGATCGATATCGACGGTCGCGTGTTGGCATTGAACGCCGGCGGCGCATCCGGCGCGGCTTCCAGCTTCTATTTGCCGCTCGCTCGCGTCAAGCGCGCTCTGACGCTGATCCAAGAAGGCAAGCCTGTCACACGCGGCACGCTGCAAACGGTGTTCTCGTATGTGCCGTTCGATGAACTCAAGCGGTTGGGACTGCGGACGGAAACCGAAGCGCAGGTGCGCAAGCGTTTCCCCGGTCAAACCGGCATGTTGGTGGTCAGCGATGTCCAGCCAGGTTCACCCGCGCAAGGCGTCTTGCAGCCCGGCGATATTCTCGTGCAATTGAACGGGGAACTCGTCACGACCTTCGAGCCGCTGGAAAGGATTCTCGATGATGCCGTTGGCAGCAACGCGAGACTGCTACTGGAGCGCGGCGGCACGGTGCGCGCGCATGAATTACCGATCCAAGATTTGGATGCGATCTCGCCGAGCAGCTACCTCGAGTTCGGCGATGCCGTGGTGCATAACTTGTCGTATCAACAGGCGCGGCATTTGAACGTGCCGATTCGCGGCGTCTATGTTGCCAATCCGGGTTACGTCTTTGGTTCTGCGGGCGTGCCGCGTGGCGCTGTGATCACCGAAGTCGATGGCAAGCCCACGAATACGCTGACTGAATTCGAGGCCAGCATCAGCAAGTTGAAAGATGCAGAGCGCGTCAACATCCGGTTCTTTAGCATCGAAGATCCGCGCTCAACGCAATGGCGTGTCATTCGGATGGACAAGCTTTGGTTTGCCGCTCGTCATTGCGTGCGCGACGACGCTGCTGGCGTATGGCCTTGCCAGTCTTGGCCGGCCGAGGGTACGGCAGCTCCACCGCAGCCGGCGAGCACTCAATTCGCGAAGACCACCGATCCTCTGGTCAACAAGCTCGCGCCGTCGCTCGTGCTCGTGAACTTCGATATGCCGTATCCGGTATCGGGCGTCACGGAGCGCAACTACTTCGGTACGGGGTTGGTCGTGGATGCACAGCGAGGCCTCGTCATCGTCGATCGCAATACGGTGCCGGTCTCGATGGGCGACGTGCGGCTGACCTTCGCCGGCACGATCGAGATCCCCGGTCGCGTCGAGTACATCCATCCGTTGCACAACATGGCCGTGCTGTCGTACGACCCGAAATTGATGGGCACTACGCCAATCAAAGCCGCGGTATTCGATCCGCGCGAATTTGTACCGGGCGAACAAGCGTGGGCGGTTGGTCTCGGACCTGACGCGAAAATCAAATCGCAATCCGTCGTCGTGAGCAGTGTCGATGCGATGTTGTTGCCTTTGTCGCGCACGTTGCAGTTCCGCGAAAGTAATTTGGAAACAGTGAGCCTCGTCAACGGCCCGACGGACTTCGACGGCGTGCTCGTGGACAAGCAAGGTCGAGTGCGCTCCTCGTGGTCAAGCTTCGCCTTCGAGTCGGGTCGCGAGGTCCAGCAGATGAACCGCGGCATTCCCGCCGATGTGTTGCTCGAAATGCTGCCGCTCGTTCAGCGAGGGTTGCCGGTGCATTCGTTGGAGACGGAATTCGCTCCCGTGTCGCTCGCGAACGCGCGCAAGCTCGGTCTCTCCGAGGAATGGGTCAAGCGCATGGAGCTGCATAGTCCTGAGCGGCGTCAGGTGCTCGGTGTCGTACGCATCGTCGCGGGATCGCCAGCCGAGAAGCTCTTGAGATCGGGCGACCTGTTGTTGGCCATCGACGGCGTCACGGCCAATCGATTTCGTGAAGTAGAGCGCGGGGTCAAGCCGGGCGTCGTGAAAGCAACGATCTGGCGTGACGGGCGCGAGCTGGCGCTCGACATTCAAACTGTGCCGCTGATTGGACGTGACCTGGATCGCATTGTGGTGTGGGGTGGGGCGGTGCTGCAGAAGCCGCATCGACCGATTTCCGCTCAGCGCGGCATCGCGCCGACCGGCGTCTTTGTTGCGTACTTCGCTTATGGCTCGCCCGCTACTCGCTACCAGCTCTGGGGCGGCCGCCGCATCGTCGAGGCCGACGGCCAGCCGACGCCGGACTTGGATGCCTTTATCAAGGCGGTGGCCGGTCGCGAGGATCGAGCATCGGTTCGACTCAAGACCATCACCTGGAACGACGCCGTCGAGGTCATCACGCTCAAGTTGGATAAACGGTACTGGCCGGCCTATGAGCTGCGTCGAGGCGATGCGGGTTGGAAGCGAACTGCGTTGGACTAGCAAGCTGGACTGACGCGTTCGACGAGCGCGTTTTCCTGAGAGGGGAGCATCGTCTCTAAGACTTTGGACGAGCGTCGCGCGACTTCTTGGCATTGAATCGGTATTTTTGCCGCGTTTTCTCGTCTCAAACTTGATGCAGTTGGCGTAGCAACCGCAAAACGCCGTGTATCATGGCTCCATGTCAGTCGCTCGCGATACCCAAAAGCTCATCCAGGCCGCCGTCGAAGCTTTGCGCTCCGGTGAACTAGTCGCATTCCCAACCGAAACTGTCTACGGCCTGGGCGCCAATGCCAGCGATCCGGCGGCCGTTCGCAAGATCTTCGACTTGAAGGGCCGGCCGTCCGACCATCCAGTCATCGTCCACATCGACGACAAGAAACACTTGCAGCGCTGGGCGCAGGATCTCCCGCCCGAGGCGCAAGCGCTCGCCGCCGCGTTCTGGCCCGGACCGCTGACGCTGGTCCTCAACCGCGCGCCGGCCGTCAACGACATCATCACCGGCGGCCAAGACACCATTGCCATTCGCATTCCCAGCCACCCCATCGCTCGACAGCTCCTCACCGCATTCGGCGGCGGCATCGCGGCGCCTTCTGCCAATCGGTATGGCCATGTGAGTCCCACGCGTGCCGACCATGTGCGCGAGGAGTTCGGTAAGGCTTTGAAACATGTGTTGGATGGTGGCGATTGCAAAATCGGTCTCGAATCCACCATCGTCTTATGTACCGGCGCCGCGCCCCGCTTATTGCGACCCGGTTCGATCACTCTGTCTCAGCTACGCGCGATCGTTCCCAGCGTCGTTGGCGGCGTCGATCCTTCCGCGCCTCGCGCGCCCGGCGATAAGCCGCGCCATTATTCACCGAAGACGCCCGTCACGCTGGTGCCCGGTCGCCGGCTCGTCGATGTGATGCGCGAGTTCACGGACGAGAAGGAAAAGGTCGCGGTGCTGTCGCTGCGTCCGCCGTCAACGGCGAATCGTTATATGACTTGGATCAACGCTGGCGGCCGTCATGAGGCCTATGCCCGCAACTTGTATGCGTATCTGCGCACGCTCGACAAGGTCGGCGCGAAAGTCATCCTGATCGAGGAGGTGCCCGCTGGGGAGCAGTGGGAAGCAGTGCGCGATCGCTTGAAGCGCGCTGCCAGCAAGGATGCGCCCGCCGAACAGCCGGTTGTGGACCTTCGCGATGCGCCTCTGACACCGAGCCAAGAACTGGCCATGCTGCACGACGATTCTGCGTCGCGCTCCTTTGCCGCGAATCCATGAACTAGTTACTAGGCGCTAGTTCCTTGGCTGTGGGCTGTGGGCTGTGGGCTGTGGCCAGAATTACGATGCCTGTACGAGCGCTCAATGAGGACCGAAGTCGCCAGCAGTTAGAAAGAGAAGACTGATTGGCCCGTTAAATCTGGCTAGCAACTAGCGACTAGCGACTAGCAACTTCCTGTCTCACCACCTCAGTCAGCCGGGACTGTTCGTCCTTCGGCCCATTGGCGCAACGACGCGATGCGCTCAGCCATCACGACCGACAGCGGCCGAGTCGCTTTGATTTCCGCCAGCACGTGACCCGCCGTGCACGGTTGCTGTGCCGCATGCGCGGTGTAGAGCGCCGAGACAATAGCCTGTTCCAACTCAGCCCCCGAGAATCCCTCGGAGGCGTGCCCTAACGCCGTCAGCATCGAGTCGTTCATCGTCAAGTTACGCTTGGACGTATGGATTTTCAGAATGTCGGCGCGCACCGCTTGAGAGGGTAAATCGACAAAGAAGATTTCATCGAACCGGCCTTTCCGCACCATTTCGGGCGGTAGCGCCGTGATGTCATTGGCAGTGGCGACGACGAACACACGGCTACGCTTTTCTGCCAGCCAAGTGAGAAACGTGGCGAGCACCCGCTGGCTGGTGCCGGAGTCGTGAGCGTCGCCGCCGAATCCTTTCTCGATTTCATCGAACCACAGCACGCAAGGCGCGCAGGCTTCCGCTGTCGCTAACGTCTCGCGCACGGTGCGCTCGGATTCGCCGATGAACTTGTTATAGAGCGAGCCGACGTCCAAGCGGAGCAGCGGCACGCCGAGGATGCCTGCCGTGACGCGCGCGGCCAAGCTCTTGCCGCAGCCTTGGACGCCAAGCAGTAGCATGCCGCGCGGGACGTCCGGTAATGGGCCTGTGCCGCTGATCGCAGGAATGCGACTCTTCAGCCATTGCTTGAGGCGGTTCATGCCACCCAAGTCGACGAGGTGCCGGCTATCCGCTTCGAATCCGAGCACGCCGCCGCGATTGAGCAGCTGGTGTTTAGCGCGTGTCAGAGTTGGGATGTCGCTCGCGGTGATGGCGCCGTCGTCGAAGATGGCTTTGCGAGCCAATCGCTCGGTGTCTGCCACCGACAGACCTGCCAGGTTGTCTATCAACAACTCAAGCGCCTGCTGATCGGTCCTCACGCGGCGGCCGTCGTTGGCTTTCGACCATTCGTTGGCAACGTCTTCGACGAGCTTGCGACGTTCCAGCGGATTCGGCAGCGCCAGATCGAATTGCGCGACGAACGATTGCAATTCGGGCGGCATGGGGCAGTCGTGACTGATGAAGATCAGCGTGCGCGGCGTACGATCGTAGCCGAGACAAATGTCTTTGATCAGACGGACATGCATCGGATCGTTGATGTACGGATGGAAGTCGAGCAGAACATAAACGCCGCCTTTGGTGGTGGCGCGGATCGACTTGAGCACTTCCGGCGGTTCGGAGTTGTGAACCTGCGGATCGCCGAGATCGATGTCCAGGCGGCGCAAGCCTTCTGTGATTTTCCATTGGAAGATTGGTTGCGCCATGCGTTGACTGACGCGGAGCGCCATCGACATCAGCAGTTCCAGCACCCGCGATTCGTCGCGTGTTTGAATGACGATCAGCGGAGCGCGGCTGCGGATCAGCGATTCCAGTTCTTGTGCGACGCTGGGCGGCGTCAGTGCTGCTTTGTCCATGCGGTGACTCTAGCAGACAGACTCACGGCGGCCATCCGCGCGCCGCGCGCTTGCGCAAAATGTCCGCTGGCGGGCTCGCGAGGAGGCCGCGTAAGCATTTGCTGACACTCGCGCGCGGCTGCGCAGCGTCACCGGATTTAACCGCTGCGTGGCGCAAACGGCTTATTTTTCTGTGCGAGCGCTCACACTCTCGATTTGCGTCTCAAAGTCGTGGCGTGCGTCGCAAAAATTTTTGTCCACGCTTATTGCATCGCGGGACAGTTTTGCTAAATTTCGCGCGCCTAAAGGGAATTCGTGGGTCGGGAATTGAGGCGGCGTTGGCCGTCAACACTTCGGCGACCAGGGGCGAGGAACACTTCGCCAGGCATGAGTAAGAGAGCACCTAGAGCCCGCAAAATGCGAATGCTGCAAGTGCCGCTCGACCGGACCTTGATTCGGCCCTATCCATATAGATAGATGGAGTGACCGAACCTTGAGTGATTGGTTAAGTGGGATTTTCCAGCAGGCTTTTTTTTGTAGAGGTGCTCCTAAGGTGTTACCCCGCGCCGCGCGTCAAGCGCTATCCGTGCTCCCCAATTCTTCTGTTGAAGCTTCGACCCTAGACGAGTCGGAAATTCGCGCGTTGGTCGCGCGTTTCGGCTCGCCGCTTCTGGTCGTCGACTGCGAACAAGTCCGCAAGCAGTACCACGCCCTAAAGGCTGCGCTACCCGGCGTCGATCTCCACTACGCGTTGAAGCCGCTGCCCCATGCCGCGGTCGTCGCCTGCTTGCGCGACGAAGGCGCCTTCTTCGATTTGGCCACCACTGGCGAAGTGGAAATGGTCAAGCAGCAGGGCGTTGCTCCAGAGCGTTGCATTCACACTCACCCGATCAAGCGCGATTCGGACATCCGCGATGCGCTGCGCTTTGGCGTGACCACGTTCGTCGTCGACAATCCCGACGAAGTCCGTAAGTTCGTGCGTTACCGCAAGCGCGCCGAGCTGCTGATCCGCGTGTCGTTCCGCAGTCCGGACGCTGTTTGCGACTTGTCCAAGAAATTCGGCTGCGACCCAAGCGCCGTGCTCGACCTGCTCGCGCTGGCTCGCCGTGTTGGCGTGCGCGTGCGCGGCCTGTCGTTCCATGTCGGCTCGCAAGCAACGGACTCCTCGAAATATGTCGAAGCGATCCATGCCTGTAAGAACATCATGGCCGAGGCGCTGCTGGCCGGCTACGCGGGCTTGGAGATCCTCGATATCGGTGGCGGCTACCCCGTGCCGTATCAGGACGCCGTGCTCGGCATCGACGAGTTCTGCGCGCCGATTCGTGCTGCGCTCAAGCTGCTGCCATCGCACGTCCGCGTGATTGCCGAACCGGGCCGCTTCATCGCTGCGCCGGCCGCGATCTCCGTGTCGAGCGTCATGGGTAAAGCCAAGCGCGACGGCCGCATGTGGTACTACCTGGACGATGGCGTCTATGGCTCGTACAGCGGTCAGATTTACGACCACGCCAAATACCCGGTCGAGAGCTTGCGTCAATCGGACGAGCAATTCATGAGCGTGCTGGCGGGTCCGACCTGCGACTCGATCGACGTCATCGATGAAGCCATCATGCTGCCCGACCTGCAAATGGGCGACTTGATCGTGGGTCGCATGATGGGTGCGTACACAATGGCGAGCGCGACCGACTTCAACTTCTTCAAGAGAGCGAAGGTGGTCGTGGTGAATGAGCACCCAGCTGCTGCGAACCGAGTGGTTCGGCTGACGAGAAAAAAATAGCCGAGCAGGCACTAGGCTCTAGTTACTAGGCCCTAGCCAGACTCGGATTCCGCAAGAAGTCACTAGGCTAGTCGCTAGGCCCTAGCCAGACTTCGGACTCTGCCAGCCGGGCCACACAGGCCCGCTGGCTCTTCCCTCTGTAGCCACCGCGCAGCGCGCCTGATGTCGAGTGCGCTGGATCGCATTGTCAAATGTCGGAAGGCCTGGGCCGTCAAGGAACTGGGTGAGTCGCGTCACATCGGTTCGCTCGCCGCTTGCTGTGAGGCTAGTGCCTAGAGCCTAGCAACTAGGGCCTAAGTAGATCTCCCTCTCACTTTTCACTCTCAAATCGCCCCCTTTCTTGCGCTAAATCGCGCGGTTAGCCAATGATCGTCTTCTGTTTCTCAGGGGCGATTGCATGGCTAGTTCGGGGCAGTTATTGCCTGTTCAAATTTTGGCTCCCTCGCTTTCTCGGCGCCGATTCCTCGGCGGCGCGATGGCGTCCGCATTGGCTGGATTTGCATCGCCGGTTCTAGCCGGGTTCGACCAGCGTTCCCTGTCGTTCGTGCATGCCCACACCGGTGAGAAACTGAACTCGGTGTATTTCAAGAACGGTCGGTACGACCAGACTGCCTGCTTGCGAATCGCTTATACGTTGCGCGACTTCAATTGTGGCGACGTGCACACCATCGATCCGATGTTGCTCGACGCTCTGTTCGAACTTCAAATTCGATCGGGCCATGACAAGCCGTACCAAGTCATGTCAGGTTTTCGCTCGGCAAAGACCAACGCGAAATTGCGTGAGCATTCCATCGCAGCCGCCGAGCATAGTCATCACATCAACGGTAAAGCGGTGGACATTCGCGTGTCGGGTGTGTCGACTAAGAAGCTGCGCGATCACGCCTTGGCGATGAAGCGGGGCGGCGTCGGCTATTACCCGAACGGCGATTTCGTTCACGTGGATACGGGACGCTTGCGCAGCTGGTAGGGCGCGCGAAGCGCGAAGCGCGAGGCGCGAGGCGCGAGGCTGTGGGCTGTAGGCCGTAGGCTGTAGCCAGAATTCGGATCCCGAATTCCGAATCGCTATGCGCGAGGTCCTAGTCACTAAGCGCTAGGCACTAGTCCAGAGTCTGAATCCGAATCCCGAATCCCGAATCCCGAATCCCGAATCCCGAATCCCGAATCCCGAAGCGGGCAGCGGGTGGCGGTTAGCGGGTAGTGGGACATCAAGCCGCGATCTGCTCCAGCTCTGCACTACCCGCTATCCGTTTCCGCAATCTCGAGTCTCGAGTCTCGAGTCTCGAGTCTCGAGTCTCGAGTCTCGAGTCCCGAGTCCCGAGTCTCGAGTCTCGAGTCCCGAGTCCCGAATCACCAATCACGGATCACTAGTCACCAGCTGCTTCGTCCACCTCTGGCTACAGCCCACACCCCACAGCCTACAGCCCACAACCTACCGCCTCGAGCGGCGGCCGCCGCCCGTCCGCTACACTTCGGGCCATGCTGATCAGCTGTTTCGACTTTGTCGCCGGTGCGCGCGCTGCTCGCGGATTGGTCGTCGTCATCGATGTGTTTCGCGCCTTTTCGGTCGAGGCATATGCGTTCGCTCGTGGGCTTAAGCTCAGTATTCCCACGGCCGAGATAGAAGTTGCCCGTCAGCTCAAGCGCGAAAATCCCAACGCTCTATTGATCGGTGAGCGGCACGCGAAGCCCTTGCCCGGTTTCGATTGTGGCAACTCGCCAACGGAGCTCGAGCGCTTCGATGTTATCGGCCGCACGTTGATTCACACAACGCATTCGGGAACGCAAGGTCTCGCGAATGCAGCCCATGCCGACGAAGTCATCACCGGCGCTTTGGTCAACGCAGGCGCTATCGTGCGATACATCGAGCAGCGCCGGCCAGAGCAAGTGTCACTGGTGCGAATGGGGCACGAGGCCCGCGAGCGGTGTGACGAAGACGATCTTTGCGCGGAGTTGATTGGCGCTCGGCTTCGTGGCGAGGCATTCGACGTGGGCTCTATTCGAGATCGTCTTCGAACGGCCAACAGCGCGCAAAAGTTCTTCGACCCCGTATGCGATTGGGCGCCCGAGCGCGATTTCGAGCTGTGCACTGCCGTCGATCTCTTCGGCTTCGTGCTTCGCTTAGATCGGTCTTCAAGTCCTCCGGTACTACGCAAGATCGAGGTGCTTGAGGCATGATGCGCGAGCCATAGCCATCGGGTTCATCATGTCGCCGACTTTGCGGGCTATTATTCTGCTGACGCTCTCGAACGTGTTTATGACGTTCGCGTGGTATGCGCACCTCAAGAATATGGCCGCCAAGCCGTGGTTTATTGCGGCGCTCGCCAGCTGGGGCATCGCGCTGTTCGAATACCTGCTGCAAGTGCCGGCGAATCGCATCGGCTACACGACAATGTCGCTGCCGCAGCTTAAGATCCTGCAGGAAGTTATCACCCTGACGGTCTTCGTGCCGTTTGTGGTCTTCTACATGCGCCAGCCGTTGAAACTCGACTACCTCTGGGCAGCTTTTTGCATGATGGGCGCCGTGTATTTCATCTTTAGGAAGTAAATGCAGCATCCGATGCGCTTAGCCGTCTTGTGGGTCGTCGCGATCGCGGCCCTCACGGCCATGTTGCTGATCGATCCAATTCCGCAGCCGCTGAGTTATCACGGTTTCGCGGATAGCCGAACGTTGTTCGGTATTCCCAATTTTTGGAACGTGATTTCCAACGTGCCGTTTCTGTTGGTCGGTATCGCGGGCGTCGTAATCGTCGTCAAGGGTGACTATTCCGGCGGCTTGCCGTCGTTACGCGTCGCGTACGGCGTCTTCTTCGCCGGCGTCGCCGCCGTCTGTTTCGGTTCCGGCTACTACCACCTGAATCCGAATAACGAGACATTGTTGTGGGATCGGTTGCCCATTGCGGTGGCTTTCATGGTGTTTGTTGCCATCGTCGCCGGCGAGCATATCGACGAGCGGCTCTCGCGCATCTCTGTGCTGCCACTGATGGCGCTCGGCGCTTATTCGGTGTGGTACTGGGGTTACACGGAATCGATCGGCAAGGGCGACCTACGCCTCTACGGTCTAGTGCAATTCCTGTCGCTCGTCCTGGTGGTGATCACGTTCCTGCTGTTTCCATCGCGTCTGTCGACCATGAAATACGCGTGGGGCATGGTCGGCGGCTACGCGCTCGCGAAGATCTTCGAGTCGTTGGATGCCACGATCTACAGCTGGGGTCACGTTTTGTCCGGTCACGCGCTGAAACATTTCGCCGCCGCAGCGGGAATGTATTGCTTGGTGCTGGCGCTTAGGCGGCGAACGGTCGCGGAAGCGACCGGCGAGTCGTTAGTCGTTAGCCGTTAGTCGTTAGCCAGACAAAAACGAATTCGGAGTTTAAAGTCCGGTTGAGCGTTCAACTTTGAAGCGATAGCTAATCTTTGCATCCAAAATGCAGTTCTTTTCTGGCTAACGACTAACCCCTAACGGCTAACGCCTTCTGCTATGACTGCCATCCATCGCATCGTCGCCGCGTGTCGAGCAGACCAGTACTCAGCTCGCATCGCGCACCTTCCTTCCGGCTGGGCTGTCATGGGCACGGCGCAGTTCCTGCGTGGTTACTCCTTGTTGTTGCCCGATCCTGTTGTGCCGCATTTGAATGCGCTTGAAGGCGCGATGCGCACGCAGTTTCTGTCCGACATGGTGCGGCTCGGCGATGCGGTGCTCGCTGTGACGCAGGCGCTGCGCATCAACTACAGCATGTTCGGCAATGTCGAGCCTGCGCTGCATGCACATGTGATACCGCGATTTACCGATGAGGCGGAGTCGATGCGCACTGCGCATCCATGGATGTACGACTGGGCGGCCGCGCCGCAGTTCGATCGCGTCCTGCATGGTGAATTATTATGCGCTCTGCAGGAGAGATTGCGATGAGGCGTTTCGCGGGTGCGTTGCTGCTCGGCGTGATCTCCATCGCGGCCTTCGCTCAAGGTGCGTACCGCTATAAAGACAGCAACGGCAATTGGGTGTTCACCGATCGTCAGCCGAGCGACACCGCGAAGGCGGAAATGGTCAAGCTCAAGACTGAGCCCGTGCCGCCCCGAATTCTCATCGAGCGCGTTCAAGATGGCCGGCGGGTCGTCTTGAAAGCGATCAACGAATGCGAGTGCACCGTGCAATTCGGACTGCGACTGCAAAACGTCCGCAATTTGTCGTTCGATTCGAAGGAAGTGCTTGCTGTTGTGGTGGCGCCGCGTTCGGAGAAAACGATGGTGGAATTGCTGCCTACCGGCACCGGTGCGCCGAACTACGACGCGACGTGGGTGTATATCGTCGGCAAACCGGGGGCCGTGCACCGCCCGACGCAGCCGTATCGTGTCCCATACGCTGCGGGGCAAGCTTTCAGAATCACCCAAGCCTTTCCGCAAGCAATGACGCACGTCGGCGAAGCGAGGTACGCCGTGGATTTGGCCTTGCCGGATCAGACGCCCGTGTACGCTGCACGCGGTGGGCGCGTCATCAATGTTGCGCACGAACATTTTCGGGGCGGCGCGCAGACCGCGATGATGGATGAGGCGAACCTCGTGCAAATCTTGCATGACGACGACACTGTCGCCATGTATGAGCATCTGCATTGGGATTCGATTCGCGTGCGAGCGGGGCAAGTCGTGCGTGCGGGCGAGTACATCGCGGATTCCGGCAACACGGGATTCAGCAGCGGCCCGCATCTGCACTTTGCGGTCTATCGCAATGTCGGCCTACAGTCAGAATCGGTGCCCGTCGTGTTTGCGGGGCTCGGCGATGCGCCGATTACGCCCGCGACCGGCATGATGCTGAAGGCCTACTAGAGCTCGACACAATGATTGCGCAACAGTAGCTACACGTGGCCGTCAATAGAGAATTCTTAGCCTTCATTTCGGAGCAGCTCACAGCGTGCGGACGCATCACGTCGCGGTCGATGTTCGGCGGCGCGGGGCTGTACGCCGACGAGTTGTTCTTTGCGCTGATCGCCTACGACACGTTGTTTTTCAAGGTCGACGATAGCAATCGCGACGACTTTCTGCGCCGTGGCTCCAAACCGCTTTGTCCGTTTCCGGATAAATCCGATGTGTCGATGGGCTATTACGACGTGCCGGCGGATTTGATGGACGACGCCGACGAACTTTGTGTGTGGGCTAGGAAATCGATTGCGATTGCGCGTCACGCCGTGACGGCGAAGGCATTGCGCAAGCAGAAGTCTTCCTCACGCAAGAAGGCTCGTAACACGGTTCGAAAGGCGATTCGACAGACGGTTCGACAGACTGCTCGACAGACTGGGCCGAAATCGTCCACGCGCAAGAAGAAATAACGCTACTCGCGCGACAGAGCGATCAACGCCGCAAGCGACTTCAAGGGCTCAGAACAGACCGGGCCCCGGCACACATAGCCCACCGTTTCGCCTTGCGCCTTCTTGTCCGCCAAGCCGGGCGGCAATTCTTTTGCGTCCGCTGGAATGCCGACGATCAAACGGCGCGGTGCGTACACCTTGTTCAATTCGACCTGCCAGCTATCGATCCCGGCCTGCGAGCCGCGGATGACAATCAGTTGAATCGGGTCCAGCCATTCTTCCAAAGCGATCAGCAGCGATCCGTGGCCTGCCGGAAAACGCTGGATCACTCCCCACGCTGCCTTGAGCGTGCGTTCGGCAGCATCGATGTAGCGCGTATCGGCCAGTAGCGTGCCGAGTCGCAGCAGGGCTTGTGCCGCGACACCATTCCCCGCCGGCACAGCATCGTCGGCGAATGCCTTCGGCCGATGAATGAGTTGCTCGGCATCGTCGGCGGTGAAGTAGAACCCACCCGCTGCGCTGTCTTCGAAATGATCGAGCAACGCATCGGCCAGTTCGATCGCGAACCGCAGATCGGCCGCGCGCCATCGCGTTTGCAGCAGTTCCACCAACGCATCGAGTAGGAAGGCGTAGTCATCGAGGTAAGCGGGGAATCGCGCCACGCCATCTTTGTAAGCCGCCAACAGTCGACCGTCCTTCCACATCGACGTACGAATGGAATCCACTGCTCGTGTTGCGGAGTCGGTCCATCGCGTCGTATGGGCGGCGTCGGTGTGCGACGTCAGCGCCCGAGCCGCAATCGCCATGCCGCGAATCGCCAGTCCGTTCCAGGCCGCGAGTACTTTTTCGTCTCGCCCAGGCCAAATCCGTTTGTTACGAACTTCCAGTAGTTTGCCGCGCGCCGAATTCAACAGGGCTTCGGCTTCCGGCGCGCTCACGCCGCTGAGCTGAGCCACTTCGTCCAGAGACCGATAAGCGTGCAAATGCCATACGCCTTCGAAATTTGCTTCGCGATCCAGTCCGAACCGGCGCGCAAGCACGTCGTATTCGGTCTGGGACACCAACGCTCGCACCTCATCCGGCGTCCACACGTAGAACTTGCCCTCGTGACCTTCCGAGTCCGCGTCCAGCGTGGACCAATAACCGCCTTCTGCGCTCGAGCTCCGATCAGAGTCTTGGGGCTGCATGTCGCGGATCATCCAATCGGCAGTCTCGGTCGCGATTCGCTTGAAAAGCGGATCGCCGGTTGCAATGGCCGTCTGCGCATAGAGAGCCAGCAGCGGTCCATTGTCGTACAGCATCTTCTCGAAATGCGGAATCATCCAAAAACGATCGACGGAATAGCGAGAGAAACCGCCGCCGACTTGATCGTAGAGGCCGCCTTCAGCCATGCGCGTCAGCGTGAGCGTTGTGGCAAAGAGTGCCTGCAGATCGGGCGCTTCGTCGTGCGCCGAAGCTCGCCAGCGCCGCAGTAGGAATTCCAAGTTGGTGGGATGCGGAAACTTGGGCGAGCCGCCGAAGCCGCCAAATTCCTTGTCGAACGCTTGCAATAAGCTCGCCGACGCCTGTGCGAGCGGGGCGTCGGTGAGCTGCGTGCCGCTCTCCGGCGCCGGCGGATTCGTCTCGGCAAACACCTGCATCAACGAATCGTTCTGCTTGCGGATGTCTTCACCGCGTTCCGTATAGAAGCCGGAAACCCGTTGCAATATCTCGCCGAACGAGGGCATGCCGTAGCGTGACGTGTTCGGAAAGTACGTACCGCCGAAGAATGGTTTTTGATCGTCGTGCGTTAGAAACATCGTCAGCGGCCAGCCGCCGCCGCGCTGCGCCAGCACGTGGTGCGCGAGCTGATAAATCTTATCGACATCCGGCCGCTCTTCGCGATCGACTTTGATGTTGACGAACAGCTCGTTCATCGACTTGGCGATTGCCTCGTCCTCGAACGATTCATGGGCCATGACGTGGCACCAGTGGCAGGCCGAATAGCCGATCGACAGCAAGATGGGTTTGCCGGTTGCGCGCGCCAGCTCGAAAGCTTCGGCTCCCCATGGATACCAGTCCACTGGGTTGCCCGAGTGCTGTTGCAAGTACGGGCTGGTTTCTTTCGCGAGACGGTTGAGCGGTCCCTTCGAAGAGTGCTGAGGCGTGTGCATGAGCAGTGCATCGTTCGGTAGAATGGCGGGACTATACGCGAGAAATCGCTCCGCACTGCGGCCTCCACCTAACGGTCCTACATGCCCACTTTTCCCGCTCTCCGCCTTAAACGCAACGAAGACCGCCGCATCGCGGCCGGACATCTTTGGGTGTTCTCCAACGAGGTGGATATAGAGGCCACGCCGCTGACGGCGTTCAAGCCCGGCGACCTCTGCGAGCTGCGTTCGGATCGCGACAAGTTTTTAGGCTATGCCTATGTCAATCCGAAAACGCTGATCTGCGCACGCGTGTTGACGCGCAATGCGGACTACCCACCGGGCAAGGGGTTGTTCGTGCATCGATTGCAAGTGGCGTTGTCGCTGCGCGAGCGCATGTACTCGCAACCGTTTTATCGATGGGTCTACGGTGAGTCCGACGGCTTGCCTGGGTTGGTGCTCGAGCGCTATGGCGACATCGTCGTGGGGCAAATCGGCACCGCGGGCATGGAAGCGCTGAAAGACGAGATCGCCGCCGCGGTCAAACAAGTCGTGCAGCCAAAAGCCATGCTGTGGAAAAACGATAGCGGCGCGCGCGAAATGGAAGGGCTCCGTGAATACGTGGAGCCGGCGTTCGGCAAAGTACCGCCGACTGTCGAGTTGCTGGAAAATGGCGTCACCTTCGCCGTGCCGTTGATCGACGGTCAAAAGACCGGATGGTTTTTCGACCAAGCCGCGAATCGTCAATCGTTCCTGAAATATGTGGAGGGCAAGAGCGTGCTCGATGTGTTCAGCTATCTCGGGGCGTGGGGGCTGTCGGCCGCCAAGGCGGGAGCGAGCGAGATCACCTGTGTCGACAGCTCCGCTACCGCACTTGAATTGCTGAGCAAAGCGGCGAAACGCAACAGTCTCAACGTTGCAACCGAGAAGGGCGATGCCTTTAAAGTCATGGAAGCCATGATCGAGGCGAAACGCAAATTCGATATAGTCGTCGTCGATCCGCCTGCGTTCATCAAGCGCAAGAAAGAGATTCCAAAGGGCGAGGCCGCGTATCGGCGTCTCAATCAATTGGCGATGCAATTGCTGGTTCGAGACGGGCTCTTGGTCTCGTGTTCGTGCTCGTATCACTTGAGCGGCGATGCGTTGGTCGGAGCCATTCAAAAGGCGGCGCGACATCTGAACTCTTTCGCGCAAGTCATCGAGGTGGGAGGGCAAGCGCCCGATCATCCGTTGCACCCCGGGATCGAGGAAACCCGTTACTTAAAAGCGCTCACGTGCCGGGTCGTACCCGAATAGAGCTCGGTGAGAGGGAGCTGCTACAGTTCGAAGCCTTATGATTCATTACCCCTATATCGATCCGGTTATTTTTGCCATTGGGCCCGTTGCCGTTCGCTGGTACGGGCTGATGTATGTCATCGGCTTTGCGGTCGGGTGGCTGTTGGCACGGCGTCGGGCGGCGCAACCTGGCTCGACATGGAAGCCGATCGATGTCGACGATTTGGTTTTCTTTGGCGCTTTAGGCGTCATCGTCGGCGCACGCGTCGGCTGGATCCTGTTTTATGGGTTCGAGGACATCGTCCAAAATCCAATTCGCGCACTGCGTGTCTGGGAAGGCGGCATGTCTTTCCATGGCGGCTTGCTGGGCGTGATCGTCGCCGCCACCTGGTTTGCGCGGAGTCGTAAGCGCGCCATCGGCGACGTCTGGGACTTCACGGCGGTATTGCCCTGCGCGGGACTTCTGGCCGGCCGGCTCGGTAACTTCATCAACGGCGAGCTTTGGGGTAAGCAAACCGACGTGCCTTGGGGCTTCCTGGTCGATAGCGCCACCATTCATCCTGTCCAGGCGTCGCACGTGCTCCCGATCTGCCAGCGGTATGGCCTCGACCCGTGTCGAATCGTTTTGCATCCGTCGCCGCTGTACGAAGCCCTACTTGAGGGGCTGGTGACGTTCGTAATCGTGTGGACGTATTCCGCCAAACCCAGGCCCCGCTGGTCCGTGGCCGGGCTATTCCTGGTGTGTTATGGCGTCTTCCGCAGCCTGGTCGAACTCGTGCGTATTCCAGACGAGAACCGGGGGAATAC